>Ga0308171_1000388_pt1 | contig 101262 bp, 70 predicted proteins | sample PhyGR1_FD_202135 | JGI IMG/M metagenome (GOLD analysis project Ga0308171, IMG submission 202135) | Phyllosphere microbial communities from UC Gill Tract Community Farm, Albany, California, United States - DLSLSG.R1 | ecosystem: Host-associated > Plants > Phyllosphere > Unclassified | place...
ACAAAGTATGGACATATGCGGAGTGGGCGAAGGAACAGAGCCTCAGTGGCAAGGATGCGGGCGTTGATTTAGTGGCTCGCACCCAGGGCACCGGCGAGTACCACGCTATCCAGTGCAAGCTGTACGCCGAGGACTACAAAGTCCAGAAGAAGGACATAGACAGTTTTTTCACCGCCTCGGGCAAGGCGCCGTTCTCGCACCGCGTCATCGTCGCCACCACCAACAACTGGAGCGAGCACGCCGAGGACGCGTTGCAGGGTCAGCAGACTCCGGTCAGTAAAATCGACCTGCAAGCCCTGGAAGACAGTCAGATAGACTGGGCCAAGTACCAGCCCAATCAGGCAGTCGCTTTCAAGGCCAAAAAGCAGCTGCGCGAGCACCAGCAAACCGCGTTGAATGCCGTGGCCGCTGGCCTCAAGGACGCCGAACGCGGCAAGCTAATCATGGCCTGCGGCACCGGCAAGACCTTCACCAGCTTGAAAATTGCCGAGCAGCAGGCCGGCAAGGGTAAGCGTGTACTGTTCCTGGTGCCTAGCCTGTCGCTGCTATCGCAGACCCTAACCGAATGGACGCAGGAAAGCGCCACCCCTCTCCACAGCTTTGCCGTCTGCTCCGACAGTGACGTAGGCAAGAAGCGAAAAGCAGAGGATGACGCGGTTCAGGTGTTCACCCATGAACTGCGATACCCGGCCACTACCAAGGCAGATCGCCTCGCGGCAGAAATGCTCAAGCGTCACGATGCCGAACACATGAGTGTGGTGTTCTCCACCTATCACTCCATCGATGTGATCAGCCGTGCCCAGGCTGATCATGGCCTGGCCGCTTTCGATCTGGTGATCTGCGACGAAGCGCACCGCACCACGGGTGCCACCTTTGGCGACGATGATGAAAGCAACTTTGTGCGCGTTCATGATGCCGACTACATCCGCGCCACCAAACGCCTGTACATGACCGCCACGCCGCGCATCTACGGTGACAACGCCAAGCTCAAGGCCGAGTCCGGCGAAGTCACCCTTTGCTCAATGGATGACGAAGAGCTCTACGGCAAAGAGCTGTTCGTCATCAACTTCTCCGAGGCCGTCCAGCGCGGCCTGCTCACCGATTACAAGGTGCTAGTACTCACCGTCGAGGAGAGCACCATCAGCCGCCGCCTTCAGGAGATGCTGAAGGACGAGAACAACCAGCTCAAGGTAGACGACGCCGCCAAGATAGTCGGTTGCTGGAAGGCGCTGGCTAAGCAGGGATTGGCCGAAAACTTGGTGGGTGATGATCAGCCCATGAGGCGCGCTGTAGCTTTCTGCCAGGTCATCTCGCCCAATTACAAGGGCACCAAGCACAAGGTCAGCTCGGTCAACATCGCCAGCATGTTCCAGTCGGTGGTGGAGGCTTATCAGGAGTCAGAAAACATCGATGAGGCCTCACGCATCATCTGCGAAGCCGCACACGTCGATGGCGGCATGAACGCTAGTTCCAAGGAAGCCAAGCTCAACTGGCTTAAGGAAGAACCGCCAGCCAACAGCTGCCGCATCCTCAGCAACGTGCGCTGCCTTTCTGAAGGCGTGGACGTACCAGCGCTGGACGCCGTGCTCTTCCTCACCCCGCGTAACTCCCAGGTGGACGTGGTGCAATCGGTGGGCCGGGTGATGCGAAACGCACCTGGTAAAAAGCGCGGCTACGTGGTGCTGCCCGTGGTCATTCCGGCCGGCATGGAGCCCCACGAAGCGCTAAATGACAACCAGACCTACAAAGTGGTCTGGCAGGTGCTTCAGGCACTGCGCTCGCACGACGACAGCTTCGACGCCATGGTGAACAAGCTCGACCTGATCGGCTCTGACCCGCGCAAGATGGAAGTCATTGCTATCACCGACAAGGCCGATAAAAAGGTAAGGAAAACTAGCGGCACCAGCAACGGCCAGGCAGGCAAAGGCCAGTACGGCATTGGTGAGAAACGAGCTAAGTACGATGTCGAAGGCCAGATGACCCAGCAGGCCGAGCTGGCCTATGAGGTCGGGGAAATCGAGAAGGCCATCTACGCCAAGATCGTCTCCAAGTGCGGCAACCGCCACCACTGGGAAGACTGGGCCAACGATATCGCTAAGATCGCCCGCACCCATATCGATCGTATTCAGGGCATTTTGGAGAACCCCGAATATATCCAGGAGAGATCGACTTTCGAGGCCTTCGCCGCTGAGCTGCGCGATGATCTCAACGACAGCATCAGCGATGGCGAGATCGTCGAAATGCTTGCCCAGCATCTGGTAACCAAGCCAGTGTTCGATGCGCTGTTCGAGGAGTACAGCTTCGCCAGCCACAACCCCATGTCCAAAGCCATGCAAGGCGTGCTGGACGCACTCCATGAGCATCACTTGGCCAAGGAAGCCGACACACTGGAAAAGTTCTACGCCAGCGTTCGTCAACGCGCTGCCGGCATCGACAACCCTCAAGGCAAGCAGAAGATCATCGTCGAGCTGTACGACAAGTTCTTCCGCAACGCTTTCCCCAAGATGACCGAGCGCTTGGGCATCGTTTACACCCCGGTCGAGGTGGTGGACTTCATCCTCCACAGCGTCAATCACCTGCTGCAAAAGGAATTCGGCCAGACTCTGGGCAGCAGAGGTGTTCACATCATCGATCCATTCACGGGCACGGGCACCTTTATTACCCGCTTAATCCAATCGGGTCTGATCAAGCCGGAAGAGCTAGCACACAAGTACAGGCACGAGATCCATGCCAACGAACTGGTACTACTGGCTTACTATATCGCCGCCATCAATATCGAGGCGGCCTATCACAGCGAAGTGCTGGCCGATTACACCCCGTTTGAAGGCATATGCCTGACAGACACCTTCCAGATGTATGAGAAGGATGATTTGGTGGATGCACTGCTGGAGGACAACAGCGCTAGGCGCAAGCGGCAGAAAGCACTGGATATTCGGGTAATTGTGGGTAATCCGCCCTATTCGATTGGGCAAGGTAGTGCAAACGATAACAACACCAATTTGGCGTACCCGTCACTCGACGCCCGCATCGCTTCCACATACGCAGCACGCTCCAAAATGACATCTGTTAAGAACATATACGACAGCTATATCCGCGCAATCCGCTGGGCCAGCGATCGTATTGGCGACGCGGGAGTTATAGGTTTTGTCACCAATGCTGGATACCTGGAGTCAACGTCTTCCGACGGCATGCGTAAGTGCCTGGCTGATGAGTTCTCTAGCCTGTATGTGTTTCATCTGCGCGGCAACCAACGCACGAGTGGCGAAACCTCTCGGAAAGAAGGGGGCAAGATATTTGGTAGCGGCAGCCGCACACCTATCGCCATTTCGCTGCTGGTCAAGAATCCCGAGGCGCTGACTCGCGGGAAGATTTATTTCCATGACATTGGTGACTATCTCAGCCGCGATGACAAATTGCAGAAAATCGCTGATTGCGTCAGCGTAGCTGGTATTGAGCAATGGCAGTCAATCACTCCCGATGAGCACGGCGACTGGCTCAAACAGCGTGACGATAGTTTCAGTCAGTTCATCGTGATGGGAGACAAGAAGGGCGATGCACCCAAGCTATTTGACAACTTCTCACTGGGTGTTGCGACCGGACGAGACGCTTGGGCTTATAACGCAAGCCAGTCAAAGCTGGCGACCAACATGACCAGCATGATTGACTCCTACAACTCCGAAGTGCGGCGCTTCAACGAGGCGTATCCAGAGCTAGATACCAAGACACGGCTGGCACAGGTGGATGACTTTATTGATACCAACCCGGCACACATCAGCTGGACGGTCAATCTCAAACAGGATTTAGGCAAAGGTCGCAGCCATACCATGGAGGCTGACTGCTTGGTGCCCGGTTTGTATCGCCCCTTTTCCAAACAATGGCTGTACTTCAATCGCCGCTTTAATGAAAGGGTTTATCAGATGCCGCGCATCTTCCCCGATGCCAAATCTGAAAACGTCGCCATCATGGTTAAAGGTAATTGGCGGGGCGATGGCCAGATTGCTTATCTGATCGATAGCGTTACTTGCTTGCAGCCCGACGGCGGCGGTCAGTGCTTCCCCCTCTACCTCTATGGCGAAGCAGCCAAAACTGCCGATGACGATCTTTTTGCCGAGCAAGTTGACGATGGCTTACGCCGCCGCGATGCCATCACCGATACCGGCCTAGCTCACTTCCAAACAGCCTACGCCGGCGAGCAAATGAGCAAGGAGGATCTGTTCTACTACGTCTACGGCATCCTCCATTCGCCCGACTACCGAGATCGCTACGCCGACAACCTGAGCAAGGAACTGCCGCGCATTCCGGCTGTGAAGAAAGCTGCCGATTTCTGGGCATTCAGCAAAGCAGGCCGCGCCCTGGCTGATCTTCACCTGAACTACGAAACCGTCGCGCCCTACCCGCTGACCATCGAGGCCAAGGGCACGCTGACTAATGCCGATTACCGCGTGGAGAAGATGAAGTTCGCCAAGAAGGGCGACAAGACCACCGTCATCTACAACCACCGCATCACCCTAAAGGGCATTCCTGAAGCGGCGTGGGATTACGTCGTCAACGGCAAAGCCGCACTCGATTGGGTGATGGAGCGCCAAGCGGTGCGTATCGACAAGGCCAGTGGCATCGTCAACGACGCCAACGACTGGGCCAACGAAACCATGGGCAACCCCAAGTATCCATTGGAGCTCTTCCAGCGCGTGGTCACCGTGAGCCTGGAAACCCAGAAAATCGTCAAGGCGCTGCCCAAACTCGATATCGGCAAAGATGACTAGTTGAGTCCGATAGAACGCTGAGCATTCAGTCAACATACCACTGGTGGGAGCACAACCATCGAGATCCTCCTTGAGTCAGCCATCGCTGTGCAATGCTCAGGGAAGAATTATAAACTGGATGGCTTAATGATGGCGCGGTAAGCGCGCATCCATCAATCGCAACGCTTCACTAGCCATAACTACGTTTTCACGACCGTTTATTTGATGAGTTCGATGCCAACGGCATGAAGGGGCAGGATTCAAACTGCTCCGGCCGTCGGAATCCAGTCCACGCAAAGTATGTGCTGCAATGCTATCAAATCGACCCCAAGAACCTGGACCCGACGCCAGAAGCGCAGCAGGTCGTGATCGCCACCTTGAACGCGCTGACACCTTGGCCCTACGGCTGATTCAACGCGCTCGTTGTATCCCATAACCACGAAAACTGCACTAAAGGAAGAAACATACGCTCATGACAGCCGTATCTCCCCCCACAACCATCCCGCAAAGCTCATCCCCCGCTTCACCGCCCGACCCCTCCGCCTCCAGCAGCCCCCGACAAGCACTATTCAAACTCCTCGCCGATATCAAATGGTGGCTGCCGGTAGTTTCAACGCTTATCTCAATCTCACTCCTCACCAAGTACCTCTGGGTAATCCATCACCCCGAATTGATCCTGAGTTCGTTAGGTAACCCTTCGAACCTCGTCGCCTGGTTATTCTTCAGCCTGCTGATACTCGCGTCGCTGCTGCTCATCGTATCGGTACCGTCTTTGGTCTTCACGTTGAGCATGTCTGTATGCACCGTCGATAGAGAGCTGGAAAAGAGGCTCGCCTTACGCTTCGGCCTCATCGTAGGCGGGGGCTACCTACTCCTATCGCTCAACCTGCTGGGGGCCCTCTTTGATCACACCATGGCCCCAGGCTACTTCTTTCCTATCGTCGTAGTAGCTGCCGCATGTGCCGTGATAGTTCTGCTTCGCCGCGATGCGCCCCTGCACAACAAAGTACTGGAGCTGCCGCCTGGTCCCCGCAAACCCTTGCATCGCAAACTCTATTACACAGCCCTCGTTGGCTGGCTAGGTACGCTGCTAGCGTTTACTTCGGTGAGTGGAGTCATGCCCGCCCAGCTAGCCATCATGACGTGGCGAGGCGGAGAGAGCGACGAAGAGGCATTCGGGGGTATCGCTCTCTGCTTATTGATAATGTGCCTCTACCTAGCGCCAGTCCTCGTCTTTTATTTGACAAACGGCAATGCGATGCTGCGCACCGGCCGAGCCGCACTGGTGCTGCTCGGGTGCATCTTCGTCAACGCCATGCTGTTGCCGGCCCTCTTGGACCTGTGGGTCTATTCCGCCGCCAATCTGATCAAGATCAGGGACAATACCGAGCTAAGCTATGTATTGAATGAAAAGGATTATCCAAAGGAGGTATTCAGTAGCGCCCCGTGGCAACTGGAGAGCTACGAGGGGCCAAATGGTTTGTACAGCGTCAGGGCGTTTCGTCAGTTCCGCTTCGGCGATACGTTATTGATCTGTCCCGCTAGCTACCGAAATATCGCTTTGAAAGAGATCGACAGCTACGCACATCGCTGTATTGCGTTGTCCGAGGCCAAGGTACATGTAGCCGCTCCTGTATTAAGTAAGGATGCCGCGACGGTAGCCAAGCCGAATTGATCCTGCCCCCATGCCTACCCACGTTCCGGTGTTGATTGAATACCGGAACGCAAAATATAAATCTGTCCCCTTTTATCGCGCTTACTTGATAGAGTTGGCCACGATTCGTTTTGGGGGCAGGCCTCAAAATGCACCGTCCATGGGAATCCAGACCACGCAGCGTTCCAAATGGTATTCCAAGCAAGCTCACCAAAAAATTATTTACGCGCCAAAACAGATAGATACCGACTGGATTCAGATTACCCCGGCTCGACAAAAACGCCCAACCTCCCCAAGCTTCCCCTATCCCGCTTCGCCATCAGCCCCAAATTCTGAAAAGGACTTCCCTCATGCCCATCCCAGACTTCCAAACCCTCATGCGCCCAATCCTGGCCATCGTCGCCGACCGCGCTCCGCTCACGCTCAGTGACCTACGCGAGCACGTAGCCAACGAGTTCAACCTAACCGAGGAAGAACGCACCGAACGCCTCCCCTCCGGTAAGCAAACAGTCATCAACAACCGAGTCGGCTGGGCGCGCACCTATCTAAACAAAGCCGGTCTGCTCGTGATCCCGGCCAAAGGCCTGGTCCAGATCACTCCACGCGGCCTTGAGGCCCTTAACAACGGCCCTGGCCGCATCACTGTCAGTTGGCTCAAGCAATTTCCAGAGTTCGCCGCGTTCCACACCGCGAACCCTGCCACCAACTCAATACTGGCAGCCCAACCTGACCCCACCGAGCAATCCACTCCTGATGAACAACTGTCCACAGCCCATCAAGCACTGATGCAATCGCTGGCAGACGACCTCCTCGCCCAAGTCCGTGCCGCTTCGCCGACATTCTTCGAGCAATTAGTAGTCGATCTCATGATCGCCATGGGCTACGGGGGTTCACGCAAAGAGGCCGGCAGCGCAACCCAGCAAACCAACGACGATGGTATCGACGGCATCATCAAGGAAGACAAGCTCGGGCTGGATGTCATCTATCTGCAAGCCAAGCGCTGGGGTAACACGGTGCATCGGCCGGAGATCGACAAGTTCATCGGGGCGCTGACCCGTAAACGCGCCCGTAAAGGCGTCTTCATCACTACATCCGACTTCTCCGCCGGAGCCCGCGACGCTGCCCTGAGCCTGGACATCAAAGTAGTGCTTATTGATGGTGCCGAACTCGCCGGCCTGATGGTCGATTACAACCTGGGCTGCAGTGTTAAACAGGTCTACGAAGTGAAGCAGCTGGATAGCGACTACTTCACCGAGGACTAACTGCGGCGAGGCGTTGATCTCCTGCCGATGCGCCTGCGCCGATCTCCGCAGGGAATCTGAGTCGTCCCTACTCCAGGCATGGCAATATGCCACCTAAACGAGGTAAATTCCCTTCCAGGCATCCCCACGACACCCGGTTCACGATCACAAGGAAGTTGCAGCTATGGACCAAGCCAAGGACTCCCTCCTCAGGCGCCAGACCTCATCGCATCTGTGTCTGGAGTACTCAGACTCCCCCTCTCGGCCAATACCGCCCCGCAAGCAGCACGCCTGCAGATAGGGAGCCGCCGATGTCCCTGCCATTCCTGTTCCAGTCGTCGCCGTCCTCCAGCACCAACACGACCGAAGCCAATATCTTCATCCACGGCTACAGCGCCGGGCACAACGACGAAGACAAGCAACTCCTGCTTGAAAGAATTCCCGCGCAACTCGGTAACTTCATCAATATCTTTGCGTTCTGGCCATCAAACCATTATCTGCACTTCGACATCGCTTCATTCTGGTCGCTGGGTGCGGGCAGCCTTAACTTCGTACCGGTCGGCGCTACCGGGGGCTTCGGTCCTTCCTTGGGATTGGTGGGGGCCGTGGTCAAAGACCGTCTGAAGAACTTCAGCGATGCCCGCGCTCGTGCAGAGAGCATGGGTGTTGTGCTGCTCGATCAACTGAAAGAGTACCTGCGCACCAAACACCCTCAGGTAGAAACCATCAATCTGATCGGCCACTCTCTTGGCGGTCGGGTGGTCGTCAGCAGTCTGAAAAGCTTCTCCAAAAGGCACCAGTTGGCAATCAACGATGTACTGCTGATGGCTGCGGCAGTCGAGGTCTCAGCGATTGAAGCGAGTCAGATGCGCAAGCTCCTGCAAGGCAGGATGATCAACGCGTATTCCAAGACAGACCGGACGTTGCTGCTCAATTGGGGCGAAACCTGCCTGGGACGCAATGTGGTCGAGCACTTCGAAAGCGTCGAAATGAACGACTTCGGTCACACAGATTACTGGGAGCGACTCCCCCAGGTGTTGACCGAAACACGCTTCAAAGCAATTACGCCGAACGCTCCTGAGCCACCCCTCGTTCATGCTGATGCTTTCCCGCCAACCCAGGCGCCCGAAAAACCCACCGAAGAACCCTACATGACTCTCGAACTGAACAGCCCCCGCGAGGTTTACCAGCAAATCAACGATGAGTTGGCCCTCATTATCGGGGAGCTGAGGCACTCTTCGGACGACGAAGCCTTGAACCTGGCCAGGAAGGAAGCGCTGCGGCGGCTCACCGAACATCGTACCGCGCTGTTCGATCGGTTGGCGGAACTGGAGAAGAACGCCGAGTGGAACACCTTCACCATCGCCTTCTATGGTGAAACCGGGGCAGGCAAGTCGACACTCATCGAGACGTTGCGGATTCTGCTGCAGGAGCCAGGCAAGCGGGCGAGCCAGGAGGCCTTCCGCAAGCTGCACGAACAGTACGAACTGACTGAAGAAAACCTCCAGCGCTTGCAACAAAGCATTGAGGAGACCGAAGCGCGACTTGATGAACTCACGCGGCAGTTGACCGCCGCAGTGCAGCAGTACGAGCAACCCTACCAGCAGGCTCGCGAAGCGTTGGATCGGGCCAATGCCCAGTCCAGCGAGCTGACACAGAGGTTGGACAACACGCTCCAGCAACACGAGCACGCACACAAAGATGCTCTAGCTGCCGTTACCCGTTTGCACAGCCTTCTCGCCGAACGTAAAAGCACGGCTTCGCTCTGGCAGAGGCTGCTGAACCTGTTCAGAAAAATGCCGGAAGAACTACAGCTCAACGATGCCACTGCCCGGTTGGCCACCGCCACGGCAGCACGCGAAAGCGCTGCGGTGACACTGGAAACCGAACGGCAGAAAGCCGAGCACGCCCGCACTGAACTCGAGCAGAAGTTAGCCGAAGTCACCCGTGCACGCGACGATGCTTGTACGGCGCTTACCGCTCAACAGGCAGCGACTACTGAGCAGCAACGGACGCTCGTACAACAGCGCCTGGAAGTTGAAACTCAGTTGGTGCAACTGGTGACCGAGCTGAAGGTCCATGCCGACGGGCAGATCATCGGTGACGGTAGTGCCGACTTCACGCGCAAAACACAGCGTTATGACCTCGAACTGGACGGCCACCCCTTCGCCTTGCTGGATGTACCGGGTATCGAAGGCAAGGAAGGGTTGGTAGTGGAGGAAATCGAGCGCGCCGTACAAATTGCTCACGCCGTATTCTACGTCACCAACCAGGCAGCACCTCCGCAGACGGGCGATGGGCAGAACTTGGGCACACTGGAGAAGATCAAGAAGCATCTCTCTGCACAAACCGAAGTCTGGACAATCTTCAACAAGAAGATCACCAGCCCCAAGAACTCCCTGAACGGCCGACCACTGGTTTCCGAAGACGAAAACACGAGTCTTGCTGGCTTGGATCAGAAGATGGCCGACCAGCTTGGCAAACACTACCGGGAGGTGTTCGCGCTGACCGCATTGCCAGCATTCCTTGCCTCGACCCATCACTTCGCGCCGGGTTCATCGAACGCCAATCGTCGGGCCAAGGTGCTCGCGGACTTTGGTGCCGACGAACTCCTGGAGAAGTCTCGCCTGCGAGGCTTCCTGCAGTTGCTCGACGAGAAATTGATCCGTGACGGCCAGTCCAAGATCATTCGGGCCAACTTCAATAAGGCTAATGAAGCACTCACCGACACCACCGGCACGCTCTCAGGTGTTCAACAAACGCTTTCGGCGCTGGCGGCCAAGCTCAACGAAGAAGAGCAAAGCGCCAAGAGTCAGTTGAACAGCAGCTTCAGTGCGCTGAAGAAGCGCCTTGAATCATCAGGCGAGACCTTGATCCACAGCTTCGCCAGCAAGGTGCGAAACAGCGTCTATGCGAAGATCGAAGGAGACATCAGCAACGATGCCTTCAAGGCAGCCCTGAGCGAACAGCTTGAGGAACAGCAACACGCGTTGGGCAAGCAGTTACCCAAGGTCATCAACGTTGAAGTGAGCACCTTCCAGAAGGCTGCCGAAGATATTCTCAAGCGATTCGAAAAGCATGCTCAGGAACTGACCGCGAGCTATGGAAAGCTCGGCAGCATGAAGTTCAATCAGCCGTTCAAACTCAATATCAAAATCGACAATGGCATCAAGGTTGCCGGACTGATCGCCAGCCTTCTGGGAATCGCAGCAGCCCCCTTCACCGGCGGTGCCAGCCTGTGGTTCGTGGGGGCTTCGGTACTGACCGCTTTGATCTCGGTTGGCAAAGCGATCTGGGGCGCATTCGATTCCGACTTCAAGAAATCTCAGCAACGCCAGGCAACCGATAAAAACCTGCTCAGCGCTACCGAACAACTGCGCAGTGCGCTACGTGAAAATCTGGAAAGCGCACTGAACGAAATGCAGAAGACGATCGAGCAACTTGATCGGGCGCTGGAAGCGCCTGCCAAGCAAGCTTCCAGCCAGGTTGAAACGCTGGCGCGCTCCACCAAACGCCTGAAAGTGCTCTCCCGCCAAATCGAAATCGCAGGAAAACTGTAATGAAAAATACCCTCAAGACATTCAAGGCCCAACAGGCCGACGCACTGTCGCTGCTCGAACGGTTGCAAGGTTTTCTCGATCAGGGTGCACAGGCCGGTGTGCCAATCGACGGGGCCCTGAGCAGCAAGTTGAGGAACGCCATCAACAGCGTATCCGGTGAAAAACTCAAGGTCGCACTGATCGGCGGCTTCTCCGAGGGCAAGACATCGATTGCAGCAGCCTGGATGGAGAAGCTGGATAAATCCAGTATGAAGATCAGTCATGCAGAGTCCTCTAACGAGGTGAAAATCTACGAGGTCGATGATGATTTCGTACTGATCGACACCCCGGGCCTGTTCGGTTTCAAAGAGCAGGAAAACGCCGAAACCCATGCCATCGAGAAGTACAAGGACATCACCAAGAAGTACGTGAGCGAATCTCACCTGGTGCTGTACGTGATGAACTCGACCAACCCGATCAAGGAAAGCCATAAGGAAGATCTGACCTGGTTGTTCCGCACCTTGGGTCTGCTGCCGCGCACGGTGTTCGTGCTCAGTCGCTTCGATGAGGTGGCTGATGTTGAAGACGAACAGGACTATCAGTCCAATCTGCAGATCAAGCGCGATAACGTCACGGGCAGGCTTCGCGAACAGATTGGTCTGAGCGATCAGGAAGCAGCCGATCTTTCGATAGTTGCAGTGGCTGCCAATCCCTTTGACCTGGGGGCCGAGCACTGGCTGTCCAACCTTGAAGAATTCAAGGCGCTGTCGCATATCGCAACGCTGCAGACGGCGACCACAGCGAAGATCGAGCACAATGGTGGCAGCGCTGCGCTGGCCAATGAAATGCGCACCAGCGTAATTCGCGATGTGCTCAACAACCAACTGCCGATCGCTGTCGAGAACGAGCACAAGGTTTCCCTCGAAGTCAGCAAGCTCGACGAGCTCAATGGTCGGTTAGGTAAGCAATTGGCAAGCACCGGTCAGCAGATCGAAGAAGCACGTATCAGCCTGCGCGAGTTTGCCACGCGCTACTTCGCCGATCTGATCCTGCAGGCCAAAGGCTGTAGCCTTGAAACGTTCACCGATTTCTTCGAACGAGAGGTCGGTGCCGAAGGCATCATCCTCGCTACACGGCTGCAAAACGAGTTCAGCCGCCAGACCCAGTCGATCACGCTTGAGGTCGAGAAGATGCAGGTTGGCTTCGACAGTGAGGTCAATCACTTCAATACGACGGTCAAAGCCCTCGGAAAACAAGGCATCAACCACGTGCTCAAGGGCAATCTCATCAACAACACCACGGTACTGGCCGCTCGAGATGGCATCTCGACAATTGCCAAGACGGTTGGCATGGATATCGGCAAGTACCTGAAATTCAAACCCTGGGGCGCAGTGAAATTCGCCAAGGGCGCTAATGGTGCCCTGGCTTTGCTGGGTGTGGCACTCGAAGCGTGGGACAGCTGGGAGCAATACAAACGCGAAGAAGCCTTCAAGAAAACCATTGCAACGATGGTCGACAACTTCGAAAAACAGCGCCAGGACTTCATCGCTCTGGTGAACGCTGAACGTTTCAAGGAAGAATTCTTCCCCGACTACCTTCAGCTCAATACTCGCCGACAAGAGCTGCAAAGCAATCTGGATGAAAGCCGGGTGCGTCAACAGCTCTTCCAGGCATGGCGGGTTGAAGCTGAAACCATCGATGCTGAGTTCAGAACGTTGAGCTAACCGCCGGCAGCCAGTATGGCAGCCGAGCTTTTCGTCAGCGGTTGTGGCGTTACCGCTTCAAGCAAAGCATGAGCCGCAGAGGTAATTGCTGGACAATGCGCCTATGGAGCGTTTGTTCCGCAGCCTGAAAACGGAGTGGGTGCCAAGTGTGGGCTACATGAGTGCTGCGCAGGCACAGCAGGACATCGGCAGGTTTCTGATGCAGCGCTACAACTGGGAGCGACCGCATCAGTTCAACGGTGGGTTACCTGCGGCGATTGCCGAGGAAATAAACTTAATCCGGTGTCCGGAATTAGTTGACCACTACAGTTATCGCTTCGCTGCCCTGCGCAGTGGTCAAATCTGCCAGGACATATTCAACGCCCTCGGTAGGGTCCTTGATCATGCGTGCAGCTGTGACAACACGGGCTCCGCCTGCGAGGAAGCGCTAAACCGTGGCGCGACCCAGACCCTTGGTGCCGCCGCTAATGAGGACGCGCTTGCCAGCGAACTCTTTGGGATCTGCCTGGATGCTCATACCGTGATCTGCAGGGTCTTGATGGCGTCGTTCACAAGCGTGAAGCGATAGGTGAAGCGGAGCGGACTGCCCGGAAAATCACCATGCGCGGGACCTTCGACGATAACATCCCCACCTTCTTCCCGAACAGTATCGGGCACGAAGATGGCCTTCACCGGGATCACTTCCTCTTCGAACAGTTGCCGGATTGCCGGTTGCCCCTCGAAATGCTTGCCGTTGTCGATTAAGACGGCGTCGCGCAGGAAGGGCTTCATCATGCCGTCGATATCGAGATGGGCGTTTGCCTCGACATAGTCGGCGATTGGCTTGGGTAGGTTCATTGACATGTTCATCTCCTTGATCGTGATGAGGCTAAGTTAGCAATAGCCTTTTCTCCTGATAAGCCAGATAAACCGGCATTACGTATTACGGAAATCGGGACAATGGCTCGCCATTCGCTAATCGAACTTTAAGCAGTTATCGCCATCGTTCGGTGTGGCTCGTTTCGAGCGGCGGCGCTTGATCTCGGCATGTCGACTACCACCATCAGCAATGCGGTCGGCAAACTCGAGCGAGGTAGTGGCGACAGGCTTCGATCTGGGAGTTCGCAGCGCGGATCTGGTGCCCAGTGACGCGATTGCCATACCCTTGGGCAAGATGCGCCCCATGGCGGTTGCCGCATCCCCCTCCTTTTTGGAAGACAGGGCTGTCACCACGTGCCGCAGGACCTGCTCTCGTGCCCCTGCCTTCGCGGGCGACTTCCCAATGGCGGATTGTTCCGGTGACGATTCGAGAAGGACGGTGAAGAAGTGCAACTCGACGTCGAGGGGCTAATCACCCTCGACGAGGTCTCCTTGACCCGGATCGCGGTGATAAACGGCGTGGGAATCTGCCTGACCAGCCTGCGCTTGGCCAAGCTCGTGTCTTAAATCTGACACACTCTGGAAGCTCAATACATCATGTGTCTCACGCCATTAGCAGCTTAGGTTACTCGCACGCGACTCATACTTACCCGAGTGGTTGAAGTGAAGCGTGCAGATCAGTACTAATTACACCCCGCTCAACATGAACTTCATTCCTGATAGGCGGTGAGCGTCATAACTGACGCCTCTTGACGAAGTGGAATCAACGCCTGATACATCGCAGACGCATTCCAGTTATTCAGAGCTTCAATATCTGGAAACTTAATCACTACAACGCCTTCCTCTGAACACCCGCCCGCCAAGTCGCGCACCTTTTCCCCACGGAAGACGATCATTCCACCAAACGCATCTATAGTGGCTGGAACTTGGGCGCGATATGCTTCCCATTTCCTTTCGTCTTTTACTGAAAAATGACCGACAACATATGCGCAACCCATTGCAGCTACACCCCGTAGTAAAATTAACTAGCTTCAAGCAGAGAGTATATCGGTATCAAACTGTCGCGATCCCAGGGCGCCCACGTGATGGCTTTCACGCGTCGGAATCAAAGCGGCAAAGGCCATCGGTCTGGAGGCATCTTCGCCGTCCTGTTCACGAATCCGGATCACAGGGCTATTACCTACTCAGGTGTGAGATAGATGCCGAACGACGATTCGGTGATAGCACTGCGCAGGAATTCGACAAAGGCGCTAACGCGTTTTGGACGGAAGCGTCCTTGCGGAAACGCAATGCACAACCGCAGGTTTTCCGGTCGCCAGCGCGGACACTGGACGATCAGGCTGCCCTGTCGCAAATGCTCCGCAATCAGCCAGCGCGGTAGCAGCGAATAGCCGATGCCACGGGTGGTCGCTTGCAGTGCCGCGAACAGGTTGTCGGTCGCGAAGGCCGCAACCGGCTTGACTTTGCGTGCCTCTTCGCCGGGGCTGGTCAAGGTAAACTCTCGCCCATCATAAGACGACAGCAACACCGCCGGAAGGCTGTCCAGCTCAGCCGGACCGGTACATGGATCCTCAAGCCCGCCTAGGCCAGGCACTGATACCACCAGCCTTTCGACGCTCCCCAGCGTACGCATGACCAGAGACTCGTTCCGTACTGGCCCGACCCGTATCCACAGATCAAAGCCCCCAGTCGCCAGATCGCACGGGTCGTCGCATACACGCCAGTCAAGCCGAACGCGCGGATGTAGGCGCAGGAAGTCACAGGCAATATCCGCGAACAGCGACTGCCCCAGGGCCGACGGGACCGCCAGTTTCATGGGGCCTGACAATTCGCCCTGCTCCCCTTTCAGAGCCTCCGCACTACGCTGCCAATCGGTCAGCATGCGCCGGGCATCTTCTAGGAACATGCAGCCATCCTCGGTCAGCGAGAGCTGTTGTGTGGTGCGCATGAGCAGCCGTACGCCCAGCATGTCCTCGAGCATGCGCAACCGGCGACTGGCCGCCGGCTGGGACAAGCCCATCAGGCGCCCCGCAGCAGAGATCGACTGGGTGTCAACGATGCGCACGAAGAGTTGCATCAAGTCGTGGCGGTCCAGAGTCTTCGGCATGGCAAACCCTTCATTCGCAATGCGCATGAACCTAATCCAGTTTGGCCCCCTACGCAACTGACTCTAGTTTGCGGCAATGTTGCTACCACGACGCCAGCCGGTCCCGAACTTGCCAACCCAGCCAGGAGCATTCGATGTCTGAACATCTTGAAGCCGTCGCACTCGATGTCACCGTCAACAGAGCAGGTCCCCATGTCACTGGCGTCCCTGCTAGCCGGCGGCCCGCTGGTGATCACCCTCTGGCGCGGCGCTTGATGTCCTTACTGCACGATTGAGCTGTAGGCGCTCGAAGAGCGTCGCGCCGCACTGGAGGACCTCGGCGCGACCCTGGTTGCGTTCTCGCCGCAGACGGTCACTCACAACCTCAAGTCCGTTCGCGATTACGGCCTGGGCTTCAACCTGCTCAGCGACGCGGGCAACGCACTGGCCGACAGGCTCGGTATCGCCTGCCGCGCGGGAGAGAACCTGACCAAGGCCGTGATCGCCCCCGCGGCGTCTGACGGTAGCAATACAACGGCGCCACTTCTGGCGAATGCTGCTGTCGGCGCGCTATGCCATCGGTACCGGCGGCAAGATCGTGATGGCACAGGCGAACCCCGATTACGGGGCCGCCCTGAGTCGACTACGACGCTTGCGACCATCGTTTCACTTAACGTGCCCGGCAACGGCTGAATTACAGACCACCAAAAGGAGCTTTCATGATGGATACAGTGAATCAACCAGACGGCGTAGCTCTATCTGCGCCCGCCGTCGGGCCCGACCAGAGCTTGGGCTGGCGCAAGCTATTGATTCTGGCGGCGGGGGCGTTCGCTGTGGGCACCTCCGAATTTCTGATGATGGGAACGCTGCCCGCCGTTGCTGCAGACCTTGGTGTCTCAGTAGCGGCTGCCGGCCAGCTGGTTTCAGCATTCGCGATAGGCATTGCGGTGGGAGGCCCGCTGCTGGCGGGCGCCGTGAGCCGCTATGACCGGCGAAAGGTGCTGGTCGGCGCGCTGCTGGCCTTTATGGCGGCCAATGCTGTGGGAGTCATCGCGCCTGTATACAGCCTGGCGATCGTGATGCGCTTCGTGGCGGGGGCTTTCGGCGGCCTGTTCTATGGGATCGCCTTTTCCACCGCGGCCACGACAGCGGCGCCGAACCGCCAAGGCGCGGCGATGGCGATTGTGATGGGCGGGGTCACGATGGCCACCGTACTGGGCACGCCGCTGGGCGCTTGGATTGGCCAACACTTGGGTTGGCGCACGCCATACGGCCTCATCTCGGCTCTGACATTCGGAGTCGCCGCCGCGGTCCACTTGCTGTTACCGCGCATTCCCGGACAGGCCAATTTAGGTTCGGGAGTCAAGGGCGCTATCGACGGGATCCGCTCGCTGTTCTCGGTATTCGACAACCGCCCTCTAACGCTTCTGTACCTGGCGATCATCCTTGTAAACACTGGCTGGTTCGCCTTATACACTTATATAGCGCCATTTTGGACCGAAGTTAGCGGTGTATCCGCCGCCACGGTGCCGACCGCGCTGCTCGCATATGGCATCTTTTCCGCTATCGGCGGGGCAGCGGGTGGCAAACTCGCGAACGGTCATGCGACGACTACCATGCTGGGATCGGTAGGGGCGCAAGCTATCCTGCTTGGTGCGATGATGTTCAGCACGACCGCTACGGTGTCGCTCGTGATCGCCATGCTGTGGGGCTTCGCAGCATGGGTGTTCGTCACGGCCGTACAAGTGCGCGTGGTTGCACTCGCTAGGGCGCAGTCCGATGTCGCCTCGTCGGTCGCAGTCTCCGCCTTCAACGTCGGTAATGCGGCCGGCGCATTGGCCGGGGGCGCTGTTGTTGCCCATTACGGCCTTGTCGCAACCCCGGCTGCTGCCGCGGGATTCGTGCTTGCGGGCCTGGCGATAGCACTGTTCTCCGGGCGGCGCCCCGCGGCTGCCGAGCGCCTTGAGCAAGGTTCTTAAAGCACCGCTGCGAAATTGAGTCGGGCACGGTCCTTCTGCTGGCCTCAGGATCCAAGCTTGGATGCCCCGGTGTGGTGTTTGACCATTTCTCGATGGCAACACCTTGTAGTGGTCAACTCATCCCGGACACGGTTTTGAGTTTTTCTTCAGCTTTCGCCGGCGCCAGTCCATCGTTGAACTAATGAGGTCGGATCCAGTTGTAGTGGCTCATCAGGTATTGGCCAACGTCTCGTTGAACTTGTTGCCCGGTGAGGTAGCCCGTGGTCGGTATCCACTCTGATTTCAAACTGCGAAGTACACGCTCCATCGATGCATTATCCCAGCAGTTCCCTCGGCGGCTCATGCTCTGGCGAATGCGGTAGCGCCACAGTCTCTGGCGCAACTGACGGCTCATTCACCGTCACTACGCAACGATCGGTGAAGTTCACAAGATCCAGTCCCGGCAGCCAGGGGCTGGATTGGCACGGCAGTTGGCCATCAGCACTTGGCCGAGTTCAAGACGTGGCTGGAAGACTGAATGTCCGCGCGCGCCGACACAGAATGCCAACAGCGCACGCCCCCCGTCCCCTCGAAAGCTGCGTATCAGCAGACCCCTTACAACACCGCTCGACTGCCCATCAAAAGGTCCGCCCCGCGCTCTCCAATCACCACACAAGCCGCCATCGTATTCCCCACGGTGATCCGCGGCATCACCGAAGCATCCACCACTCGCAACCCGCTCACCCCGTAAACCCTCAACGCGCGATCCACCACCGCCCTCTCATCCCGGCCCATCTTCGCCGTCCCGCACTGGTGCCAGAAACTCACCGCCGAGTTGCGCAAGAATCGCTCCATTCCCTGCTTATCCCGCGGTCCAGGTACGACCTCTCCGCTCACCAACCCGGCAAACGCACGGTGGTTCCCCAACTCCCTGCACAACTCGACCGAAGCCAACGCGGCGGCCATGTCCTCCGGCGCACTCAAGGTGTTCGGCTCGATCAGCATCCTGTCCAGCACACCAGCGCCCGAAAGCCGCAACTGCCCGCGGCTGACGGGCCTGGCCAAGCCGGCGAACATCGTCCACCCCTGCGCGGGCGCAGCGATGCCGACCTCGGGGGGTGAAGGTACGGCGAATTCCAGTTGGCAGTGCAGCAAGTCCGGTGCGTCCAGGCGGGCGTCGCTCTTCCAGTACAGGGTCGCCTCGCAACCTCCGCCGCCGACTGGCTGCGGCTGCGAGTACGCCCAGGTGCAGCCGAAGGCGACGTGGTCCTGGTGGTTCTGCCCCACGCCTGGCAATGGGTTGAGCAACGGGATGCCGTGCGCGCGTAGCTCGTCTTCCGGGCCGATGCCGGACTGCATCAACACCTTGGGGGTGTTCACCGCGCCCATCGACAGGATCACTTCACCCGTCACGTAGAAACGCTGCAGTTGGCCTTCGACCACGACCTCGACACCTATCGCCTTACGGCCATCGAACAACACGCGAGCCACCAGCGCCTGCGTGAGGATGTGCAGGTTCGGGTTGTGCAGCCGTGGCACGATATAAGCGTCGTACACCGAGTCACGCTTGCCTTCCTTGATGCGCAGGTCAGCGATGGCGACGCCGCCGGGGCCTTCCATCATCTCACCGTTGGGGCTGTCGAAACGGGGGATGCCCAGTTGGCTGGCGGCCTCCAGGGTGGCCAAGGCGAGGGGCTGGGGCGCGCGAGGTTGAGCGACGTGCACGGGGCCGGTCGAGCCGCGACGCAGGCCGTCGGGCTGGCCTTGCCAGCTTTCGATGCGGCGGTAGTAGCCGAGCACCGATTCGTAGCCCCAGCCGGAGTCGCCGCTTTCCTCGGCGAAGTGGTCCCAGTCAGTGCGGTGTCCGCGCGCCCACACCATCACGTTGATGCTGGAGCCGCCCCCGAGCCCCTTGCCCATGTTCAACCCCATGCGGCGGCCGTTCAAGGCGGGGTTGGGTTGGGCCTCGAACCCCCAGTCGCGCTCGGAACCGAGGTTCGCCGGCCATTGCGCGGGGTCGGTGACCTGCGGGCCGGTGTAGGCACTGCCGGCTTCGATTAGCAGGACCCGGGCGCCGGGCTGGTCGGCAAGGCGGGCGGCGACCACGCACCCCGAGGTGCCGGCGCCACAGACGATGAAATCGTAAGTGTGATCAGTCAGTTGCTGCATGCGTTCAGTGCCTGAGTGTCAGTAGGGACCGAAGATTCTGCTGCGCAGCATGCCGCACCGGTATCGGTCGATTATCCGACCCGGCGCAGGGCGCGCCGGCAAAAAGAAAGGCACGTAGGTCATCAGCAGCAGCAGCAGCAGCAGCAGCAGGATGACAGCCACGGAGTGAATTGGTACAGCAGGTGGTCATCAGCAACCTGGCCGAGCTCAAGCCGTGGCTGTATGACTGAATGCTGCTCCCCTGCCGACACAGGGTGCTGGCTTTGTGAATGCTCGTAGCCGACTCAATCCAAATGCAAACAAAAGCGCTGAATATAGAAGCCCTACAGGCCACCAGCAACTGACAAGTCTGCCAGTTGCCGGCCCTGTTATTCCTCACCCAACATGGACCCCAAGCCTGTAGGGCGGGTAGGTCTCCTTCTTGTTTGGCCTGGCATACAACCGGCCCTCATGCGTTCGTCGTTATCCAAACCGAAACTCAGAGGTTCGCCCCTCAGGAGCACAAGATGACCAAGATGAATGAGCTTTATGAGAGCCGCAAGATCTCCTACATCACTGATTCTTTTAAAGACCTGAAACCCGGCAGTACACTCGAAGGTGAAGTGCAAAGGCCGGGATACACGCTCACGCTGAATCCCAATACCAGCGATGCCACGTTCATGGTGATCGACCGCGACGGTAATAACAGCCTTGTGGTCTTCGGAAATAACGGGCATTGGCCGGTTGAGGCGTCCTTTGAACTGACCTTCGACAATCCCACAAACTATGTAGCGCTGGAATGCTTCTCTTCTTCCTGGGGCTATAGCCGTGTGGTCATCTATGACAAAGACGGCAACCTGCTGCACGATGCCCCTGTCAATGTCGGAACCGTTGTGAAGTATTCCGGCCCCGGTATCTATCGAGCAGTCTACGAAGGCACCGTGGAAGAGTTCGGACTGACGATGCGTTTGATCTCCGTCACCCATGGACTCGCCCAGATCAAGGGCTCCTGAGTGCTGCGGCCCGAAGGCGCTGACATCGCCAGCGCCTTCGGGCCGAGAAGCCACCTCCCCTACGGCATCCCCAACCACTCCGGCAACGCCAGCGAAATAAACGGCACATACGTCACCAGCACCAGGAACAACAACAGAATCGACAGCCACGGCAACGCCGCACGAATCGTCTGCCCCAGCGTCAACCCAGTCACCGCGCTGGTCACGAACAGGTTCAACCCCACCGGCGGATGCACCAGGCCGATCTCCATGTTCACCACCATCACGATCCCCAGGTGAATCGGGTCGATGCCCAGCTTCATCGCGATCGGGAAGAAGATCGGCGCCAGGATCAGGATGATCGCCGAGGGCTCCATGAAGCTCCCCGCCACCAGCAGCACCACGTTGACCATGATCAGGAAGCCGATCGGCGTCAGGCCTTCGGAGAGCACCCACTGGGTGATCTGCTGGGGAATCTGCTCGGTAGTCAGCACGTGGGCGAAGAGCATGGCGTTGGCGATGATGAACAGCAGCATGATGGTCAGGCGGCCGGACTCGAGCAGCACCTTGGGGCAATCACTCAGGCGCATGTCCTTGTAGACGAACAGCGCGATGAACGCCGAGTACACCGCCGCCACGGCCGCGGCTTCGGTGGGGGTGAACATGCCGCTGTAGATGCCGCCGAGGATGATCACCAGCAGCAACAGGCCCCAGAACGCCCGACGTGCGGTGCGCAGCCATTCGGCGAAGCTGGCACGCGGCTGGGCGGGGAGTTTCTTGATGCGGGCGACGATGTAGATGGTCACCATCAGGAAGACGCCCAGCAGGATCCCGGGTATCACACCGGCCATGAACAGCTTGCCGACCGAGGTTTCGGTGGCGGCCGAGTACACCACCATGACGATCGATGGCGGAATGAGGATGCCGAGGGTGCCGGCGTTGCAGATGATCCCGGCGCCGAACTCCTTCGGATAGCCCGAGCGCACCATGCCGGCCACGGCGATGGAGCCGACTGCGGCGACGGTGGCGGGCGAGGAGCCGGACAGCGCGGCGAACAGCATGCATGCCAGCACTGCGGCAATGGCCAGGCCGCCGCGGATGTGGCCGACGCAGGCGTTGGCGAAGTCGATCAGACGTTGAGCAACGCCGCCGGTGGTCATGAACGCGCCCGACAGCAGGAAGAACGGGATCGCCAGGAAGGTGTAGCTGTCGGAGGTTTCGAACAGCTTGATCGCCAGCGAGCTGAGCGAGTCCTGGCTGAACAGCAGGATCGACACCGCGCCCGACAGGCCAAGGGAAATGGCGATCGGCACGCCGAGAAACATGAACACGAACAGCAGCAGGAACAGGCAGATAACGGTCATCAGTGTGACTCCTCGCCCGGGTTGGCCAGTTTGCTCGCTTCCGCTGCTTCATCCGCGAGGCCCAGACTGGTCTGGCGGTGGGTGAAGATGCGGTAGAGGATTTCCAGGTAGCGCACGATGATCAGGGCGAAGCCGAACGGCACGATCAGCGCGATATGGCCGATCTTGATGCCGTAGCGGTCGAGGTCTTCGGCACCGATACCGGCGACGAACACCGCGTTCACCCACTTGATGCTGGCGACCAGGAACAACCCGGCGTAGGCCAGGCAGCAGGCGCAGGCGATCATCGCCAGGATGCGTTGCACCGGCTTGCGCGCGCGCCGCACCAGCACATCGACGCCAAGGTGGCCGGCGGTGCGCACGCCGTAGGCAATACCGAAGAAGATCAGCCAGCCGAACAGCGCCTTGGTCAGGGCGATGCTCCAGGTCATTTCCTGGGCGTAGCCCATGAGGTGGTCGCCGATGCCGAGCATCAGCTCGCTGGCGAAGCTCCAGTGGTCGCTGAGGGTATAGAACAGGGTGTAGAGGTTGTTCAGCGCCACATAGATGAAGGTGATCAAGGTCATGGCTGCCAGGAGGAAGGCGATCATGCCCTCCTCGAAGTGCTCCCAGACGCGTCTGATCCTGTGCATGGGCATTCTCCGGACAGAAGGAAGCCGGGCCACCTGCGCTGCAGGTGGCCATGGGTGATGGGGGCGACGATCAGGACGGCTTGTTGGCGTCGTCGGCAGCCTTGATGAGGTCGGCGCCGATCTGGTCGGAGAACTTGTCCCACACCGGGCGCATGGCTTCACGCCACTGGGCGCGCTGCTCTGGCGTCAGCGGGTCGATCTCGCTGGTCTTGGCGTCGATGATCTTCTGCCGGGAAGCCTGGTTGAGTTCCTCGGCCTGCTTGTTCACCTCGACGGTGACCTTGTCCATGATCGTCTGCAGCTCGCCGCGCACGTCTTCAGGCAGGCTGTTCCAGAACTTGGCGTTGGTGATCACCATGTAGTCGATCAGGCCGTGGTTGGTCTCGGTGAAGAACGGCTGGACTTCGTTGACCTTCTGGCTCTCGTAGTTCGACCAGGTGTTCTCGGTGCCGTTGACGGTACCGGTCTGCAGGCCCTGGTAGACCTCGGCGAAGCTCATCTTGCGCGGGTTGGCGCGGATGGCCTTGAACTGCTCCTCGAGCACGCTGGAGGCCTGCACGCGGAACTTCAGGCCGCGGGCGTCCTTGGGCAGGATCACCTTCTTGTTCGCCGACAGCTGCTTGAGGCCGTTGTGCCAGTAGGCCAGGCCACGGATGCCCTTGTCTTCCATCGAGGTCAGCAGCGCCTTGCCCTGCGGGCCTTGCTGGAAGCGGTCGACGGCGGCGAGGTCGTTGAACAGGAACGGCAGGTCGAACAGCTGCACCTGCTTGTTGTAGTGCTCGAACTTGGCCAGCGACGGCGCGAGCATCTGCACATCGCCCAGCAGCAGGGCTTCCATCTCCTTGCCATCGCCGAACAGCGAGGAGTTGGGGTAGACCTCGACCTTGACCTTGCCCTTGAGCTGCGGGTCGGCCTCGACCAGTTTCTGGAACATCAGCGCGCCCTGGCCCTTGGGCGTGCTGTCGGCCACGACGTGGGCGAACTTGATGATCACAGGATCGGCAGCCTGGGCGAGCCCGGCCATGGACACGGCGGCGGCGCACAACAGCGCCTGGGTCAGCTTCAACATCGGTGTCACCTTTTATTGTTGTTGGAAGGGGTCAGCAGGGAAGCGTTGCCAAGGGTACGATGGCCCAATCGGGCGTGTTTCGAGAATCAGCTTTTGTGTAAGCCCGCGTTTGGCTGGGGTGAACGCTCCTGGATGGGTGGGGGATGGCACCGGCTATGCCGGTGATCGCGGGACGAGCCCGCTCCCACAGATACATCAGTGGGTATGGCACCGGCTTTGCCGGTATTCGCGGGCAAGCCCGCTCCTACAGATGCATCAGTGGGGATGGCACCGGCTTGGCCGGTGTTCGCGGGCAAGCCCGCTCCTACAGATACATCAGTGGGTATGGCACCGGCTTTGCCGGTATTCGCGGGCAAGCCCGCTCCTACAGGTACAGCGTTGAGCCCAGAGTCAGCGCTGTAGCTGCCACTGTCTTGTTCAAAGTCTTAAACCAGCCCAGCTCCTGTGGGAGCGGGCTTGCCCGCGAAAAGGACACCGCGGTGTCGGGCACCGGCTTTGCCGGTGTTTGCGGGACGAGCCCGCTCCTACAGGGATTGGGCTGGCCTTTAGATTTTGATCAAGACAGTTGCACCCACAAATGCATCGGTGGGGATGCCGCCGGTTTGCCCCGCGAAAGGCCTAGGTGCTTTCGGCCAATGCCAATAGCCGCTGCGCCCGCAACAGCACCGGCGCATCGATCATCTGCCCATCGAGCTGGAACGCCCCGGCCCCCTTGGCCGCCACACTGGCGTCCACCACCCGCCGTGCCCAGGCCAGCTCTTCGCTGCTCGGCGCCAGCACGCCATGAATCAACGGCACCTGGCTGGGATGGATGCACAGCGCCCCGCCATAGCCCATGTCATAGGCATGGCGCATGGCCCGCTGCTGCCCTTGCGGGTCGCCAATGGCCGGAAACACGCCGTCCAGCGGCGGCGCCAGGTCGGCGCCGCGTGAATGCAGTTGCACCGCCATGCGCGCCTGGTCAAGAAAGCGCTGGGCCGAGGCGCTGTCGGTGTTGAGGTTCAGGTCCAGCGCCAGGTCCAGGCTGCCGAACGACAAACGCTCGACCCCCTCGGCACCGGCAATGCGCTCCAGTGCCAGCAAGCCCTTGGCCGTCTCGATGATCGGCAGCACCGGTTTGCCAGTGCGCGCAGCGACTGCGACCTGGGCGGCATTTTCCACCTTGGGCAGTAGCACGGCGCTGACGCCGGACTGCTGCGCACAGAACGCCAGGTCATCGGCATGCCCGGCATGCTCCGGGGCGTTGACCCTGACCCACACCCGCGCCTGCGGATGGGCTGCAAGAAAGGCCGCGAGATTATCACGCGCCTGAAGCTTGAGCGGCTCCTCGACGGCATCCTCGAAATCGACGATAACGGCATCGGCGCCCGCAGCCAGGGCCTTGCCAAAACGCTCGGGACGGCTGCCCGGCACGAACAGCGCCGAACGGACGATGGTTTGCGGCATCAGCAATCACTCCTTGTCATCAAACGACACCAGCAGCCGCCAGTCGGGCCTGGTCGTCGGCCGAGAAACCCAGCTCCTCGAGGATCGCCGCGCTGTGCTGCCCCAATCCCGGCACCGGGTCCATGCGCGGGGTAAAGGCGGCATTGCGCCCCGGCGGCAGCAACGACGGCAGCTTGCCAGCCGGGCTGTCGACCTCGCGCCAGCAGTCGCGGGCCTTGAGCTGCGGGTGCTGCCAGACGCCCTGCATGTCGTTGACCCGGGCGTTGGCGATCTGCGCGTCTTCGAGACGTGCCACCACCTCATCCAGCGACAGTTCGGCGAAGCCGTCGATGATGATCTGGCGCAGCACCTCGCGGTTCTCCGAGCGCCGGAAGTTCGCGGAGAAACGCGCATCGCTGGCCAGCGCCGGGTCGAGCAGGACCTTTTCACAGAACAACTGCCATTCCCGCTCATTCTGCAGCCCGAGCATGATGGTGCCGCCACCGCCGGTGGGGAACGGCCCGTACGGATAGATGGTCGAGTGCGAAGCGCCGGCCCGCGGTGGTGGCGGCGCGCCGTTGTAGGCGTAGTACATCGGGTAGCCCATCCATTCCACCAGGCTCTCCAGCATCGATACGTCGATGCGGCTGCCGATACCAGTCTTGTCACGCAGCAGCAGCGCCGACAGCACGCCGGTGTAGGCATACATACCGGCAGCGATATCGGCGACGGAGCATCCGGCCTTGGCCATCTGCTCGTCGCCCGGCCCGCCGGTCACCGAGAGGAAGCCGCCCTCGCTCTGGATCAGCAGGTCGTAGGCCTTCTTCTTCTCGTACGGGCCACCTTCGCCGTAGCCGGAAATATCACAGACGATCAGCCGCGGAAAACGCGCGTGCAGGGCCTCGAACGACAACCCCATGCGCGCCGCCGCACCTGGTGCGAGGTTCTGCACCAGCACATCGGCCTTGGCCAGCAATGCCTGGAGGATGTCGTCGGCCTCGTCCTGCTTGAGGTCCAGGGTCAGGCTCTGCTTGGAGCGGTTGGTCCAGACGAAGTGCGAGGCCAGGCCATCGACACGCTGGTCGTAGCCACGGGCGAAGTCGCCGCTGCCGGGGCGCTCGATCTTGATCACGCGCGCGCCCAGGTCCGCGAGTTGGCGGGTGCAGAACGGCGCGGCGATGGCATGTTCCAGGCTGACGACAGTGATGCCGTCCAAGGGGCGGGGAGCGGATTGGGTCATGGCAAATTCCTGTTCGGTGTTCAATGCAGGTCCGCCAGCGACTGCGCGTCACGCAGTTGCCAGACGCGCTCGATCAGCGCACGGCCCTCGGCCTCGCTGCGCTGCCCGGCATAGGCCAGCAGGCGCTGGAACTTGGCCTCCAGCTCCGGGCGCGACAGGGTATTGCCGGGGTCGCCCTTGGGGTCGTCGATGGCCGCGCTGAACTGCCGGCCATCGACGCAGCGCACCTCGACCCGCCCCAGCCAGCGCGCTGGATAGGCACCGTCCACTTCGGGGTCCAGTTGCATGCGCACCTTGTCGCGGAACGTGGCGATGCGCGGGTCGGTCAGTGCCAGGTCGCGGAACTCCAGCAACTGCGCGCTGCCGTGCACGGCGATCAGGCCCAGCACCGTGCCCATGGAGAACTTGGCCTGGTGCACGGTGCTCGGCGTGGTCACCCGCCCCAGCACATCGATGGCGCCCTGGTGCACGCGGGTGATGACTTCAGCGATCTGCTCATGGCCCAGCCCCTCGCGCTGCATCAGGTGCAGCAGCGCGTCAGCCGCCGGGTGGGTGTGACGGCACGAGGCGTGGAACTTGAACGAGGTTTCCGCCAGCGCCCAGCGCGTGCCGAGCCGGTCGGAGAGCCGCGCAGGGTCGGCGTCACTGGACATGCCCGCAGCCATGCCCTGGTCACCTTCGAGAATGTTGCGCGCCCCGCTCAGGCCATCGGCGGTGAGGTAGGCGGCAAGCAGGCCGTCGGCGGCGGCCTTGGCAGTGTGCAGTTGCTTGGAATCGGCGGCGTCGCGCAGAAACTCCCACAGCCCTGCAGCCTGGGTACCGGCGCTGCCGAGCAGGTTGATGAACTGCTCCTGGTTGAAGTCCAGCAGCTTGCCCACGCCCACAGCGGCAGCCAGGGTGCCGACCGTGGCGGTGGTGTGGAAGATCCGATAGTGCGAACGGCCAAGGAATTCGCCGATGCGAATGCCGGCTTCGTAGCCAGCCACCGAGGCCAGCAGCAGGTCCTGGCCGGACTTGCCCAGGTCTTGCCCGGCCGCCAGCACGGCGGAGAACACTACGGTGGCCGGGTGCAGCACGGAGCTGTTGTGCAGATCGTCCTGCTCGACCAGGTGCGAGGCGGCGCCGTTGACCAGCGCGGCGAAATAGGCCGAGGTGCGCCGGCCATTGGTCAGCACCCGCGCACGGCCTGACGAGGGCCCCATGCGCTCGGCGTAACGCTCGAACAGCGGGATCGGGTGCGATCCCTGGCTGGCCAGGGCCGAGCCGAGCCAGTCGAGGAACAGGTCTTCGGTGCGGTCCAGCACGCTGCCGGGGATGGCCTCATAGCGCAGGTCGGCCAGGAAGCTGGCCAGGGCTTGGGTATCACGCATGGTCGGCTCCTCAGAAGCTGCGCGGCAGCTCGAGCAAATGCTCGGCCACGTACGACAGGATCAGGTTGGTGGAGATCGGCGCCACCTGGTACAGGCGGGTCTCGCGGAACTTGCGCTCGACGTCGTATTCGTTGGCAAAGCCGAAGCCGCCGTGGGTCTGCAGACAGGCATTGGCCGCTTCCCACGAGGCCTTGGCCGCGAGGTACTTGGCCATGTTCGCCGCCGCCCCGGCGTTGGCGCCGCTGTCGTATTCGGCGCAGGCGCGCCAGCGCATCAGGTCGGCGGCCTCGATCTCGATATGGGCTTCGGCGATGGGGAACTGCACCCCCTGGTTCTGCCCGATCGGGCGACCGAACACCACGCGGTCGCGGGCGTACTGGCTGGCCTTTTCGACGAACCAGCGCCCATCGCCGATGCACTCGGCGGCAATCAGCGTGCGCTCGGCGTTCAGGCCGTCGAGGATGTAGCGGAAGCCTTTGCCTTCCTCGCCGATCAGGCTGGTGGCCGGGATTTCCAGGTTGTCGAAGAACAGCTCGTTGGTCTCGTGGTTGACCATGTTGGCGATCGGCTGCACGGTCAGGCCGTTGCCGATCGCTTCACGCAGGTCGACCAGGAAAATCGACATGCCTTCGGATTTCTTCTTCACCTCCGGCAGCGGCGTGGTGCGCGCCAGCAGGATCATCAGGTCCGAATGCTGCACGCGCGAGATCCACACTTTCTGCCCATTGATCACGTACTTGTCGCCCTGGCGCACGGCAGTGGTCTTGATCTTGGTGGTGTCGGTGCCGGTGGTCGGCTCGGTCACGCCCATCGACTGCAAGCGCAGCTCGCCACTGGCAAGCTTGGGCAGGTAGAACCGCTTCTGCTCGTCGCTGCCGTTTCGCAGCAAGGTGAACATGTTGTACATCTGCCCGTGGATGGTGCCGGAGTTGCCGCCGCAGCGGTTGACCTCCTCGAGAATCACCGACGCCTCGGCCAGGCCCAGGCCTGATCCGCCGTACTCCTCGGGGATCATCGCCGACAGCCAGCCGGCATCGGTCATGGCCTTGACGAAGGCTTCCGGAAAACCTTTTTCTTCATCGATCCGGCGCCAGTATTCGGCGGGGAATTCGGCGCACAGGGCGCGCACGCCCTCGCGGATGGCATTGAGGTCATCGCTGTCGTAGCTGTGCATGTGTGGACTCTCTGCGAAGGCTTGAGGAAGTCAGTCGAAGGTCACTTCGGCGCTCTGTGCAGTGCCGTCGGCGTTGCCGGCCCACAGCCGCGCCTTGCCAGGTGCTTCGATGCAGCCACTGACCTGGAACGCTGCAGGCAGGGTCAGCGGCCGCACACCGCGGTAGGCGAAGTGGCGCACGGGCTTGTCGGGGTGGGCCCGCACGAAGGCGCGCAGGTTGAGGGTGGCGATCATCGGGCCATGCACCACCAGGCCGGGGTAGCCTTCGGTCTCGGTGACGTAGGGGTGGTCGTAGTGGATGCGGTGGCCGTTGAAGGTGATCGCCGAGTAGCGGAACAGCAACGTCGGCGTCGGGGTGATGGTTTCGCTCCACTCACCCACCTCGCTCGGCGTGCCGCTGCCGCGCTTGGGCGGGTTGGGCTCGCGGTAGACGATGTCCTGCTCCTCGCGGATGCACAGGCGGCCGTCCTGGGAGTAGTCGTGGCGCACGGTGACGAACAACAGTGCGCCGGTGCGTCCGTGCTTTTCTTCGATGTGCAGGATGGTCGACAGGCGGTGGGCTTCACCGCCGACTTTCAGCGGCGCGATGAACTCGACCCGCCCGCCAGCCCACATGCGGTTGCGGTTGTCGGCCGGTGGCAGGAAGCCGCCACGGGCAGGATGACCGTCGCTGCCCAGTTGCGGCTCTGGCAGCGGCTCCTGGAAGAAGCACCAGGTCCACAGGTGCGGCAGCGCGTCGCCATGGCCTGGCGCGGCCTCGCCGAAGGTCGCGGCAATGCGCTTGACCAGGTTGCGGCTGAGCACATCCCAGGCCTCTTCGGTGCGGCCGATCCAGGCACTGAAGTCGGTGGGCGAAGTCGAAGCAGTCATGAGCATGGGCCTCTGCATTTGTTGTTATGGGCCGATCATGCGAGGCGCCCGGCATTCTGTGAATTTGCATTTGCGTAAACCAGCGTTCATAAATGCCGAACGCCTCTGCTACGACAGGACTCCCCCATGTACTTCGACCTGGCTGACTTGCGGCTCTTCATCCACATCGGCGAATCGCCGAGCCTCACCCAAGGTGCGCGCCGTGCGTTTCTCTCCCCCGCCGCAGCCAGCGCGCGGATCAAGGCCCTCGAGGCGCAGCTCGACACCCGCCTGCTGTACCGCGACAGCCGTGGCGTGGAGCTGACGCCCGCCGGTCAGAAACTGCTGACCCATGCGCGCCTGATCATGCGTCAGGTGGAGTACCTCAAGGCCGAGTTCACCCAGTTCGGCACCGATTCGGCCGGGCACATCCGCATCTTCGCCAACACCACTGCGGTGACCGAGTTCCTGCCCGAAGTGCTGGCCGGGTTTCTCGCCCAGCGGCCGGGTGTGACGGTCGACCTGCAGGAGCGGCTGTCACGCGATATCGTGCGCGGGGTGCTCGATGGCAGCAGCGACATGGGCATCATCGCCGGGCCCGTGGAGGCGGCCGGGCTGCAGGTGATGCGCTTCAGTACCGACCGGCTGGTGCTGATCGTGCCGGCCGGTCACGAGCTGGCGGGCCGCAAGCAGGTGACGCTCAAGCAGACCCTGGCCTACCAGCACATCGGCCTGCATGACGGCAGCACCTTGCTGACCTTCTTGCGCGATCACGTCGAGCGTATTGGCCAGAGCCTGGCGCTGCGGATCCAGATGTCGAGCTTCGAGGCGATCTGCCGGATGGTCGAGGCCGGCGTGGGGATCGGGATCATCCCCGAGTCTTCGGCGATGCGGCACAGCCACACCATGAACCTGGTGACCATCGAGCTGGATGAGCCGTGGGCAGTGCGTGAGCGCAGCATCCTGGTGCGCGAGCTGGATGCATTGCCGGGGACGGTACGGGCGTTGATCGCGACCTTGATGCCGCAAGCGGATGGCACCGACGCTGACGGTGTTCGCGGGTGACCCTGTGCGATTGGACTGACCTTTGGATTTTGAACAAGACAGTTGCCTTCACAGCTGCGGGGGGCTTTTGTGGGAGCGGGCTTGCCCGCGAAAAGGACACCGCGCTGCCTGGCACGGGCTACGCCCGTGTTCGCGGGCAAGCCCGCGCCTACAGGGATTGGGCAGGCTTTGGGGTCTTGAACAAGACAGTTGTTCCCCCAAAGCTCCCTCAAGATCACATCCCCAACTGCCCCAGCGTGCGCCGCGCCTGGGCTGCTTCCATGCAGACATACAGCCGGTCGGTCAGCGCCTGCAGATCGACGCGCCGCCCGTTCACCACCGGCGTGCACACCCACAACTTCACCCGCAAGCCACCGGCCACTGGCCACGCATCCGGCGCCACCAGTGACTTGAAGCAGGCCGGCGCGAGCTGCGGTGCACGGCTGATGGCTGCCAGCGAAAACACCAGCGTCATGCTCAGATGACGCTGGTAGATTTCGAACCCATCGAAACAGTACAAGGGCGTCGGCGCGTGCGAGTTGGCGAACAGCACAGAGTCGTCAGTCACACTCAACACACACTTGCCATGTCTTCGGCGCAGCCCCTCGGCGAGCGCCAGCCCAGCCACGCCGGCAACCAGCAGCAGCACGCCAGGCCCCCACAGCAACCAGTGCCCGGATTGCATCTGCCACTGCGCAGGCAAACTGGCCAGCCAGCCGCCGACCACCACCAGCGAAAACGCCAGCAACCCACAGGCCAGCGCCTTGCCACGCGAGGATTCGTGCAGCGCCCATGGCTTGCAGGACTCCTCCGCGTGAGCCCTGAGCCAGGCCAGCAAGGTTTCCCGGTCGGTGTCAGCCATGAACCTGCAGGGCATCCAGTTGCTGCTGTGCACAGGCGGCGTCGCGGTAGGCACCCAGCAGCGCGGCGATTTCATCGCAGTCCAGCTTGCGCCCACCGGTCATCAGCCCGGCAGAGTGGATGCGTACATGCGGCTCGGGTTTGTTCAGCGCCATGGCCTGGTTGCCGAATACCTGCAACCTCGCCACATGGTGCGTGGGCAGATGGGCGTGAGAGTCGAGCGTGAGTTTCTGCAGGGTCAGCAGCCCTTCGTCCTTGACCAGGATGTCCTGCACCTCGGCCATTTCGATCGGCGCATCGAGCGTATCGACGAACAGCTGGCGACGGGTCAGGCGCATGAACACCTGCTTGCCCGCGTCCCGGTGCTGCCAGGTGACGAGCAGGGAAAACACGACCAGGAAGCCAGCGCATACCGTCAGCCCGGTTCGCCCCATGTTGATGGCCATCGCCAGCATGCCCAGCGATACCAGCAACATGATCGGGCCCCACAGCTTGTAGCGTCGGGAGTTGGTGAATTCGGTCTGCTCAGGAACTCGCTCGATCATCAGACGCAGTTCGGCGATCACGCGGTCGCGCTGGGCCGCTCGGGACTGGCCGTACTCATCGGGAGAAAGGGAGGGATCAGGGTGTTGTGGCGTGTTCATGGCTTACTCGTTACGGGCATTGAGGTAATCGGTCAGGAACGCCTGGGCGTTGCCCTGTTCGGACAGGGCCTGCGAGTAGCCGATCTTCAGCGCCTGGGCTTCGCCCGGCAGGTACAGTTCGCTGGCGCTCCAGCTGTCCGAACCCTGGATCACCAATGCAGCGAACTTCTGGCCGTCGACCGTGGTGTAGTAGCGGGTCAGCTTGTCGGTCTTCTCGACTTTCATCTTCTGGATGCGCATGTTCCAGTCGTGGTCGACGCCCTCGACCTGCACCAGCGCCTCGTTGGCGCTGCGCTCACCGATACGCAGGGTCCAGACCTTCACGCCCTGCTCGCCGGCATACGCCACGACCTTTTCGGCCACCGATGGACGCTCCTCGGCCTGGGCCATGGCGCCCACAAGCGCCAGCGCTGCGACCATGCCGGCCGCCCATCTGCGATGAATCGACATACTGCTTGCTCCTCGAAATTCTGGGGCCTTGTATTGAAAGGGGCATGGGCCAGCCTGCCAACCGGCCTGGCCGCTGCGCACAACAAACAGGCCGTCGCGCACAATGGCTGACGCCCGAGGCGTGTTCGCGTTAACATTCCGCCACCCGCCACGACACCCTATGGACAGGCTTGGCAGATGGAACACTGGACCCCTTACCTGGACATGCAGTTCAGCTTCGACCGCCCAGGCTCGCTGGCCCAGGCGGGCGTCCTCGACAGCGCCGCCAGCCACGTCATGGGCAGTGCGATCGGTCATTACCGCGCCCACACCGTGCGTGCGCACCTGCAGTACTTCGACTGCGACCTGCAATTTCCCGAGCCGCTGCGCATCCACAAGGTGTTGCCCGACAGCCTGTGCCTGGTGCACATGCTCAGCGGCCAATGGCAGCACCGGGTCGACGGCCAGCTCAACCACTACCTCACCGGCAAGACCTATGCGCTGGGCCTGAGCGAGCACATGGAAGCCTTCGACCAGTTGCCCGCCGACAGCCACGCGCGCATGGCCGGGTTGCGCGTCGGTGCCGACTATCTGCGCGAACTGGCCGAGGAAGATCCGCACCTGCAATCCTTGATCGGGTTGCTCGACGACGGCATGAAATTCACCGATTTCGAGCGCTGCCCGGCGCTGGGTCGCCTGCTGCAGCAGCTCTACCATTCGCCCTACCACGGCACGCTCAAGCGCCTGCATCAGGAAAGCCTGAGCCTGGCCGTGCTGGTGGAGCTGGCCACGCACCTCGGCAACCGCCCGCTGGCGCCTGCGCCGACGGTTCGCGGCCAGCGCGACCTGGCCCATGAGGCGCGACGCCTGCTCGACCTGAACCTGGTCGACCCGCCCGGCAGCCTGGCGCTGGCCCGACAGCTAGGGGTGGGCGAAACCACCCTGCGCCGCGCCTTCGCCAAGGTGTTCGGCCAGTCGATGCTGCAGTACCTGCGCCAGCAGCGCATGGAGCTGGCCCGCACATTGTTGCTGCAACGCAAATGGCAAGTGGCACAGATCGCCTATCGCCTGGGCTATGCCAACCCGGCCAATTTCAGCAACGCCTACAAGGCCTACCACGGGCATCCGCCGGGTATGGAGTGATCGCCTGCGCTGTGAAAGCTGTGAGCTGTTGTGAATCGTTGTGAAGCCTCACAATACTAGCCAATTGCCCATGCTACCGTCCGGAGCCGTCATCAAGACGACCCTTTCATTTCCGTTTCGGGAGCAGCGCCAATGTCTACCATCACCCCCGCTGGTAGCGGGTCCAACACTCCAAAAGCCTCGAGCTCGGCCTTCGACAACCGCCTGGACACCGCCAAGTCGAGCCAGGTAATCGCCGATTACATGCGCCAGACCGGCAAGTCGGCCATCACCAAGGACGAACTCGACAAGCTGGCCGACAACAAGTCAGGCAACGTGCCGGCCAATGTGTCGGATGCGGCGAAATACATGCAGCGCCACCCGGATGTGTTCACTGCCATCGAAACCCATGACGTACCCGGCGCCGACAACCTGTCCGGGGTGTGGAACTTCGATTGGGCGGCCAAGGGCGGCCTGGCCGGCACCCCGACCGACGCCATCGCCAAGATGCAGGACACCTTCGACCTGGCGATCGAGAAGTCGGCGAAGATCACTGAAGTGACCACAGGCAAGAAAGCCGAGCTGGATGCGACCAAGCAGCGGCCAAGCAACTGATTCAAGGCGGTATGCGGGTTATCCCCTGCTGCCGCTCAGTACCTTGTGGGGACAACTGTGTTGTTCACACTCTAAGGCCAACCCAATCCCTTGTGGGAGCGGCGGTTCGGCGCTCCGACTGGTCCCGCGAACACAAGCGTAGCCCGTGCCAGGCAGCGCGGTGTCTTTTTCGCGGGCAAGTCGGGACGCCGAACCGCCGCTCCTACAGGGATTGGGCTAGCTCCCAGGGATGCCCCCAACGCCGATCAGTGCTTGATCATCACATGCCGAATGGCTGTGTAATCCTCCAGCCCATATATCGACATGTCCTTGCCATACCCGGACAACTTCACCCCGCCATGGGGCATTTCGCTGACCAGCATGAAATGGGTGTTCACCCAGGTGCAGCCATACTGCAAGCGCGCCGCCAGCCGGTGCGCGCGGCCAACGTCCTGAGTCCACACCGACGACGCCAGCCCATAGTCCGAGTCGTTGGCCCACTCCAACGCCTGGGCCTCGTCGCTGAACTCGGTCACCGACACCACCGGCCCGAAGATCTCGCGCCGCACCACTTCATCGTCCTGCTGCGCGCCGGCCAATACCGTCGGCTCGAAGAAGAACCCCGCCCGGTCGGCTCGCTTGCCGCCAGTGGTGACCTGGATATGCGGCACCTGCCGCGCCCGCTCGACGAAACCGCTGACGCGCTCCAGGTGCTGCTGGGTGATCAACGGTCCCAGTTCGGTCTCGGGATCGTCCTGCTCGCCAAGGCGGATGCTCGCCACCGCCGCCGTGAGCTTGTCGACGAAGGCCTGGTACACACCCTTCTGCACATACAACCGGCAGGCCGCCGTGCAGTCCTGCCCGGCGTTGTAGAAGCCGAACGCACGGATACCTTCGACTGCGGCATCGATGTCGGCATCGTCGAAGATGATCACCGGCGCCTTGCCGCCCAACTCCATGTGCATGCGTTTCACGGTATCGGCAGTGCCGGCGATGATGCGGCTGCCGGTCGCCACGGAGCCTGTCAGCGAGACCATGCGCACCTTGGGATGGGTCGTCAGCGGCTCGCCCACGCTCGGGCCTCGGCCGAACACCAGGTTGACCACACCCGCCGGGAAGATGCCCGCGATCAGCTCGCCCAGGCGCAGGGCCGTCAGTGGCGTCTGCTCGGACGGCTTGAGCACCACGGTATTGCCCGCCGCCAAGGCCGGGCCAAGCTTCCAGGCGGCCATCATCAACGGGTAGTTCCACGGTGCGATCGACGCCACCACACCCACCGGGTCGCGGCGGATCATCGAGGTGTGCCCCGGCAGGTACTCACCCGCCGCCGAGCCCTGCAGCACACGGCTGGCGCCGGCGAAGAAGCGGAACACATCGGCCACTGCCGGCAGTTCGTCGTTCAGCGCAGCCTGGTAGGGTTTGCCACAGTTGTTCGACTCCAGCCGCGCCAGCTCTTCGGCATGCGCATCGATGGCATCGGCCAGCTTGAGCAACAGCAGCGAGCGATCCTTGGGGGCGGTCTGGGACCAGCCTTCGAACGCCGCGTCGGCTGCGCGCACGGCGATGTCGACCTGGGCCGGCGTGGCTTCGGCAATTTCCACCAGGGTGGTGCCGAGCGCCGGGTTGAGCACGGCGAGCGACTCGCCTTCACCGGCGACCAGTTGGCCGTTGATCAGCAGTTTGGTTTGCATGAAGCGCTCCTTTTCTCAGGTTCTTGTTCGCGTGTTCACTTGCCGCTGCCGGCAACGCCTTCGCCACCCTTGGTCAGGTAGTAGGCGCCCAGGATCGGCAGCATGGTCACCAGCATGACCAGCATCGCCACCACATTGGTCACCGGCACATCGCGCGGGCGACCGAGCTGGTTGAGCAGCCAGATCGGCAAGGTGCGTTCATGACCGGCGGTGAAGGTGGTGACGATGATTTCGTCGAACGACAGGGCGAACGCCAGCATGCCGCCAGCCAGCAGCGCCGAGCCGAGGTTGGGCAGGATCACGTAGCGGAAGGTCTGCCAGCCGTCGGCGCCCAGGTCCATCGAGGCTTCGATCAGGCTGTGCGAGGTGCGCCTGAAGCGGGCGATGACGTTGTTGTAGACGATCACCACGCAAAAGGTCGCGTGCCCGACGACGATGGTCATGAAGCCGGGCTCGATGCCCAAGGTCTTGAATGCCGACAGCAACGCAATGCCGGTGATGATGCCGGGCAAGGCGATCGGCAGGATCAGCATCAGCGAGATGCTTTCCTTGCCGAAGAAATCACGCCGGTACAACGCAGCCGCCGCCAGCGTGCCCAGCACCATGGCGATCAGCGTGGCCAGGGCGGCGATCTTCACCGACAGGGTCACGGCATCGAGCACGTCCTGGCGGGCAAACGCCACACTGAACCAATGCAGGGTGAAGCCCTGCGGTGGAAAGCTGAACGCGGCCTCTTCGGTGTTGAAGGCGTACAGGAAGATGATCAGGATCGGGAAGTGCAGGAACACCAGCCCTCCCCAGGCCGCAAGCTTCAGCCCCCAGGACGCTTTTTCAGAGTGCATCGAAGGCCCCCAGGCGTTTGACGATGGACAGGTAGACGGCGATCAGCACGATCGGCACCAGGGTGAAGGCCGCGGCCATGGGCATGTTGCCGATGGCGCCCTGCTGGGCGTAGACCATGCCGCCGATGAAGTAGCCCGGCGGCCCGACCAGCGACGGCACGATGAAGTCGCCGAGGGTGAGGCTGAAGGTGAAGATCGAGCCCGCGGCGATGCCTGGCACCGACAGCGGCAGGATCACCTGCATGAAGGTCTGGCGCGGTTGCGCCCCGAGGTCGGCCGAGGCCTGCAGCAGCGACGGCGGCAGGCGCTCCAGCGAGGCCTGGATCGGCAGGATCATGAACGGCAGCCAGATGTAGACGAACACCAGGAAGCGCCCCAGGTTCGAGGTCGACAAGGTGTTGCCGCCCACACCGGGCACGCCCAGCAGCAGGTTCAGCAACGGCTCCAGGCCCAGGTGCTGGACGAACCACATGGCCACCCCGCCCTTGGCCAGCAGCAGGGTCCAGGCATAGGCCTTGACGATGTAGCTGGCCCACATCGGCAGCATCACCGCGATGTAGAAGAACGCTTTGGTCTTGCCGCTGGTGTAGCGCGCCATGTAGTAGGCAATGGGAAACGCCAGCGCAGCACTGGCGATGGACACCGCCACGGCCATCAGCACGGTGCGCTGGATGATGTCGAAGTTGGCCGGGGTGAACAGCGCGGCGAAGTTGGCCCAGGTCAGGCTCGGCGTCACCGTCATGGTGAAATCGTCGAAGGTGTAGAAGCCCTGCCACAACAACGTCAGCAACGAGCCCAGGTAGATCGCGCCGAACCACAGCAGCGGCGGCACCAGCAGCAGCGACAGGTACAGCGCCGGCTTGCGGTACAGCAGGTTGGACAGCCCGCGCAGGGCGCCGTGGCGGACTACCGGCGCCGTGGCATCGAGGGTCAGGCTCATCTCACACGCCCTCGCTCAGCGCCACCATGGCCTCGCGCGCCCAGCGGGCGGTGACGCGCTGGCCCGGCTGGTGGCTGGCCGGGCCGTCGCCCCACTGGCTGTTGGCCTGGCTCAGGCTCAGGTGCTGGCCATTGTCCAGGCGGATCTCATAGCGCGTTGCGGCGCCCTGGTACTGGATATCGTGCAGCAGGCCGCTGACCTCCACGTCGCTGGCTCCCCGTTCGCCCAAGGCGAAGCGAATGTGCTCGGGGCGAATGGAGAACGGCCGGGCATCACCGACCAGTTGGCTGGCGAGTTCGCCACGCAACACGTTGGAGGTGCCGACGAATTCGGCGACAAAGGCGGTGGCCGGTTTCATGTACAGGTTGCGTGGGGTGTCGACCTGTTCGATGCGCCCTTTGTTGAATACCGCGACGCGGTCGGACATCGACAGCGCTTCGCTCTGGTCGTGGGTGACGAAGATGAAGGTAATGCCCAGTTGGCGTTGCAGGCGCTTGAGTTCGCCCTGCATCTGCTCGCGCAGCTTGAGGTCGAGCGCCCCCAGCGGCTCGTCGAGCAGCAGCACCCGCGGGCGGTTGACCAGCGCGCGGGCCAGGGCCACACGCTGGCGCTGCCCGCCGGAAAGCTGTACTGGCTTGCGCGTGCCATAACCGCCGAGGGCGACCATCTCCAGCGCCTGCTCGGCACGCTGCAAACGCTCGGTGCGGGCCACACCCTTGACCTTCAGGCCATAGGCGACGTTGTCCAGCACGTTCATGTGCGGGAACAGCGCATAGTCCTGGAACACCGTGTTGACGTCACGCTGGTAGGGCGGCAGGCCGGCGGCTTCGAGGCCATGGATGCGGATGGAGCCTGCGCTGGGCTGCTCGAAACCTGCGATCAGGCGCAGGCAGGTGGTCTTGCCCGAGCCCGAGGGGCCGAGCATGGAAAAGAATTCGCCGTCCTGGATGTCGATCGACACCTGGTCGACGGCCTTCACCTCGCCGAACTGACGGGAGACCTGGGTGAACTGGACGGCTGGGGGCATGGTGGAGGCTCCGGGGTGAAGGGTGGTTTTGTGGTGTCGCTGCCGGCCTCATCGCGGGGCAAGCCCGCTCCCACAGGATACTTTGCAGCCCTGTGGGAGCGGGCTTGCCCCGCGATGAGGCCGGCCCAGGCAAGCGCCCGGCCTAGCGCCCGCCCATGATCGCGATGTAGTCCTGGGTCCAGCGGCTATAGGGCACGAACTTGCCACCCTCGGCCTGCGGGGTCTTCCAGAAGGCGATCTTGTCGAACTGGTCGAAACCGTTGGTCTTGCAGCCCTCGGCGCCCAGCAATTCGCTGGCCTTGCAGCCCTGCGGCACCGCTGGCAACGAACCGAACCAGGCCGCCACGTCACCCTGCACCTTGTCCTGCAGCGACCAGTCCATCCACTTGTAGGCGCAGTTGGGATGCTTGGCCTCGACATGCAGCATGGTGGTGTCGGCCCACCCGGTGACGCCCTCCTTCGGGAACACCGTGGCGATCGGCTGGCCCTCGGCCTTGAGCGCGTTGGCCTGGTAAGGCCAGGCACTGGAAGCGGCGACGCCTTCGTTCTTGAAGTCGCTCATCTGCACCGTGGTGTCGTGCCAGTAACGGTGGATCAAGGCGTGCTGCTTGCGCAGCAGGTCGAGCACGGCGGCGTACTGCTTTTCATCGAGCTGGTACGGATCGCTGATGCCCAGCGCCGGCTGGGTCGCCTTGAGGTAGAGCGCGGCGTCGGCAATGTAGATCGGGCCGTCGTAGGCCTGCACACGGCCCTTGTTCGGTTTGCCATCGGGCAGGTTCTCGGCCTCGAATACGGCTTTCCAGCTATCCGGTGCGGCGGGGAACACCTTGGTGTTGTACATCAGCAGGTTCGGGCCCCACTGGTAGGGCGTGCCGTAGGTCTTGCCATCGACGGTGTACCAGGGCGCATCGTGTAGGCGCGGGTCCAGGTTCTTCCAGTTGGGGATCAGTTTCGGGTCGATCGGCTGTACACGCTTGCCATAGATCAACCGCAGCGAGGCATCGCCCGAAGCGGTGACCAGGTCGTAGCCACCCTTGGCCATCAGGCTGACCATCTCGTCGGAGGTGGCAGCGGTCTTGACGTTGACCTTGCAGCCCGTGTCCTGCTCGAACTTGCTGACCCAGTCATAGGCCTTGTCCGACTCGCCACGTTCGATATAACCCGGCCAGGCGACGATATCGAGCTGGCCCTCGCCCTTGCCGACTTCCTTCAGGGCTTCGGCGGCCTGGAGGCTGCCACTGGCCAGGAGCGCGGTGGCGAGCCCGCTGAGCAACGCTGTCTTGTACATCGTTCATCTCCCAAATTGTTCTTTCTATTGTCGGGGGCAGTATCAAGCGAACAACGTCCCTGGCGGCGCCAGCGGATTCTTGTGTCAGTCGAGCAGCTCGCCGTGACGCGCCATGATGTGGCGCACCACGCTGTAGTCCTGCAGCGAGTCGCTGGACAAGTCCTTGCCGTAGCCGGAGCGCTTGAGCCCACCATGGGGCATCTCGCTGGCCAGCATGAAATGGGTGTTGATCCAGGTGCAGCCGTATTGCAGGCGGTTGGCGATCTGGAAGGCTTTGTCGAGGTTCTGCGTCCACACCGAGGAGGCCAGGCCGTATTCGGAGTCGTTGGCCCAGTCCAGCGCCTGGGACAGGTGTTCGAAGCGGGTCACGGTGACCACCGGCCCGAACACCTCGCGCTGGACGATCTCGTCCTGCTGGCGGCAGCCGGCCAGCAGCGTCGGCTGGTAGTAGAAGCCGGGGCCCGAATGCACTGCGGCACCGGTCACCCGCTCGATGTGCGGCTGGCCCAGGGCGCGCTCGACGAAGCTGGCCACGCGGTCGCGCTGGCGGGCGCTGATCAGCGGGCCGATCTCGTTGTCGGCGTCTTTCTTGCGGGCGAAGCGGATATTGCCCACCGCGTCGCCCAGTGCGGCCACCAGCCGGTCGTGGATGCCAGCCTGGGCGTAGATGCGGCAGGCGGCGGTGCAGTCTTGCCCGGCGTTGTAGTAACCATGGGTGCGAATGCCCTGCACCACGGCCTCCAGGTCGGCATCGTCGCAGACGATCACCGGGGCCTTGCCGCCGAGTTCCAGGTGGGTGCGCTTGAGCGTGCGCGAAGCGGCCTGGAGGATCTTCTGGCCGGTGACGATATCGCCGGTCAGCGACACCATGCGCACCTTGGGATGGCCGACCAGATGGCTGCCGACCGCCTCGCCGCCACCGCAAACAATGTTCAATACGCCAGGCGGCAGGATATCGACCAGCAGCGGCGCCAGAGCCAGGATCGACAGCGGCGTGTGTTCGGAGGGCTTGAACACCACGGTGTTGCCTACGGCCAGGGCGGGGGCGATCTTCCAGGCGGCCATCATGAGTGGGTAGTTCCACGGCGCGATCGACGCCACCACGCCAACTGGGTCGCGGCGCACCATGCTGGTGTGCCCGGCGACGTACTCGCCAGTGAGCTGCCCCTGCTGACAGCGCACGGCCCCGGCAAAGAAGCGGAACACGTCGGCAGTGGCGGGAATATCATCCTGGCGCGCCAGGTGCAGGGGCTTGCCGCAATTCAGCGCCTCGAGACGGGCAAGCAGGTCAGCATTGGCGTCGATGGCGTCGGCGATGGCGAGCAAAGTGGCAGCGCGTTGCGCAGGGGTCGTGCGCGACCAGCCGGCAAAGGCGCGCTGGGCCGCCTGCACTGCGCGCTCAAGCTGTTCGAGGGAGGCTTCGCCGACATTCAGCAGCAACTCGCCGGTCGCCGGGTTGACGATGGGCTCGACCAGCCCTTCCCCGGCAACCAGGTGGCCATCGATCAACTGCGCGCTGTACAGCGGAAGACTGGTGGGCATTTTCGGACTTCTTCTTTTTTTCGTGTCGTCGTGCATGGCGCCTCCGCTGTGGGTCGGGCGCGTCCACTAGAAACGAGACTAGGGCCCGACAGGCAGCTTCACAAATTCTAAATATAGAAAGTCTCGTTCGATTAAAGCGATACCTTGCGCTGGCTGCCCTGCCCCCTGGCCAATGTCAGGAATGGGTCCACCAGCGGCGTGCGCGCCGTGCCCCGGCGCCAGGCCAGGCCCACGTCGAGGGTCTCGTTGAGGTCGGCCAGCGGGCGGGCTTCGATGATGTCGCCTTCCAGCGACCACGGGCGGTAGGTCATGTCGGCCTGGATCGACAGCCCAAGCCCCGCCGCCACCAGGCTACGCACCGCTTCCACCGACGCGGTGCGCAAGGTGACCTTGGGCGTAAGCCCGGCACGGCTCCAGATGCGCTGGGTGTGCAGGCCCATTTCATCGGCGTTGAGCTGGATCAGCGGCTCGCCCGCGACATCGGCCAGGCTGATGCTGTCGCGCTCGAGCAGCGGATGGCGCGGCGGCAGCCACAGGCGGTGTGGCGAGTGGGTGAGCACTTCGGTCTGCAGGGCGTGGCGATCTTCGAGATTGGACAGGATCAGCACGCCGACATCGATCTCGCCGGCCACCAGCAAATGCTCGATGTAGGGACGCTCGTCCTCCACCACGCGGGTTTGGACGTTGGGATAGGCGTGCTGGAAGCGGGTGATCAGGTCGGCCAGGTAATAGCCGGCGACCAGGCTGGTGACGCCGATGGTGAGCAGGCCATCGACCTGGTCGGTGCTCTGCTGCAGGCTGCGCTTGGCGTTTTCCACGGTGGCCAGGATCAGGTGCGCCTGGCGCAGGAACTGGTGGCCCTGGTGAGTCAGGCTCATGCCCTTGGCATGGCGGGTGAACAGGGTCACGCCGATCTCGTCTTCCAGTTGCTGGATCGCCTGGGTGAGTGTCGACTGGGAGATGAACACCGCCTGCGCGGCGGCGGAGATCGAGCCGGTTTCGGCGACGGCGATGAAGTGGCGAATCTGGCGCAGGGTCATCATGCGGAAAAACACCTGTTGTTTTTTCCGCAGTATGGTTTATCGAATGTGTGATTGAGCGTTCTTTTTTATCGAACAGGGTTGAGGGCAGTGTTGGCCTTTTCGCGGGTAAACCCGCTCCCACAGCAACCCCTGCAGGAGCGGGTTTACCCGCGAAAAGGTCGGGCCTGGGGGAACTACCCGGCAGTCTTGAAGAAGCCCATCCGGCTGCCCAGTGCATCCGCCAGCTCCAGCAACTCCTGGCTGTCTCCGGCCAGGCGCGTGGAACCTGCGTGGGCATCACGCGAGGAGGCGTGGATGCGATTGATGTCCTGGCTGAGCATGCTCGCCGCCACATCCTGCTGCGACGAAGCCGCGGCGATCTGGTTGTTCATCTGGCTGATCGCTGCCACCTCGCGACGGATCTCGTTCAGCGAACGCTGTGCGACCTGGGTACGCTCCACCGTGCCCTGCGCCAGCTCGCGGCTGTCGCCGACGATCTGCGCAGTCTTGCCGGCCCCCTCCTGCAGCTTGCCGATCATGCCGCGGATCTCGCGAGTCGACTCCTGGGTGCGGTTGGCCAGCGAGCGCACCTCGTCGGCGACCACCGCGAAGCCCCGGCCGAACTCGCCGGCACGCGCGGCTTCAATCGCGGCATTGAGCGCCAGCAGGTTGGTGCGCTCGGCGATGGAGTTGATCACCTCGATGATGCTCTCGATGGCCTGGCTGTCAGAGGCGACCTGCAACACCGCCTCGGTGGCCGACTCCAGCACCTGAGCCAGTTCGTGCATGGAGCTGGCGGTGCCTTCGACCACGGTCTTGCCAGCATCCACTTCCTGGTCGGCCGCCTCGGAGGCCCGCGCTGCCGCGGCGGCGTAACCGGCGATCTCGTTGATCGCGGCTACCAGCTGCGACACGGCGCTGGCCATGTGCTGAGTGTCGTCGCTCTGCTGCTGCATGCGCCCCTGGTTGGCGGCGGCGCCCTGACTCATGCGGCTGGACGAGGCGACCAGGTCGGTCGCCACCTGGTTGACCTGGGCGATGATCTCGGTGAGGTGACGGTTGGTGGTGCCCAGCGCGCCCATCACGCTGTCCGGGTGCTGGCTGCGTACGCTCTGGTCGATCTCTCCACGGGCCAGGCCACGCAGCAGTTGCGCCACTTCCTCGGGCTCGGCGCCCAGGGTCGAGCGAATTCTGCGGATTATCAGCAGCGAGGCGCCGACGCTGAGCAGCGCAGCCAGGGCCGCGGCCCAGAGCATCAAACCGGCAAAGCCCGAAGCGCTGTCACGCACGATGCCGATGTCGCGCACTACATCCTTTTCCTGCAGGTCGATGAAGGCGTTGATACTACGCAGCCATTCCTTGTACGCCGGCGCGACCTGGGCCAGTAGCAGCGCCTGGGCCTGCTCGAAGTCGCCCTTGTGGCGCAGTTCCAGCAGCTGTGCGGTGGCGGCCTGGGCGGTACGCTCGATACCCTGGATCTGCTGCTGCAGGCGTTGCTCGTCGGCACCGGCCTTGGGCTCGCCGAGCATCTTGGCCAGCGGCACCGCGGAGGTCTGGTAGAAGTCGTCCAGGCGCTTGATGTCCTGGAGGAAGCCAGAAAGCTGGCCGTCATCGTGGGTCAGCACGGCATCGCGGATGGCGATGGCGCGGTCATGCACGCTGCCGCGCAGGTTGATCGCATAGCGCTGCTTGACCGTGGTGTTGCCGCTGACCTCGGTGAGCAGCGCGTCGATCCCGCCCACCCGGTGCACGCCGATGGCGGTGATGACCAGCATCAACCCAACGACCAATGCAAACCCCAGCGCCAACCTCATGGTGATGCTGATTCCTCTGAACATGGTGTCCTCCCCCGAGTGCATAAAAGCTTTTTGCCATCATTTTTTGCATGCTTTATACCCAGAGAATGTGAAGCCTTCTAATCGCGTTGATTGATAACGACCATGAAATTAAATCATCAGGTCGGCTGCGTGACTGGCACGGGGAGTGGTCGGTTCAGCAGAAGCCCCACCACTACGGCGAACACCAGCGCCGCCACCCCGGCACTCGTCAGCACCGCTTCGAAACCGCCGACGAAGGCTTGGCGTGCCAGCGGCGCGAGGGTGTCGCGCAGACTCGGATCGACCACCGCCAGCGCCGCCGGCAGATCGCCCGCCGCGACCCGGGTCGCCATGTCGCCGACCTTGTCCAGTTGCCCCGGCGCCACGCCCGCCACCGCCTCACGCAACAACTGCCCGCTGCGGCTGGCCAGAATCCCGCCCAGCACACCGATGGCCAGCACGATCGCGCCGAAGCGGGTGGTGGTGCTCAATCCCGAGGCCATGCCGGTGCGCTCGCGCGGTACGCAGGCCATGATGTTCTTCTGCGTATCGCCGTTGAGCAGCCCGGCCCCGGCGCCAAGCACCAGGCTGGCCAGGGCGAAGCGGGTATAACCGCCGTACGCGGCTGCGGCCGAACACAAGAGGTTGCCCAGCCCCACCAGCAGCAACCCCAGGGCGAACACGCGCGCCGAGCCGAGCCGTGCCGACAGACGCATGCCCAGGCGGGGTGTCAGCAGCATCGCCAGGGCGAACGGCAGCATGCCTGCACCTGCGGCCAGCGCTGGCAGTTGCAGGCCGTTCTGCAGGTACAGCGGCAGCAGGGTCATCATCACCTGGGCGCAGGCGGCGTAGGCGAACATGCCGAGCAGAGCGCCGATGAAGCGTCCGCTGCGCATCAGTTGCAGATCGATCATCGGCCGCGACTGGTTGCGCTCGACCAACACGAAGAGGAAGAACAGGAACGCCGCGATCACCAGGCGCCCGAGGGTGGGGGCGCTGTCCCAGCCGACGCGGTTGGCATCGATCAGTGCCCAGATCAGGTAGCCCAGCGCACCCGCGAAGGTCAGGCTGCCGAACGGGTCGAGGCGCGCGGTGGCGCTGTCGCGCGATTCCTCGACGCTGCGCCGGACCATGATCGACAGCACCCCCACCAGCGGCAGGTTGATGTAGAAGATCCAGCGCCAGCCCAGGGTGCTGGCGATCAGGCCGCCAAGCAGCGGTGCGAAGGTGATGGTCGCGCCCATGCACGCGCCCCAGAACGCCCAGGCGCGCAGGCGTTCCTCGGGTTCGTGGAAGCGGTGACCGATGGCCGCCAGCGCGGCGGTGAGCAGCAGCGCCGCACCAAGGCCCTTGGCGGCCCGGGCCAGGTCGAGGAACACCAGTGTCGGCGCGGCGCCGCAGGCCAGCGAGGCCAGGCCGAACAGGCCCAGCCCCAGTTGCAGCATGCGCCGTCGGCCGAAACGATCGGCCAGGCTGCCGGCCGGTAGCAGGGCTGCGGCGAAGGCCAGCAGGTAGGCGCTGACCACCCATTCGATGTCGGCGAACGAGCCGGACAGGTCACGGGCGATGCTGGGCAGGCTGACCGCGACGATATTGGTGTCGAGGATGATCAGGGCGCACACCGCCGAGGCGGTGAACAGGGTGAAGCGGGCGGATGACATGGTGAGGCTCCCGAAGGGGGGGTGATCTTCAGGGCCCCATCGCGGGACAAGCCCGCTCCCACAGAGGTAGTACAACATGTAGGAGCAACTGTCTTGTTCAAAATCTAAAGGCCAGCCCAATCCCTGTGGGAGCGGGCTTGTCCCGCGATGAGGCCGGAACAGCCACCACAAGCCTGTCGGCCAAAATCGCTTCGCCACAGACTTTGCAGTGTTGCGACCACCCTACCCTCCCAGCGCCCCGGCCTTGTTAGCCAGGCGCCGCGTTGTCATTAGCCTGTAGCTAACGCAGCACCACCGGCCTCCCGTCGTTCACGGCGCAACTCGCTGCCCAGCTCCCGCGCCAACGCCACAAAATTCACCGCCTGCGGCGACGGGTTGTCCTGCCGGCACAGCAAGGTAATAGGCGCCGCCAGCCGTGGCCGGGCGTCGCGAATTGGCCGATAGGCCACGCTGTGCTCGTGAAAGCCGCGCATCGAGGTCGGCACCACCGACACCCCGGCACCTGCGGCCACCAGGCTGACGTTGGTCAGCATGCGCTCGACCTCGAACGCCACCTTCGGCTCGAACCCGGCATTGCGACACGCCTGCAGCAAATTGGCGTACATCCCCGGCGCCCCCGGGCGGCGCACCAGGATGAACGGCTCGTCGGCCAGGTCCTTGAGGGCAATGGCCGCACCGCTGTCGAGCAGGCGATGGCCAACCGGCAGGGTCAGCACCAGTTCTTCGTTGAGCAACCGGTGATAGGCGATGCCGCGTGGACGATCGACCGGAGCGCGAAGGATGCCGATATCGACACTGTCGTCGCTCACCTCGTCGGTCAGCTCGCGGGCGTTGCCTTCGTGCAAGGCGATATCGACGTCCGGGTACAAGTCGCGGTAGCGCCGGATGATGCGGGGGATCAGTGGATGGGACGCCGCCGAGCTGGTGAAGCCGACCTTGAGGTTGCCTTCGATGCCCTTGGCCGTGCGCGCCGCCTTCTGCGCACCGTTCTCGACCCGTTGCAGGATGTCCAGTGCCTCTTGAAGGAACACCTCGCCGCCAGCGGTAAGGTCGACACCCTTGGCATGGCGGATGAACAGGTCGAAGCCCAGTTCCTGTTCCAGTGCGCGGATCTGCTGGCTGAGTGGCGGTTGCTGCATGTTCAGCCGCGCGGCGGCACGGGTGAAGTGCTTTTCCTGGGCAACCATGACGAAGTAACGAAGGTGACGAAGTTCCATGCAGGCTCCGGGGACGGGTGGCGAGGAGCATTGTGGCGCATGCGCAGTCCTCGCACCATTCACGCTAGAATCGGCAAACCGGAAAACAACAAAAAATCCCGATGATCCCTAATCGCTCTCGCTCAGACCTTGCCCTGCTCCTGCTCGCCCTGCTGGCCGGTGCGCTGCTGGGCGTCTGGCAGCCGGACCTGGCGGTGCAGATGAAGCCGCTCAGTGACCTGTTCATTTCCATCATCGGCGTCTGTGCCCCGGTGGTGATGTTCATCCTGGTCTGCTCCAGCACCGCGGCCCTGAGCGACTACCGCGCCACCGCCCGCCTCGGCCTCAAGGCCATGGCCTACTGGCAACTGATGTCGTTGCTTTCGCTGCTGATTGGCCTGGTGGTGGCTTTGCTGCTGCGCCCTGGTGCGGAGTTGGAAAGCTCCAGCCATGTGTGGTCGGTGCCGCTGCTGGCCGGCGACGGTCCGATGCTCTCCCGCCTGCCGACCCTGCTGCTCGACTCGCTGGAAGAAAGCCCGATCCTCAAGGTGCTGCTGGCCGCGTTGGTGTGTGGCCTGCTGCTGGGGCGCAGCGGCGAAACCGGCCGGCGCCTGGCCCGCCAGCTCGACCGGACCATGGCCTGGATGTTCCGCATCATGCGCCTGATCGTCAGCTTCGCGCCGCTGGCCGCGTTTGGTGCCATCGCCTTCATCATCGGCAAGTACGGCCTGGACGCCGCCATTCCCCTGGCCAAGTTCGTCGTTGCTGCCTACGCCGCGTGCCTGGCCTACCTGTTGCTGGTGCCGCTGCTGGTGATGCGTCTGCTCGGCTGTCGCCTGGCGCGGCTGGTGGGCTACATCAAGGAAGAATTGCTGCTGGTGATCTCGACCGGTTCGTCGGTGGCCGCCCTGCCGCGCCTGGTGGAAAAGCTCGAAGCGGCGGGTTGCGACAGCCAGACCCTGCGCCTGACCCTCACTGCCGGCTACAGCTTCAACCTCAATGGCTCGAGCCTGTACCTGATCGTCGCGGTGCTGTTTCTCGCACAGCTTGGGCATATCGACCTGACTCCCTCGCTGCTGGCGACCATCGTGCTGGTCAGCCTGTTCACCTCGCTCGGCTCGACCAGCGTGGCCGGCTCGGCCTTCGTCACCCTGGCGGCGACCTTGAGCGTGCTGGACATCGTGCCGCTGGAGAGCATCGGTTTGCTGATTGGCGTGGAGCGGCTGATGAAATGCCGGTCGGTGACCAATGTGGTGGGCAATTGTGTGGCGTGCCTGGCGATTGCCTGGTGGCACGGGAAGGTGGATCGAGGGCGGTTGCGCGAGGTGTTGGGTTAGAACAAGCTCGCTCTCAAATGGGTGGCAGCCGTTGAAGTGCAGATGGATAGCGGGGTTCTCACACCCTTCTCTTTCAGGGGGTTCGCATGTCATTGCGTGAGGGCTGACAGGTGCTTGCCTGAAGCTTTTCAGCGCCTGTGAGATCGAGCGCCGCCCGCGCGGCGCTCGATCTCATAGGTGCTGAAAACCTTTCGGCAGGCACCTGCCAGCCTCTACACAAACACCTTGAAAGGCATAGCTCTCAAACCCGGCTCACCCTGTGGCGCCCCAGGGAAGTTAGTCCCGATGCTTATCTTCAACAACAGAGAAACGGCTGTGTGACGCGCAGGATAATTCCCAAGCAACCTTGAACTGAAGGGATGTCGGCGAGATTCGGAGTTTTCTGAAGTATGAAGACACCGCCGCTCCACAGGCATCCACCACATCTGTAGGAGCAACAGTCTTGCTCAAAATCTTAGAGCCAGCCCAATCCCTGTGGGAGCGGGCTGGTCCCGCGATCGGGCGCGAAGCGGCCGTAAAATCAGGCGCTAAGGTGTATCTGGACGTCTCTCGGTTGCCTGGTTTGCGGCCGCTTCGCGCCCGATCGCGGGACCAGCCCGCTCCCACAGGGATTGGGCACGCCTTAGATTTTTGAGATTGCGATGCCGTTATTGCCCGGCGAGCTTGTCGAAGGCCTTGTCCAGCGCCGCATCGGCATCCACCAGCTTCTGCCGGTGCAGCTTCATCCAGTCCTGGTCCGCCGCCAGGCGCTTGCCCGCTTCCATCAGCATGCGCCGCACTTCGTTCGGCTGTGGCCCACCAGTGCCCTGGCGACTCTCGACCATCGCCCGTGGCGACAGGCTGGCGCGGAAGGCGGTCTCGCTCAGCGGCAGCTGGTCGTCCTGCCATTTGTACTTCTTCGCGGCCTGGGTATAGAGCGCCTGGGCATCGGCGTAGGCGAAGTCCTTGGGCAGCGTGCCCTCGGCACGGGCCTTCTCGACGATCAGCGAGGCAAAGCTGTGGCCGATGCGGAACGGCACGTGGTGCTGGCGCTCCAGGGTGTCGGCCAGCTCCATCGACGTGGTCCAGTCTGCGTCCAGTTCCTCTTCGGCCCGAGCAGCGTTGATCTGCAGGGCATCGAGCACCAGGTCCATGCGCTCGAACATTTCGTTGGCCGACTTGAACAGCCCCAGATCGTCGAACGCGGCCTTGTAGTCGGTCATACCGGTAGTGACGTTATGCGCTCGCACGGTGGTGGCGTTGGCCAGCCCGACCACATCGGAGGCCGACTCGCGGGTGCGCATCAGCAAGCCCGGGTTGCGCTTCTGCGGCATGGCGCTGCTGGTGTAGGTCGAACCCTCGTCGAGCAGCAGCCACGGGCGGGTCTGGTGGTACTGGGTGTGGATATCGCCAATGATCGCGCCCACGCGAATGGCCGACGACGAGGCAATGCTCGCAGCCTCCAGCGGAATGTCGTAGGTCGACACCTGGCTGGCATCCAGCGAGTTCTCACGCAGGCCATCGAAGCCCAAGAGCGTTGCCAGGCGCTCGCGGTTGAGCGGGTAACCGGAGTTGGCCAGCACCGCGGTGCCCATCGGGCTCAGGTTCAGGCGCGCATAGAGGTCATGGATGCGCTGGGCATCGCGCTGGAACGACGCCTCGTAGGCCAGCAGGTAGTGGGCGTAGCTGATCGGCATGGCCTGCACGCCGTTGGTGTAGGCCGGCACCAGAGTGTCGACGTTGACCGAGGCCAGCTTGAGCAGACGCTGGCGGGTGGCGTTCAGGGCGTCGCTGTAGTCCAGCACTTCGGCGCGCAGCGAGGCCAGGCGATAGGTGGCGTACATGTCCTGGCGGCTGCGCCCGGAGTGGATCAACGAAGCCTGCGGACCAATCTTGTCGATCATCACCTGCTCAAGCTGCAACACATCGCTGGGGCGCTTGCCGTCGGGCTGCTTGGCCTGGTCGATGGCATAGCGCACGCCGCCGGCGATCACCTTGCCCTGGTCGGCCGGCACGATGCCCTGCTCGGTAAGCATGACGATGGAGGCCTTGTTGATGCGGTTGAGCCAGTCGAACTGGCTTTCCTGCTGGCCCCCCTTGAGCGCGGACTTGTCGACGGTGGCGCCGATCTTGCGCGCCTGCTCGGCGCATTCGGCGGTGGTCTTGCACGGCAGGTCGGCAGTGTTGGCGGCCTGGGCCGTGGCAGCGGCGAACAGGGCGTAGGTAATGGCCAGGTAGAGCGGGGTCTTTCTTGTTGTCATGGTTTCGGTTCCGCGAGTGTGTCGCTCAGGAGGGGCGAACATGGCGGGATGCTAGCGGCGGGTTTGGAAGATTAAAAATATATTAAAAATATCCAACCAATATCTCTCTAGTATGGAGAGCGGCGATGGCAACTTGATACTTTCAAGATATCAAGACACTCGATTCAAGATATTTTATCTCGGCAAAAACCGCTGCTAGGATCGGCGCCATAACTCCAATCAAACCGGCCGATCCCCACACACTGCCACGGGATACGACCGGCACCGCACTCTTACGAGGTGGTTACATGCCGCATCACGCTCTGCGCACATTCGCCCGCTCCCTGCTGCTCCTGGCCGCCAGCCTGCTGGCCGTCCAGGCCGTCGCCGCCCCCCAGACCCTGCGCCTGGGCGACACTGCCCCCTACAACTTCCTTGCCTTCGCCAACAACGACCTGCAGCGTGCCAGCCTGCCCGTGCAGCGCGCCGTGGTGCTGCTGCATGGTGTGCGCCGCAACGCCGACGACTATTACGACAGCGGCGAAAAGCTGCTGGAAAACGCGGGTTTCAGCGCCAGCGACACCTTGCTGCTGGCGCCCAACTTCCTCACCCCCAGCGACCGCCGTGCCGGCGACGACATGCCGCTGTGGCCCAAGGACAAGTGGATGCACGGCACCGAGTCGCAGAGCGGGCGCGCCGGTATCGCCGGTTTCACCGTGCTCGACGACCTGCTCACCTACCTCGGCAACCGCCAGCATTTCCCGGCACTGAAGGAAATCGTGCTCATCGGTCACTCCGCCGGTGGTCAGTTGATGCAGCGCTACACCCTGCTCGGCGACGGCGACCAACGCCTGCGCGCCAGCGGCATCCAGGTGCGCTACGTGGTGTCGAGCCCCTCGTCCTACCTCTACCTGGACGACAACCGCGTGCAGGACGGCGCCTTCAAGCCGGTGCTCACGGTCATGTGCCCAAGCTACAACCAATACCGCTATGGCCTGGAGCGGGCACCGGCGTACTTCACCCGCCAGGGCCTGAACGCCACCCAGGTGTTCCAGCGCTATGCCGCACGCAACCTGACCTACATGGTCGGCGAGCTCGACAACAAACCGGACGACCGGGTCATGGACCGCGCCTGTGGCGCTGCCATGCAGGGCGCTACCCGTGTCGAGCGTCAGCTCAACTACCTGCGCTACGAAGCCTTCCTCGCGCAGAAATGGCACATCCCCATCGACCACCTGCAATTCCAGGTCAGTAAGGTCGGCCATAACGCCGCCCGCCTGTTCGCCGCGAAAAGCGTTGCCAGGACCCTGTTCCCGACCCGCTGACGCCGTTCGCACTTCCTACAAAAACAACAAAAAGAATCTGCCATGACCCGGACTTATCTCGCCGCCTCCGTGCGCCGGGCGTTGCACCCGCGCGCCCTGACCTTCCTCACCGCCGCCGTGCTCGCCGGCCAGGCCCAGGGTGAAACCCTGCCCAGCGCCGGCTCACTGTTCGACACCAACCGCGACAGCTTGCGCCCGGCGCAGCGCAGCCAGCAGCCCCAAGGCAACGTGCGCATCGAGGCCGAGGACGACCAGCGCCAGGCCCAGGGCACTACCCAGGCGGGCCCGTCGTTCAGCTTCAAGGTCACGGCCTTCAAGCTCACCGGCAACCGCGAGATCAGCGAATCGCGCCTGCAACAGGAATTGCAGAACGACCTCGGCCGCGAACTCGACCTCAACGGCTTGCGCGCCGCCGCCGACCGAGTCACCGCGCTGTACCGCAGCCGCGGTTACCTGGTGGCCCGCGCCTACCTGCCGCCGCAGGAAATCGAAGGCGGCGTGGTCACCCTTGAGGTGCGTGAGGGCAAGGTCGGCACGGTGCGCACCGAGCCGGGCCCGGGTGTGCGCCTGAATGCCGGCATGCAGCAGCGTTTCGTCGACGCACTGCCCAGCGGCAGCGTGATTCGCGAGCAGGACATGGAGCGCGTACTGCTGCGCCTCTCCGATATCGCCGGGGTTTCCGTGCGCGCGGTTCTGCAACCCTCGCGCCAGCCGGGCGCCGTCGACATCGTACTGAAGTTGAGCGAGATGACTGCCTGGACCGGCCGGGTCAGTTTCGACAACTACGGCAACTACTACACCGGCAGCAACCGGATGAGCACCAACGTCAGCCTCAACGACGCCTTCGGCTTCGGCGAGAGCCTGTACTTCAACAACCAGGCCAGCTTCGAGGGCCTGGATATCAAGGGCGTGGGCATGCGCTTGCCGCTGGGTGCCAGCGGCATCAGCGTCGGCGCCAGCTACGCCGAGATGGACTACAGCATCGGCAAGGGCCTGAAGACCGCCAACGCCAGCGGCAGCGCCGAGGTTTCGGCACTGTTCGTCGATGCCTCGCTGCTGCGCAGCCGCGACGCCAACATCGGCCTGAACCTGGCGCAGGAACACCGTTACTTCGACGACGCCGCTGGCGCCTTCGAGGTGCGCAAGAGCGCCGTGTTCCGAGGCCTGACCCTGTACGGCGACTGGCGTGACGGCTGGGCCGGCAGCAACCGCTGGAGCCTGGGCTATGGCATCGGCCACCTGGACAAGAACACCCCGCTCGACGCAGCCCTCGACGCGCTGACTGCCGAGGCCGCCGGCACCTACCACAAGGGCACCCTGTCGTTCAGCCGCCTGCAGGCGCTCGGCGGCGGTTACTCGCTGTATGCCGCCATCAGCGGTCAGTGGGCCGACAAGAACCTCGACAGCTCGGAGAAATTCACCCTCGGCGGCCCCAACGGCGTGCGCGCCTACGGGGTCGGCGAAGCGGCCGGTGACGAAGGCCTGCTCGGCCGGGTCGAGCTGCGCAAGTACCTGGGCAACATCCATGGCGCCATCGCCGAAGGTGCGCTGTTCGCCGATGCGGGGCGGGTGAAGGTCAACAAGAAGCCCTGGGACGACAGCGAGAACAGCCTCAGCCGCCACGGCTACGGGGTGGGCCTGAACATCTATCACCGCGACCTGGTGATGAACGCCAGCCTGGCCTTCTCCAACGGCGACGGTCCGACCAGCGACGAGCGCGACGCCAAGCGTTTCTGGCTCTCGGTCAGCGGCTCGCCGCAGGCCTTCGCGGGCCTGGCCAAAGACCTCGGCACCCGCGAGGACTTTCGTGACAAGAGCACCGAGCTGACCCTCTACGGCTCGCTGGGCCTGGTGCCCGAGTACGTCGATCGGCGCGACTCGACCCGCGCGGCCCCCGCCGACCAGAGCAAACTGGCCACGCCCAACGGGCGCAACATGAACAGCTACCTGCGTGCCCGCGACAACGTTTCTTATGTCGGTGCCCGTGCCGGTATCCCGATCAACGACACCTCGCGCTTCCTGTGGCAGCTCGAATACGGCATCTCGGTCAACTACACGCTGTCGGGCGACGAAACCGCGCCCAAGTCGATTTCGCCCAACACCCGCCTGCGCAACTCCGCCGTGGCCTTCGACGACGACCGCTACGGCACCCTGCTCTACGGGGTCTGGGACATGCCGCTCAAGGAGAGCACCACCAGCCTCGATCCGTTCAACGGCAAGACCGCTGGCGCCTACTACAACATCATCGGCTCGCCGGGCTTCAACGTCAGCATGGCCAGCAACGTCAACGGCCCGGCCAGCAGGGCCGACAGCAGCGAAAGCTCCGATGCCGCGTTCAACCGGCGCCAGTCCGGCATGGTCGCCTGGTGGTCGCCGGAGTGGAACGGCCTGACGCTCAAGCTGGCCTACTCCAACAACGGCACCCGAGCCGCCGAAGACGTCGACAACGGCTACCTCTATGGCGGCAGCCTGACGTACCAGAACGGTGGCTTCACCGCGGTGGCTGCGGCCGAGCGCCATGTCGACTACTTCGGCATCGCCAGCCTTGGCCGCAACTCGCGTGGGGTCGGCAGCAACACCCACGTCACCGACGGCACATCGTCCAACGACTACAGCTACCGCCTGGGCCTGGGCTACCAGATCGGCAACACCCAGCTGTCGCTGGTGGCAGACGAACTGCACTACGCCGAGGATGGCGTGGTGAACAACAGCCTCAACGTCAGCGACCTGTCCGACTACAAGCGCCGCGCCTACATGCTCGGCGTCAGCCACCGCCTCGGCGCCTGGCGCCTGCGTGCCAGCTACGCCCGCGCCCTGGCCGGCGATTGCAAGATGATCTCGGCGGCCGGTTATCAGTGCGACACCAGTGGCATGGGTGCACGCCAGTACGCCCTGGGCGTGGGTTATCGCCTGAGCCGCAACAGCGAGATCTTCGCCCACTACGTGCTGCTGCAGAACGAGTCGCTGGCCAACTACAACTTCGCCGTGGTCGGCGCCTTTGCCGCCAGCGGCTACTCGCCGGGCGTGGGCACCACGATCAACGCCATCGGCACCGGCTTCAACTATTCGTTCTGAGGAGACGACCATGCACGCCACCCTTTCCCGTCGTCGCCAACGACCGACACTCAAACCCCTGGCCCTCGCGGTACTTTGCGCCGTGCACGGCCTGATGCCGCAGCACGCCATGGCGCTGGACGCAGGCGCCCTGCCAACGAACGGCCAGATCACCTCCGGCAGCGGCGGCATCAGCCAGGCCGGCAATGTGCTGGACGTGACCCAGAACAGCCAGCAGTTGATCGCCACCTGGGAGCGCTTCAACATCGGCAAGGACGCCCAGGTCAACTTCCACCAGCCCAACGCCTCGGCGGTCGCGCTGAACCGGGTGACCGCCAGCGACGCCTCGCAGATCCTCGGCCAGCTCAACGCCAACGGCCAGGTGTACCTGATCAACCCCAGCGGCGTGCTGTTCGGCAACGGTGCGTCCGTCAACGTCGGCGGCCTGGTCGCCAGTACCCTGGATATCAACGACGACGACTTCAAGGCCGGTCGCCTGCGCTTCCAGGGTGACGGCCAGCGCGGCGCGGTGATCAACCAGGGCACCCTGCGCGCCGCCGACGGTGGCAGCGTTGCCCTGCTCGGCGGCGAGGTGCGCAACGAAGGCGCGGTGATCGCGCGGATGGGCTCGGTGGTGCTCGGCGGCGGCGAGAAGATTACCCTCGACTACAACGGCGACGGCCTGATCAACCTGCAGGTCGATGAAGCGGCAGTCGGTGCCAGCGTCGCCAACCGCGGCCTGCTGCAGGCCGACGGCGGCACTGTGCTGATGAGCGCGCGCACCAGCGATGCAATGGTCGGCAGCGTGGTCAACAACGAAGGCGTGATCGAGGCGCGCAGCCTGCAACAGCGCAACGGCCGGATCGTCCTGGACGGCGGCGACAATGGCATGGTCGCCAACAGCGGGGTGATCGACGCCTCCGGCCGTGGCGCAGGCGAGCATGGCGGCAACGTGACCCTGACCGGCGAATACGTCGGCCTGTTCGAGCAAGGCCGCATCGACACCTCCGGCAGCACCGGCGGCGGCACCGTACTGCTGGGCGGCGACTACCAGGGCAGCGGCCCGCTGCACCAGGCCACGGCGACCTACATGGGCGAGAATGCGCGCATCGAGGCCAACGCACTGGGCGACGGCGACGGTGGCAAGGTCATCCTCTGGTCGCGTGACAGCACCCGCTTCGAAGGAGTGATCAGCGCCACGGGCGCCGGTGCCGGCAAGGGCGGGCTGGTCGAGACCTCCGGCAACGCGCTGGACGTCACCGGCCTGGTCAACCTGGCGGCAGCGTCCGGCCAGGGCGGCACCTGGCTGCTCGATCCGTTCAACATCAACATCACCAGCGGTGCCAGCAATGGCACCTCCAGCAGCAGCCCATTCACCCCCAACGCCGGGCGCAGCTCCAACCTCAGCTCGGCGACGCTCAACGCTTCGCTCAGCGAAGGCGCCAATATCATCGTGCAGACCTCTTCCGGGGCGGGCACCTCCGGCGACATCAACGTCCTGGACAACGTCAAGGCCCGAGGCAATGCCAGTCTGACGCTGATCGCCCACCGCAACGTCAACATGAACGGCACCAGCATCAGCAACGCCGACGGCAAGTCGCTGAACGTCTCGATGCTGTCGAACTTCAACAACAGCGGCAACGGCTCCATCGCTCTGAACAACGCCACCATCAACACCAACGGCGGCAAGCTCACCCTCGGCAGCGCGGCCGACCCGGTCAACGGCTACGCCAGCACCAACGTCAGCAACGGCACGGGCGTGGCCATCAGCAACGGCACGCGGATCACCACCAACGGTGGCGACATCAGCCTCCGTGGCGCGACCTCGAGTACCCTGGCATCAGGCGCCAGCGCCACGGCGGTGAGCATCTCGGGCAGTACCCTGGATGCCGGTGGCGGCAACATAAACATCATTGCCCGCCAGGCCAGCACCAGCGGCACAGGCGATGCCTTCATCCTCACCGGCGGCAGCAACCTGCTCACCGACGGCGCAGGCTCCATCGCCATCAGCGCCGACAACCTCGGCGGCGGCAACGGCGCGCGGGTGTTCAGCACCAGCAACAACATCGCCGCCCGCGGCGCGGGCAATGTCACCCTCAGCGGCAATGCCGTTTCAGGTTTCGGCGTGCTGGTCTGCTCCACCGCAGCAGGCTCCACGCAGAATCTTTCGGTGGGCAGCGGTACGCTTACGGTCAAGGGCAGTAGCGCCAGCAACCGCGGCCTGTATGTAGCCGCCTCCGGCACCGGCGCGGTCAACCTGCGCGGCGACAACGGCGGGCGCATCGTGCTCGGTGGCGACAGCGGCGGCAGCTATGGCACCGCGCTCAACGTCACGGGCGCCAGCGCTTCGATCAACCTGACCAGCGCTGGCGACATCACCGTCGAAGGCAATACCACTGGCGGCAGCACCCCGGCCCTGGCGCTGATCGCGGCGGGCAACGGCAACGCCAACACACCGGGCTCACGCATCAACATCGCCAGCAGCGCAGGCGACGTGCGGCTCAGAGCCGACAACGCGGTGATCAACACCGGCTCCGGCTCGTTCCGTGCGCTCTACCTGGATGCCAGCGGCGACTACTCGAACATCCGCGTCAACAGCGCCAGCGGCAACCTGGTGCTGGAAGGCACCAGCGCCTCGGGGCGCGGCGTCGACATCGCGCCATCCGGCCGTGGCGCCGCCATCGACCTGGGCAGCGACAGCGGCGATGTGCTGATCAGCGGCACCAGCAGCAACAGCTGGGGCGGCTACGGCATCTTCCTCAACTCCACGGGCAGCTCGCGCGGCGTAGCCATCACCACAGGGACTGGCAACATCACCCTGCGTGGCGACTCGGTCGGCACCTCCGATGCCATCGCCCTGGGCGGCAGCGGCACCGCCTCGACCAACCGCATCAGTTCCAAAGGCGGCAACATCCTGCTCGACGGCCACTTCCACTCGCCCAACAACGACGAACTGGACCACGGTATCGCCCTGCTCAGCGTCACCAACATCATCCAGACCACCGGCTCCGCCAATGTCAGCCTGGTCGGCCGCGCTACCGCCGCAGGTGATGCCATCGACTTCTACAGCAGTGGCATCAACCGCCTGAGCGTCGAAAACGGCACCCTCAGCCTCGACGGCAGCGCGGTCGCTGCCCATGGCATCAGCATGCTCACCGGGCAGACCGACCTGCGCGCCACCGGCAGCGGCTCGATCAGCCTCCAGGGCTATTCGCAGCAGGCCAACGGCATCCACTTCTACCCCTCAAGCGCCAGCAGCTCGGTCACCATCGCCACCCAGGATGGCGCCATCAGCCTGAACGGGCGCAGCGACGGCGGCGCCAACGGCAACGGCGTGTTCCTGCGCACCGGGCCCAATGGTGTGATGATCCAGTCGGCAGGTGGCGATATCAGCCTGAGCGGCACCGGCAGCAACGGCGCCACCGGCATCACCTTCAACGGCTCGGGCAGCGGTGCCAACAGCCTGATCGCCGCTGGCCACGGCAACCTGACCCTCACCGCCCGCAGCGACAGTGGCACGGCGCTGAACTTCGCCAGCGGCAGCAACCTGCTGCAGGTCGACGACGGTGTGCTGCTGATCGATACCGACAGCGACAGCGGCGCCTATATCGTCCACGGCAGCGACAGCACCACCCTCACCGCCAACGGCGGCGCGGTGCTGCAGCGCCTGGGCGGGCTGGTCAACGCCACGCTGCTCGAGCGCAGCAGCGCCGATGTGCGGGGCTACCAGCAAAAACAGATGGCCAACGCCAACTGGAGTCAGGTGCTCTACCCTGACTACCGGCAAACGCCGTTGCAGCCGCAGCTCGACCAGATCCACCTGGACCTGGCCCTGCTCGGCGACGACACGCTCGCGCAAGACTGAGGCCCGCCATGAACCAGACCCCGTTCGCGCTGGAACACTTCGAACAGCTCTGCTACACGCGCCAGCACGAGGAGGCGGCGCGCGAGCTGGTGCGCCTGCTGCTGATCATCGACCGCCACTACGGCAAGCTGTCCGGGGAGTTCAGGCTGTCGGTGTCGCCGGCAGTGCCCGAGGACGAACTCGAAGCCCACGTGCTGACGCGCCTGACCTGCGCGATCAGCGCACTGTTCAGCGATCCGCAGTTCCAGATCAGCCCCGGTGGCTTCGACCAGCTGATCAACTTCCAGCGCTGGCTGTCGGCGCTGTTCGCCGCCAGCGCCTTCATCAACGCCGACCACATCCTGCGCACCCTCAACCTGCACGGCCAGGACAGCCAGCGCTTCGAAGTGGCGCCGGAACAACAGGTGAAGTTCTGCATTCTCTACTCGCCGGAGTCGCAGTTGCCGCTGGATGTGGAACTGTTGTGGACGCAGAACCCGCAACTGGCGATGGCGCTGTTCATGGCCCTGCTGTCGCCGCGCTTTCTCGGCACGCCTGCGGCGCACTCCAAGCGCGAGGTGCTGCTGGCCTGGCTGCCCGAACGGCTGGACAGCCTCGACAGCCTCGATCAGTTGCCGCTGGCGATCATCCACGACGTGTACATGCACTGCAGCTACGCTGACCTGCCGCAGCGTCACCGCATCAAGCGTTCGATCTGCCGCCTGATCGAGCGCAAGCTGGACGCCGAAGGCATCGCCTCGCTGCCTGCGCCAGCCAGCACGCGCCAAGGCAAGCCGCGCATGCTGGTGGTGCTGGAATGGTTTTCCGGTGCTCATTCGATCTACCGCACCCACTCGCGCACCCTGGAAGCGGCCCGTGAGCATTTCGAGCTGTGGGCAGTCGGCTATGCCAACAATGTCGACGAATTGGGGCGCAAGGTGTTCGACCGCTTCATCGAACTCAAGGCCCCGGACGACCTGCTCGCCTGCGTGCGCCAGGTGCGCAGCCTCGCCGAACAAGCGCGCCCGCAGGTGCTGTACATGCCCAGTGTCGGCATGTTCCCGCTCACCCTGTTCGTCGCCAACCTGCGCCTGGCGCCGTTGCAGGTGGCCGCGCTCGGGCACCCGGCGACCACCGGCTCGCGGCATGTGGACTACATCAGCGTCGAGGAGGACTTCGTCGGCGACCCTGCGTGCTTCAGCGAGCGCCTGCTGCTGTTGCCCAGCGACGGCCAGCCGTACCGCCCCTCGGCAATCGAAGTCAGGCTCGGTGCCCGCGAACGCCTCGACAGCCCCGAGGTGGCCATTGCCGTGGCGGCCACCACCATGAAGCTCAATCCGAAGTTTCTCCAGGCCTGCCAGCAGATCGTCGAGCGCAGCAGCGAGCGCCATGGCCGCCGCGTGCGCCTGCACTTTCTCATCGGCCAGGCGCAGGGGTTGCTCTATCCGCAGCTACAGCGCCTGATCCGCCGCTATGTCCCGGATGCCGTAGTGCACCCGCACCAGCCTTATGCGCAGTACCTGGACACCTTCGACCGTTGCGACCTGTTCCTCAGTCCGTTTCCGTTCGGCAACACCAACGGCATCATCGACGCCTTCACCTTGGGGTTGCCGGGGGTGTGCAAGACCGGGCCGGAGGTGTTCGAGCATATCGACGAGGGGTTGTTCAGGCGGGCGGGGTTGCCTGGGTGGACCATTGCCGCGACGGTGGAGCAGTACATCGAGGCGGCAGTGCGCATGGTGAGCGAGCCGACGCAGCGTGGCGCGCTGTATGCGCATCTGGGGAGTGGAAAGCCGTTACAGCGGTTGTTCGAGGGCAGGCCGGAGATTTTTGCCGAGCATTTGCTGGCATTACTGGCGTGCCGTAGCTGAGTGTTGTGGTGGCCTGACCGGCCCTTTCGCGGGCAAGCCCGCTCCCACATGAGCTGCCCCCCAAAAGCGGACGGGTGTCCAACATTTGAGAGGCTGCTCATAAACCTGCAGGAGCGGGCTTGCCCGCGAAAGCGCCAGTCAGATCATCCTCAAAGGCTAGGGAACGCGAACTGCGACGCCTCGTGGCTCTTGCGCTGCGGCCAGCGCTGGGTAATCGCCTTGCGACGGGTATAGAAGCGCACGCCATCCGGCCCATAGGCATGCAGGTCGCCAAACAGCGAGCGCTTCCAGCCACCAAAGCTGTGGTAGCTCACCGGCACCGGCAACGGCACGTTCACACCCACCATGCCTACTTCGATCTCGTCGCAGAACAGCCGTGCGGCCTCGCCATCGCGGGTGAAGATGCAGGTGCCGTTGCCGTATTCGTGATCGTTGATCAGTTGCATGGCCTGCTCCAGGCTCTGCACGCGCACCACGCACAGCACTGGCCCGAAGATCTCCTCCTGGTAGATGCGCATCTGCGGCGTCACCCGGTCGAACAAGGTACCGCCAACGAAGTAGCCGTTCTCGTTGCCCGCCACCGAGAAACCGCGACCATCGACCACCAGCTCGGCCCCTGCCGCGACACCATCGTCGATATAGCCCAGCACCTTGTCGCGTGCAGCCGCCGTCACCAGAGGGCCCATGTCCAGACCACACTGGGTGCCGGCACCGATCTTCAGCGCCTTGATCTGCGGCTCCAGCTTGGCGATCAGCGCATCGGCAACCTGGTCGCCCACGCACACCGCCACCGAGATCGCCATGCAGCGCTCGCCGCACGAGCCGTAGGCGGCGCCCATCAACGCGTTGACCGCATTGTCCAGCTCGGCATCGGGCATCAGCACCGCATGGTTCTTCGCCCCGCCCAACGCCTGCACACGTTTGCCGCGCTTGGTGCCTTCGGCATAGATGTATTCGGCGATCGGCGTCGAACCGACAAAGCTCAGCGCCTTGACTTCCGGAGCCTCGATCAGCGCGTCCACCGCCTCTTTGTCGCCATGCACCACGTTGAGAATGCCCTTGGGCAGGCCAGCCTCATGCAGCAGTTGGGCGATGAACAGGGTCGAGCTCGGATCGCGCTCCGAGGGTTTGAGGATGAAGGCGTTGCCGCAGACGATGGCCAGTGGGTACATCCACAGCGGCACCATCGCAGGGAAGTTGAACGGAGTAATCCCGGCCACCACGCCCAGCGGCTGGAAGTCGGACCAGGCGTCGATGTTCGGGCCGACGTTGCGGCTGTACTCGCCCTTGAGAATTTCGGGCGCAGCACAGGCGAACTCGACGTTCTCGATACCGCGCTTCAACTCGCCGGCGGCATCCTCGATGGTCTTGCCGTGCTCTTCGCTGATCATCTGCGAAATGCGCGCCTCGTTCTGCTCCAGCAGTTGCTTGAAGCGGAACATCACCTGGGCGCGCTTGGCCGGTGGCGTGTTACGCCAGGCCGGGAACGCGGCCTTGGCCGAATCGATGGCCGCCTGCACGGTGGCACGGTTGGCCAGTTCGAGTTGATGGATGACCTGGCCGGTGGCGGGGTTGAACACCTCGGCAGTGCGCCCGCCGCTGGCGACCGATTCGCCGTGGATCAGATGCTTGATCGTCGCCATGACCTTACTCCTTGACTGCGGCCTGAACGGCGATTTCAACGAGGATATTCTCGGCGGCAAGGTTGGCCTCGACGGTAGCGCGGGCTGGCAGTGCATCCTTCGGTACCCAGGCGTCCCAGGCGGCGTTCATTTCGGCGAAGTCCTGCACCGCGTGCTTGAGCCACACCTGGGCGAAGAGGATGTGCGACTTGTCGGAGCCGGCCTCGGCGAGCAGCTCGTCGATGCGCGCCAGCACCTGGGCGGTCTGGCCACGCACGTCCTGGGTACGGTCGGCCGGGACTTGGCCGGTGACATAGACGATGCCGTTGTGCACGAGGGCGTGGCTGAGGCGGTTGTTGTTGGGCTGGAAACGTTGGATGGACATGGTTGGCTCCTGGGGTTGGGCTGGTTTTTGGGCAAAGCGGTGCCGTGCAGGAGCGGATTCACCGCTCCCACAGGGCTTCACAGGTTTTTTCAGGTCAAAGGGCGCAGGCTGCGCACGGCACTGGCAATCGAACGCGCGGTGTTGATCACCTTCGGCGCCAGGTCCTTCCTGGCCTCCTCCAGGCTCCAACGCCCCAGCGGCACGGCGACGTTGACCGCGCCCAGCGGGTAGCCATCGGCATTGACCACCGCCGCCGCCACGCTGATGTCACCGACGTAGTACTGCTCGCTGGCGAAGGCATGGCCGTCCTTGCGCGCATTGGCGATGATCTCGCGCAGGCGCTCGCGGTCGGTCACAGTGCTGGAGGTGTGCGCGATCAGCTGCGAGGCATCGAGGATGGCCTCGCTCTCGCGCTCCGGCAGCGCCGCCAGGTAGGCACGGCCGGCGGCGGTGCAGTACATCGGCAGGTGACGGCCCAGTGGCACGTGGATCGGGATCTGCTTGTGGCTGGGGAAGCGCGCCACATAGAGCATGTCCATGCCGCAGGGCTCGAGCAGGTTGCAGCTCTCGCCGGTGTCGCGGTTGAGCTCGTGCAGGTAGGGGTTGGCGCGCTCGACCAGCTCGCTGGTCTGCAGGTAGCCCGAGCCCAGGTCGAGCGAGCGCGGGGTCAGGCGATAGCGCTTGGTCACGGCATCCTTGGCCAGGTAGCCGAGGGTTTCGAGGGTGTACACCGAGCGCTGCACCGTGCTCTTGTTCAGGCCCGTGGCTTCGGCCAGCTCGACCAGGTTCATGCTCGGCCGGCCACTGCGAAACGCAGTGACGACCGCCAGCCCCTTGGACAGGGCGGTGACGAACAGGGGCGATTCTTCAGCGGCGCTCATGGCGTTCGATCCTTTTTTGACAGCTCTGAGGGAGGCAACCCGGACGGCCGGCTCGGCCGCCGCGAAAGGATGCTCCCATTCACGGTTGTTCATTCGAAATGACTCAGCACGATGCCCGGCTCGACCACCGGACGCCCTTGTACGAAGCGCTCGACAGCGAAGGGTTTCATGCGTTCGTCCACCGTCCCTTCGACGATGGCCCTGGCCAGCAGCTCGCCGGCCGCCGGCGCCCCGGCATGGCCGTAGCACCAGCCGGCACTGACGAACAGCCCCGGCAAGGCGGGATGCGCCCCCAGCAATGGCCCGAAATCGGGCGAAATGTGGACCAGCCCGGCCCACTGGCGAAGGATACGCGCCTGGCCCAGTTGCGGGAACATCTCCATGTAGGCCTTGGCGGTCGCCGCCATCACCGGGACGTCGGCATTGAGGGTGTCCTGCGGGCGCTCGGCCACCTCGGCGCCGCCCACCACCTCGCCACGGGCGGTCTGGTGCATGTAGCAGAGCCGGTCGAGCAGGGCCACGGCCGGGCCGATCAGCGGGCGAGTCGGCTCCAGGGCCATGGCTTCGAGGCGCATCGGGTAACCCTCCAGCGGCACGCCGGCCATCTGCGCCAGGCTATTGCTGTTGGCGCCACCGGCCAGCACCACGACGTCGGCATCGATGCGTTGCTCCCCTACCCGCACGCCGCTGACGCGGCCCGCGCTGCGGTCGATGGCCGCGACCGGCGTGCGATAGCGCAGGGTCACGCCCAGGCGCTCGCAGGCCTTGTGATAGGCATGCATCGCCGCATGGTGCGGTGCCACGCCACTGCCCGGCAGATGCAGGGCGGCGCTGACCCGTTCGTGGGCCAGGGCCGGCAGCACCCTGCGCAACTGTGCCGGGTCGAGCAGCTGCGAATCGATGCCGCATTCGCGGTGCACTTCGCGGGTACGGTGCAGCAGTTCGGCGGTGGCCGTGCGCTCGCCGATCATGCTGTAGCCGCGCATCGAGTACATGACGTTCTCGCCCAGGCGCCGCGACAGGCCATGCCAGAGCTGGTTGGAGTAGGCAAAGAAGCGCGTCCACTCCACCGAGCTGAAGGCACCACGGATCAGCGTGCCGTTGCGCCCCGACGCACCGCCCTGCCAGTAGCCGGCATCCAGCACGAGAATGTCACGCACGCCGCGCTCGGCCAGGTTGAACGCCAGCGACAGGCCTTGGATGCCGGCGCCGACGATGAGGATGCTGCAGCGCTTGGGCAGCGGGGCATTCAGGTTCATTGCAGAGGCTCCACGACGTCGCAAAGACCGGCGGCCTGGGCCACGGTCAGGGCCCGGCGCGGCGGGCGCAGGGTCGGTCGGGCCAGTTGCAGCACGGGCACGCCGAGGCGTCCGGCGACGTAGGCTCGCAGCGAGTCCCAGCACGGTTGGCCCTGGCACGGGCCCATGCCGCAGGAGGTCAGGCGCTTGATCACCTCCAGGTCGTCGATGCCTTGCTCCAGCAGTTCATCGACCTCGCGTCCGGATACGTCGAAGCAGGGACACAGCAACACAGCAGCATCCTGCGCGGGGGTCAGCGCCGGGTCCGGTTCGGCGGCGCTGCCTGCGCGGCGTAGCGAAGAACGCGAACCGACCAGTTGCAGACGCCCGCTGGCCGAGGCCTGGAAGCTCAGGCTGTCGTCGAACAGCCCGGGGCCGGCCAGCACCAGCGCATCGCAGGGCTGCAGGCGCTCGAGTTGTACAGCCCTGACCCGGTTGTGCCCCACGACCCGCTGCAGCTCACTGACCTCGGCCACGGCCACCACCTGCACCCCCAACTGGCGCAGGCGGTTGGCCAAGGCCTGCTGTTGCCCGTCGCCAAGCACGACCACCGATTTGCCCGGCGCAATGCGGCGGTCGCTGGCCAGCGCCAGGGCCGTGCGCGCATCCATCACCCCGGGCAGCCAGGCACCGGCGACCAAGGTCGGCACCACCCTGCGCCCGGTGGCCAGGACCACCTCGCCGGCCTCCAGAGCCACGGCGCCGCGTGCAGAATCGATCGGTGCGCCGAGCAGCAGGCGACCTTCACGGTAGGCACCGAACACCTCCACCCCGAACAGGCAGCGCACCCGCGGATCGAGCGTCGGCAGCGCAGCACCGGCTTGCCGGGCATAGCGCGCGGGCGACTCGCCACGGGACACCAGCAGCACCTCGCGCCCCTCCTGCACAGCCCGGTTGGCCGCTGCGCAGCCAGCAGGCCCGGCACCGATCACCAACACCTCGGCTCGCAGCCGCTGGCCTGGCGGAGGTGGGCCGGCGAAGCCCTGGTCGGCGGGCTCGGCCACCCCGGCCAGGAACGCCAGCAACGCCTCCCAGTGCTGGAACAGTCGACCACCGCTGGGCACCAGGTTGCTCTGTTCGAAACCGCCCTTGATCCAGCCGGACGGCACCAGCCGCGCCAGGCGCAGCAGGTCGAAGCGTGGGCTCGGCCAGCTGTTCTGCCGACTGACCTGCATGCCTTCGCGCACCAGGCACTGGTCCAGGCGCACGTTGGGTACGCCATCGACACGCGCCAGCACGCCCGTGGTGTAGAGCCCCGACAGGCCCATGGGCCGGTGCGTCTTGCGCGTCCAGGCCAGGCCGCGAATGCCGTTGGCCAGCAGTGCCTGGGCGACGCTGTCGCCAGCCAGGGCCTGCAGGCGGCGGCCGTTCCAGCTGAAGCTCAGCGGCGCGCCACTGGCGCCTGGCAGGCGCAGCCTCATGACTCGCTCCGGCGCTGGGCGCGACGCTGCGCAGTGAGGCTGACCGCCAGCATGATGATCGACAACAGCGTCATCAAGGTGGCGACCACGGCGATCAGCGGATCGATCTCCGAACGCAGCGAGCTGAACATGCGCTTGGTCAGGGTCGCACTGTCGCCGCCGCTGATGAACAGCGAGATCACCGCCTCATCCAGCGACACGGCGAATGCCAGCATGGCCGCAGACACCACCGAGAAGCGGATCTGCGGCAGGGTCACGTCGAAGAATGCACGCAGGCGGCTGGCGCCAAGAATGCAGGCGGCGTGCTCCTGGGTCATGTCGTAGCTCTTGAGCCCGGCGCCGACGTTGATGATCACGTAGGGCAGCGCCAACAACGTATGCGCCAGCACCAGCCCCGGAATGCTGTTGTTCAGGTCGAGCCGCGCATAGACGAAGAACAGGCCGATGGCGATGAAGATCGACGGTACGATCATCGGCGCCATCATCAACCCGCGCAGCACACCCAGGTAGCGTTGCTGGCTGTTGTGCAGGGCGTAGGCCGCCGCGGTGCCCAGGGTGGTGGCCAGGATCATGGTCAGGGTCGCGGTGATCAGCGAAATGCGCGTTGCGCTCTGCCACTCGATCGAGGCGAAATAGCTGAAGAACGGCTGCAGGCTCAGCGACTTGGGCGGAAAGCTCAGGTAGCGCGCATCCGACAGCGACATCGGCAGCACGATCAGGGTTGGCGTCAGCAGGAACACCATGATCGCCAGCACCAGCAAGTACAGCCAGGCGCGGCGGGCGGCCAGGCCCAGCCAGTGGTTCAGGGGTCGGTTCATGGCTTCACTCGCTGCGCCGGCCCAGGCCGGCGATCTTCTTGACGATGAACAGGATCAGCAGGGTGGCCACCAGCAGCACCACGCCCAGCGACGAGGCAGCGCCCCAGTTGGCGTACATCGACACATCGCTCTCGATGCGCATCGACAGCATCTGCACCTTGCCGCCACCGAGCAGCGCCGGGGTCACGTAGAAGCCCAGGCTGAGCACGAACACCAAGGTCGCGCCCGCGGCCAGGCCCGGCAGCGACAGCGGCAGGAACACATCGCGAAACGCCCGCACCGGCGATGCGCCGAAGGTCGAGGCGGCCTGCAGGTACAGCGGGTTGATGCTCTTCATCGCCGCATACAGCGGCAGCACCATGTAGGGCAGCATGATGTGGGTCATGCCGATCACCGTGCCGGTGAGGTTGTGCACCAGCGCCAGCGGCGCGTCGACGATGCCCAGCGAGGTCAGCACGTCGTTGACCAGGCCGCGCCGCTGCAGCAGCACCAGCCAGGCGTAGGTGCGCACCAGCAGCGAGGTCCACAGCGAGATCAGCAGCAGCGCCATCGCCAGGCCCGCCAGGCGGCGCGGTGCGTGGACCATGAAGTAGGCGTAGGGATAGCCGAGCAACACGCAGACCACGGTGACGATCAGGGCGATCTTGAAGGTCTGGGTGAACGCCAGCACGTAGATCGGTTGCAGCAGGCGCGTGTAGTTCTCGGCGCTGAGGTTGCCGTCGGCATCGAACAGCGACAGGCCGAACAGCCAGCCGATTGGCAGCACGAAGGTCACCAGCACCAGCAGCAGTGCCGGCAGCATCGGCGAGAGCAGGAACCAGCCGTGGCGCTTGCCCGCGCGTTGCAGGGCCTGGCCATGCAGCGCGCCTTGCAGGTTGAGCGCAGTCATGCCGAGTCCCCCACGATCAGGCTGTCCTGCGGGTGCAGGCCGAGCACCACGCGATCGCCCCGCGTTGGCAGGCGGTCACCGGAGGAGCTGCGCGAGGGGCGGCGGATCGACACCTGCGTGCCCTCGCCCAGGTCCACTTGCAGCAACTGGCTTTCGCCCTGGTAGATGACGTCGTGGACCTGCCCACGGAACAGGTTCAGGCCCTGCTGGCCGTCATCGACGAAGCGCAGTTTCTCGGGGCGCAGGAGGATGCTCGGGTTGTTCAGGCAGCCTTCGCTGAACACCGCCTGCAACGGCTGGTCGCGGAACCACGCCCTGCCCTCGCGCATGGCAACCGGCAGGAACGACGACTCGCCGACGAACTCGGCGATGAAGCGGTTAGCCGGGCGTTCATAGAGGCTCTCGGGGGTGTCGATCTGCTGGATCCGGCCTTGGCTCATCACCGCGATGCGGTCGGACATGGTCAGTGCCTCGCGCTGGTCATGGGTGACATAGACCACGGTCATGCCCAGGCGCTCGTGCAGGCGGCGGATCTCCAGCTGCATGGTTTCGCGCAGGCGTTTGTCCAGCGCCGACAGCGGCTCGTCCATCAGCAGGATCTTCGGCTCGAAGACGATCGCCCGGGCCAGGGCGATACGCTGGCGCTGGCCACCGGACATCTCGTCGATGCGCCGCCCGACCAGCTTGTCCAGCTCGACCATTTCCAGCGCCTCGCCAACCCGCTTGCGGATCTCGTCACGGCTGTAGCCGCGCAACTTCAGTGGGTAGGCGACGTTCTGGAACACGTTCATGTGCGGGAACAGTGCGTAGTTCTGGAACATCATGCCCAGGTCGCGTTTGTGCGGCGGCTCGAACACCATTTCCCGCCCGCCGAAGCGGATGCTGCCGGCGTCCGGGCGCACGAAGCCGGCCAGGGCCATCAGCAAGGTGGTCTTGCCCGAGCCGGACGAGCCCAGCAGCGACAGGAACTCGCCACTGCGGATGTTCAGGGAGACGTCATCGAGCGCGGCAAAACTGCCGTAGGTCTTGGTGACATGCTCGATGTCGATGGAGGTCGAGAGCTTCGTATCTTCAGACATGGTCAGACTCGGGGCCGCAAGCGGCACGGAACACGGGTTATGACGCGGGCCAGCACGGCCCGCCTCGTCCTAGTGGGCGATGAACAACTCGAAACGCTGCTGCACCGCCTGCTGGTTCTGCACCCACCAATGCGGGTCGATCTTCGCCACCTTGGCAATGTTCTGCGGCGAGGTCGGCAGACGACTGGCCTGCTCGGCGCTGATCAGGCCGACCTCGTAGGCGCGGCTGTTGACCGGCGCGTAGGGGATCAAGGTCGCCAGCGTCGCCTGGCTGGTCGGCTGCATGATCTGGTTGATCACACGCATGGCCAGGTCCTTGTTCTGCGCACCGCGCGGCACGATCAGGCAGTCGTAGCTGAGGATGGCGCCATCGAAACTGTAGTCGACCGCATCGTCGGACTTGGCCACCTCGGCCACGCGCCCGTTCCAGATCGCCAGGAAGTCCACCTCGCGGCTGCGCAGCAATTGCGCCGAATCGGCACCGGCGCTCCACCAGTTGACGACCTGCGGCTTGATCCGCTCCAGGGCCTTGAACGCGCGGTCGATGTCCAGGGGATACAGCTGCGCCGGGGCCACGCCATCGCCGATCAGCGCGGCCTCCAGCGTTTGCCAGGGCTTGGTGTACATGGCCCGTGCGCCTTTGACGTTGGGGTCGAAGAACGCCTGCCAGGTCTGGGCCACCGGCTTGCCGGTGTCTTTGGCCCAGGCCACCACCGAGGCGTAGGCATGGCTGGCGATCCAGTTGCTGCCGACCACGGCCGGGTCGATGTCACGGGTATCGATCACGCTTTTGTCCAGCGGCTCGGACAGCCCTTCTTTCTCGGCCTGCACGCAGTCGGTGATGCCCAGCTCGACCAGGTCCCACTTCGGCTTGCCCGACATCACCTGGGCGCGCACGGCGGCCAGGCCGTTCATGTTGTCTTCGCGGATGGCAATGTTCAGCGCCTTGGCGGCAGGTTCCAGGTACGCCTTGCGCTCGGCGTCCTGCAGGGCGCCACCCCAGCCGGCGAAGGTGATACCACCGTCGGCATGTGCCGTGGCAGCGAACAGCGCGCTGGCCAGCAGGCTGAACGCAGCGCCTTTGATCATGTGTTTGTGCATGTGCTTTTCTCCAGGTGCGCGCCCATTCGCAGCGGGCGCGGAAAGGTCGATCAGTTCTGGATGAACAGGTCGAAACGTTGCTGGAGTTCGGCCTGGCGACCTTGCCACCAGGCCGGGTCGAAGAAGGCCACCTTGTCGACGTTGGCAGGTGCCGTGGGCAGCTTGCTGGCCAGCTCCGCCGGGATGATGCCGGTGTCGAAGGCCTTGCTGTTGACCGGCGGATTGGGGATCAGCGTGGCAAGCATGGCCTGGCTTTGCGGCGACATGATCTGCGCGATCAGCTTCATGGCCTGGGCCTTGTTCGGCGCGCCCTTGGGCACTACCACGCAGTCATAGTCGAGCAGCGCCTTGTCGTAGGTGTAGTCCACCGGCTGGCCGGCCTTCTTCAGGTCTTCGACACGCGAGGCCCAGATAGCCAGGAAATCCACCTCATGGCTGCGCAGCAACTGCGCCGAGTCGGTGCCGCTGCTCCACCAGTTGACCACCTGCGGCTTGATCCGCTCGAGCACCTTGAAGGCGCGCTCGACGTCCAGCGGGTAAAGATCCTTGGGCGCCACGCCGTCGGCCAGCAGGGCCACTTCGAGCGTGGTGAACGGGTTGCGGTACAGGGCGCGCGGCCCCTTCACGGACGGATCGAAGAAGTCTTTCCAGGTCTGGGCCTTGGCGGCACCGCCTTCGGTGCTCCAGGCCAGGACCGTCGAATAGGCGTGGCTGGCGATCCAGTTCTTGCCGTAGAACCTGGGATCGACGCCCTCGGTCTTGATGACCGAGAAGTCCAGCGGCTCGGTCAGGCCTTCCTTCTCGGCCACCATGCAGTCGTTTGAGGCCAGCTCAACCACATCCCACTTGGGCTTGCCGGACATCACCTGGGCGCGCACCGCCGCCAGGCCGTCCATGTTGTCTTCCTTGACGGCGATGCCCAGGTTCTTCGCCGCGGGCTCCAGGTAGGCCTTGCGTTCGGCGTCCTGCAAGGCGCCACCCCAGCCGGCGAAGGTCACGCTTTCGGCCGCGTGGGCCTGCCAGGTGCACAGCCCCAGCAATACCGCCACGGTGCCTGCACGCCATTCGAATCGTTTCATGTTCAACCCCTGCATTTGTTGTAGTTAGACAGTTGGCGAAACGTCTGGACATCCAGTCCTGCAGTCATCCCTGCTTGTTGTTGTGTTGTTGTGTTCTTGTGTTCTTGTGTTCTTGTGTAGTTGCTCGGCCTCAGCCGATGTCGATCATGATGTGCCGCACGCTGGTGTAATCCTCCAGACCGTACAGGCTCAGGTCCTTGCCGTAGCCTGACTGGCGCAGCCCGCCATGGGGCATCTCGGTAGCCAGGGTCATGTGCTGGTTGACCCAGACACAACCGTACTGCAGTTGGCTGGCGGTGCGCATGGCCTTCTTCACATCGCGCGTCCATACCGAGGCCGACAGGCCGTATTCGCTTTCGTTGGCCCAGGTGAGCACCTGCTCTTCATCGTCGAACGCCGTGACCGACACCACCGGACCGAAGACTTCCTTCTGCACGATCTCGTCGTCCTGGCGCACACCGGCGATGACCGTCGGCTGGAAGAAGAAGCCCGGGCCATCGACAACCTTTCCGCCGACCAGCACTTCGCTGTGCGCCAGCGCCGCGGCACGCTCGACGAAGCCCTGCACGCGCTCTTGCTGGCGACGGCTGATCAGCGGGCCGAAGTCGCTGGCCGGATCTTCAGGGTGCCCGGTACGCAGGGTCGAGACCTCGGCAGCCAGTTGTTCCAGGAATTGCTCGCGCACCGACTCGGCGACATACACGCGGCAGGCTGCGGTGCAGTCCTGCCCGGCGTTGTAGTAACCCCCGGTACGCATCATGCGCACTGCAGCCGGGATGTCGGCATCGGCGAACACCAGCACCGGCGCCTTGCCGCCCAGCTCCAGGTGGGTGCGCTTGAGGTTGCCTGCAGCGGCGCGGACCACAGCCTGCCCGGTGGCGATGTCACCGGTGACCGAGACCATGCGCACCTTGGGATGGGCGCTGAGCTGCGCGCCGAGGGTGGCACCACGGCCGGAGAGAATGTTGACCACGCCGCGCGGGAAGATCTCGGCACACAGCCGCGCCAGGTACAGGGCGCTCAGTGGCGTCAGCTCGGACGGTTTGAACACTACGGTGTTGCCGGCTGCCAGGGCCGGGGCCAGCTTCCAGGCGGCCATCAGCAGCGGGTAGTTCCACGGCGCGATCAGCCCGACCACGCCGAGCGGGTCGCGACGGATCATGCTGGTGCTTCCGGCGACGTATTCACCGGCGGCGCTGCCCGGCAGGCAACGCGCAGCCCCGGCGAAGAAGCGAAACACATCGGCGACCGCCGGCACTTCGTGGCCAATCGCCTTTTGCAGCGGCTTGCCGCAGTTCTGGCTTTCCAGGGTGCCTAGCGCCTGGGCGTCGGCTTCGATGCGCTCGGCCAGCTTGAGCAGCAGGTAGCCACGCTGGCGCGGTGGTGTGCGCGCCCAACCGGTGAAGGCAAGCTCGGCGGCATCGACGGCGGCATCCAGCTGGGCCGGCGAGGCATCGGCCAGCACATGCAGCACACGCTCGTCGGCTGGCGCCAGGATCGGCGACTCGTCGCCCTGCCCGCGCACCAGCTCACCGTCGATAAGGTACTCGCTATAGATCATGACGCTCTCCAGTTAGACGGACGCGCGCTCGGCGTCCTTGAAGCGATACCAGGCGTAGGCCATGCGCTGGCCGACACGCAGGAAGGATTGGAACGGGAACGGCTTGGGCGCCTGGTGCAGGAACGGCACCGGTGTGGGCCGGGCTTCACCGCAGGCCATCTGCGCCAGGCGTTTGCCGGTCTGCAGCGAGAACGACACGCCACTGCCGGCATAACCGCCGCCGGTGTAGGCATTGGCCACGCCCTGGATCGGGTAGCAGTGCGGTAGCGAGTTGTTGGTCACCGCGACCCAGCCGCCCCAGTTGTAATCCACGTCGATGCCCTGCAGCGCGGGGAACTTGCGACACAGCGCCGCCAGCAGGCGCTCGCGGTGCAGTGGGTTTTCCGCGTCGCGGCCGTTCACCGCGCTGCGACCGCCGAAGAGAATGCGATCGTCCGGCAGGCGGCGGTAATAGAACAGCAGGTTGCGGGTGTCGAACATGCAGTCGGCACCCGGCAGGCTGGCCTGCTTTTCGGCGGCGCTCATCGGCCGGGTGACGATGATCTGCGAATGCACCGGCAGGATCCGCCCGGTCAGTGCCGGGTGCAGTTGGCGCGAGGTGTAGCCGTTGGTGGCGACCACCACCTTGCGCGCGGTGATCACTCCGCCTGGCGTAACCAGGCGATGGCCCTGCGCGCTGCTGGTCCAGGCGGTCACCGGCGAGCCGGTGTGCACCCGCGCGCCAGCCTCGCGGGCCATGCGCTGTACGCCCCAGGCCAGTTTCAGCGGATGCATGCTGAAACCGTCGGGCATGTGCAGTGCACCAAACGACTCGGCACCCGCGTGTACCGCCTGCAGGTCGGCGGCTTCGACGAAGCGGGCCGGGTAGTCGAGCAGGTCGTTGTACAGGCCCATTTCGCGCTTGAGCGACTCGACGTGAATGGCCTTGCTGGCGACCTTGTACACGCCATCCGGCTGCGCGTCGCAGTCGATGTTGCCGTCGCGGATCAGGCCGCGGGTGGTGTCCAGCGCCTGGCGCATCTCGTTGAAGTACTGGCGCGCGGTGTCGGCGCCGTAGCGCTCGATCAGTGCAGCCAGCGGTACGCGGCCACCGGAAATGCGCGCGAAGCTGCCATTGCGTCCGCTGCAACCCCAGGCAGTCTGGTTCGCCTCCAGCACCACCGCCCGCACCCCGTGCTCGCGGGCCAGGTGCAGCGCGCAGCTGAGGCCGGTGTAGCCGGCACCGATGATCGCCACTTCGACGTCTTCGTTGCCACGCACCGGGCCATCGTCGGCGATCGGCGAGCCTGCGGTATCGGCCCAGTAGGACGGCGCATGGGGCTGGGCCCGGCCTGGGTTCGCATCAACCAATGGATCGTACAATTCAAGCCTCACGTATCGCTGTGCGATATTTATTGTTCGATTTAATGGTTAAGCTAATAGTGTTTTTGATATTCGTCAATTGATTATTTGACGAGTGGTGATAGCTCCGGCGCACTTGCAGGAGCGGGCTGCCCGCGAAAAAGACATCGCGCAGCCTGGCGCGGGCTACGCCCGTGTTCGCGGGCAAGCCCGTTCCTACAACGGTTGGGCTGGCGTTCAGATAGGGATCGAGCCGGTTTCGGGGGAGGGTCAGCGGGCGTCGAGGGCGTAGAACTCTTGCAGCTTGGCCTGCAACAGCGCCTTGTCCGGCAGGCAGGTCTGGTACTCGGCGACGAGGGCCGGTGACAGGCTGCGGTTGAGCGCGTACTCGACCACCTCGTCATGCTTGCTGGCGCACAGCAGTACGCCGATGGCGGGGTTTTCATGCGCCTTGCGCTCGTTGCGATCCAGCGCCTCGAGATAGAAGTCCAGCTTGCCCATGTACTCGGGCTCGAAGCGCCCGACCTTCAGCTCCACCGCGACCAGGCAGTTCAGCCCGCGATGGAACAGCACCAGATCCACGGCAAAGTCACGCCCACCGACCTGCAGTGGATACTCCGAGCCAACGAAGCAGAAGTCGCGGCCAAGCTCCACGAGAAAGTCCTTCAAACGCTGCAGCAGGCCCTTGTGCAGATCGGCTTCGGCATGCCCCTGGGGCAGATCGAGGAAGTCCAGCATGTAGGCATCACGGAACACCGAGAGGGCTTGCGGGTGGGCCTGGGCAAGAGAGGCTGATGCCTTGAGCGGGTCGGCAACGCTGCGCTCGAACAGGGCGGCTTTCATCTGGCGCTCCAGTTCGCGCTTGGACCATCCCTCCTTGATGGCCATCCGTAGATAGAACTCTCGCTCCTCCACGCGTCGGCTCTGCCCGAGAATGATCATGTTGTGGGTCCACGGCAGTTGTCTCACCAGCGGTGAGACAACCTCGTCGTGACGATAGGCCTCGAAGAACTGGCGCATACGGAACAGGTTCGGTCGCGTGAAACCACGCAAACCCGGCTGCGTGCGCGCCAGGTGGGCGGCCAGTTGGCTGACCACGGCATCGCCCCATTCGGCATTCTCGATCTTGCGACTGATGTAGGCACCGACCTGCCAATACAGCTCGATGAGCTGTGTGTTGACGGCTTGCATGCAGCGTTGTCGTGCCGAGTGGATGAGGTTCACGACCTCATCGAAGCGCTCCTCCCTGGCGGGTGTGGCGTTGGTTGCGTGGTCATGTTGCTGTGGGTCTTTCATCGAAGGGTTCCTGGCATGGTTCGAAGCCAGGAAGCCTATCCAGGGGTGCATCCTAAAGATGTCGGACCGCTCCGAGGTCGCTGTGGTAAACGACAGAGGGGCGCCTGGTAAAAGCGCCCCTCGTCATCAACCGTTACATGCGCCCTGCCTAGCCCATTGAGCGCACCGCTACCTTGCGGTCATGCCCGCGCGTGGTGACGATGCCGAGGAACGAGATGAGGATCGCCAGGCTCAGCGTGGCGCTGACCTCTGCGCGGTGCTCCTCCGTATACATCATCACTGCCAGCGCGCAGCTGATGAACACGATCACTCCCCAGGTCAGCCAGGGGAACAACCACATGCGGAACTTCAGTTCCGTGCTCTCGCGCTCCAGGCGCCGGCGCATGCGCAGTTGCGAGATGGCGATCACCAGGTACACCAACAGGGCGATGGCGCCAGAACTGGCGAGCAGGAACTCGAACACGCCCTTGGGGGCGAAGTAGTTGAGGATGGCGATGGCCGCCCCGATCAGTGTGCTGCCGAACACCGCCGCACGCGGCACGCCAACCTTCGAGGTGCGCTTGAGCATGGCCGGGGCGTCGCCGCGCTTGGCCAGCGAGAACATCATGCGCGAGGCGATGTAGATCGACGAGTTCATGCAACTGGTCACGGCGATCAGCACCACCAGGTCGACCATGAACGATGCGTTGGGGATGTTCATGATCTCCAGCGCCCGCTGGTACGAGCCCACCACCGCAAGCTGCGGATCGTTCCACGGCACCACGGAGATGATCACGAAGATCGACAGGATGTAGAAGGTGCTGATCCTCCAGATCACCGAGCGGGTGGCCTTGGCGATGTTGCGCGCCGGGTCGTTGGATTCGGAGGCGGCGATGGTCACCGCTTCCGTACCGATGAAGCTGAACATCACGGTGATGAAGGCGCCGATCACCGCCGACCAGCCCTTGGGCGCGAAGCCGCCGTGCTCGCTCATCAGTGTGCTCAGGCCACTGACTTCACGGTTGGGCAACCAGCCCATCAGCGCGGCAAAGCCCAGGCCGATGAAGCCCAGGATCGCCGTGACTTTGAGGATCGCGAACCAGAACTCGAACTCGCCGTACTTGGCCACGCTGAACAGGTTGGTGCAGGCCAGCAGCAATACCGATGCGAGGGCAAAGATCCAGCTATCGACCTGCGGGAACCAGGCGTTGAGCACATGGCCTGCGGCCAACGCTTCGATGGGAATGACCAGCACCCAGAACCACCAGTACAACCAGCCGATGGTGTAGCCGGCCCAACGGCCGATGGCCTGGTCGGCGTAGGTGGAAAACGATCCGGTGTCGGGATGGGCGACGGCCATTTCGCCGAGCATGCGCATGACCAGCACGACCAGCGTGCCGGCGACGAAATAGGAGAGGATGGTGGCGGGCCCGGCAGCCGCGATGGCGTGTCCGGAGCCGACGAAAAGTCCTGCACCGATGATGCCGGCGATGGACAACATCGTTACATGACGTGGCTTGAAACCTTGTGCAAGGTTGCCATCAGTTCCCACGGTGTTCATTGATCTTGTTCTCTTTTTGCTGACACAAGGAAGGACGGGCAGGCGTAGGCGAAAACTATCTCCTTTCTGGACAATGAGTTGCACGCGGCTCAAGTGATTTTATTGACGTTGTTCACGGGTTGGGCGAGCGGCGGCGTCGAGATCGGCTTCATTCAAACAGCGCGGGTGCAGGGCAAATTGTTCCAGCGCGCCATGAAGCTGTTCGATCACGACACCGGGACTTGCGAAGGCGGGTCAAATCGATGCTATCCACCGCGAAGGTTTTTTCGCGGGCAAGCCCGCTCCCACAGGAATTGGGCTGGACCTTCAGATTTTGAGCAAGACAGTTGCTACTGGTCGCGACGGTGATCCCAGTAGTAGTTCACCACCGCGAAGATCACGATCACCGACACCACGCACAGCCCTATCTGCAGATTGCTCATGCCATCCTCCGCGCCATGCGCTTGAGCCCCAGTACCATTCCCGCCCCCAGCAGCATCATCGCCAGCACCAGCAACGAATAGGACGCCCACCACGGCACCCCGGCCGTCATCATGCTGAACTCGGACATCCCGCCGATGCTGGCGATCAGGTTCAGCGGCAGGAACACCACGTTGATCAGGGTGAGCTTGCGCAAGGTTTCGTTCATCGCGTTGTTGGCCAGGTTGCCGCGCGCGTCCATCAGCCCGGCGAACACCATCGAGTAGATCTCGGCCTGTTTGTGGCACTGGGTGTTCTCGATGACCAGGTCGTCGATCAGCGCCAGCGCAGCGGCGTCGAAATGCTGCTTCTCGCCGTGGCTGCGCAGGCGGGCAAGCACTGCGCCGTTGCTGTGGATGGCGTTGATGTAGTGGATCAGGCTCTCGCTGAGGTTGAACATCTGCATCAGGTGACGGTTTTCCAGCAACTGCTCGAAGCGCTGCTGCAACTCGCGCCCAACCAGCTTGATCACCTTCAGGTGGCCAAGGTAGTGGTGCAGGTTGTCGAGCAGGATGCCCAGCAGCACATCCAGCGGGCGCTCGAGCGCATGGCGATTGCCCAGGCCGTCCAGGGGCGAGCTGTCCGGGGCGATCAGTACCAGGCGACGTTCATCCAGCAACAGGCCGAAGGAGGACACCTGAAAGGCGAAGCTGTCACCACCGGAGTAGTTCTGTGGGCGCTTCCAGATCAGGAACAGGCCGTCGCGATGCGCCTCGATGCGCGACACCTCGTCCGGGTCCAGCGCCGAGGCCAGGGCGTGGGCATCCAGGTGGAACCATGCCTGCAGCAGTTCGCGCTCGGCGCTGTCGGGGTCGACGAACAGCAGCACCTCGCTGTCCAGCCCGTCACCTTCGCGCAACTGGCCGTGGGCCAGGGTATAGCAGGTGATCATGCTCAATCCTCCTTACCAGGCCTGGCCGCGGCGCTTCTGCTCCAGGCGGCGGATGAACTCTTCGAGTACCAAGGTGTAGAGATCTTCGTGCAGGTAGGCGTCTTCGATGCCGGCATCCAGGTTGGGGTTGTCGTTGACCTCGATGACCACCACGCGCTCGCCCACCTGCTTGAGGTCCACCCCGTACAGCCCGTCACCGATCAGGTTGGCGGCCTTGACCGCCAACTCCACCACCGCCCGTGGCGCTTCGTGCACGGCCAGGGTGCGGCATTCGCCGTTGACCTCGTCGCGCTTGGCCTGGTGGTTGAAGATCTGCCAGTGGCCCTTGGACATGAAGTACTGGCAGGCAAAGATCGGCTTGCGGTTGAGCACGCCGATACGCCAGTCGTATTCGGTGTAGAGGTACTCCTGAGCCAGCAGCAGCACCGAGTGCTCGAACAGCTCGCTGGTCGCCTCGAGCAGCTCGGCCTGGTCCTTGACCTTGATCACCCCCCGGGAAAAACAACCGTCAGGAATCTTCAGCACCAATGGGAAACCGAGGCGCTCGCCGACCCGCTCCAGGTCCTGCGGGTTGTCGCGGTAGAGAATCTCGCTGGCCGGCATGGCCAGGCGGTTGCTGCGCAGCAGGTCGGTCAGGTAGACCTTGTTGGTGCAACGCAGGATCGACGCCGGATCGTCCATCACCACCAGCCCTTCGCTTTCGGCCTTCTTGGCGAAACGGTAGGTGTGGTTGTCGACGCTGGTGGTCTCACGGATCAGCAAGGCGTCGTATTCAGCCAGGCGGGCGTAGTCCTTGCGCTCGATCAGCTCGACATCGATACCCAAGCGGTGGCCGGCCTTGACGAACTGCTCCAGCGCCTTGGCATTGGACGGTGGCAGGGCCTCGTCGGGGTCATGCAGGATGGCGAGGTCGTAGCGCGCCATCCGCCGTGAGCGTGGCTGGCGCCAGATCCTGCGGCTGAAACCGTCCAGGGCGTTGGCGAACTGGTCCTGCTGGTTTTCCCGCAACTTGTGCAACGCCCCGGCCTTGACCCCGGCGATGTGCCAGGAGGTGGTCTTGCGAAACTCCACCAGCAGGATCGGGCAGGGAAACGCCTCGAACAACTGCCGAGCGATGTCCTGCAGCGGTTCCAGATCGGTTCGACCGAAATACAGGCTCAAGGTGAAACCTTCGGTTTCGCCATAAGGGTGATTGACCAACGCACTTTCCAGGCGGCCTGCCATCTCATCCAGCGCCAACCCATATAACGACTTGCGCGTCAGTTCGCTGATACTTTTTACAGACGGAATGACATGATGACCCCGGGCCTCGGCTAATAAAGAACAATAATAACCGTGACCCAGATACTTATAGTTTCGGCACAAGTTTATAACTTGCACACGTTGACCTGGCGAAGGATCTGGCGATTGTTCGAGGTATTCCTGAGCGGTCATCATATCTTCGCTTGGAAGGTACGAAGCCCAGTCCTCACGGCGCTCCACGATAATCATCAATTGACTTGACTTGGGGGTGCCCGTCGGCGGATAACTCGCAGCGTGCACGCCGGATAACGCACTTTCCTCGGAGCCGGTCGATAAGGTTTCTTGAAACGAAGACATTGCCTGAAGCCCTGTGTTTGGGACACACGCTTCTATTAAGCACGATGTTTTTCGAATGTCTCGTTTCATTACGCAACTTTTACGGCGGCCCCATGCAAATCGAATTTCGCCTGGCAACACTTGAAGACCTGCCGGCCTTGCTGGCCCTCGAGAACCAGTGCTTCGTCTCGGACCGGCTCAACGCCCGCAGCCTGCGCTGGATGATTGCCCACGCCAACGCCAGCTTGCTGGTGGCACAGCGCGATGGGCAATTGATGGGCTACGCGCTGCTGCTGTTCCATCGCAACACCTCGCTGGCGCGGCTGTACTCCATCGCCATCGCCCCAGCGGCGCGCGGTGAAGGGCTTGGTGCGCGACTGCTGGAACGTGCCGAGCGCTGCGCACTGGAGCACGATCGCGCCTACCTGCGCCTGGAGGTGCGCGTCGACAACCCGCGCGCCATCGCACTGTACGAACGCCACGGCTACCGACGCTTCGCCCAGGTCGAGGACTACTATGAGGACCACGTCAGCGCCCTGCGTTACGAGAAGCGCATCCTCCAGCGCCCGACCAGCGAGGCACGCGCGGTGCCCTATTACCCGCAGACCACCGACTTCACCTGTGGCCCGGCGTGCCTGTTGATGGCCATGGCCGCGCTGCGCCCGCAGTTGCAACCGACACGCCAGGAAGAGGTGCGCCTGTGGCGCGAGGCAACCACCGTGTTCATGACCTCAGGACACGGCGGTTGCAGCCCGCACGGCCTGGCCCTGGCCGCCTGGCGCCGTGGTTTTCGCGTGCACCTGCAACTGAGCAACGACGGCCCGCTGTTTCTCGATGGCGTGCGCCAGACCAACAAGAAAGAGGTGATGCGTCTGGTACACGAGGATTTCTGCACGCAACTGCAGGGCACCGACGTGCAACTCGGCTACGGCCCGCTCGACCTGCCGTCACTGCTGGCCGAGGGCGGCCTGGCACTGGTGCTGATCAGCAACTACCGCCTGACCGGCAGCAAGGCGCCGCACTGGGTGCTGGTGACTGGCTGTAATGCCGACTTCGTCTACCTGCACGATCCGGACACCGACCACGGCCGGCACCGGTTGGCGCTGGACTGCCAGCACCTGCCGGTGAGCCACGGCGAGTTCCAGCGCATGAGCCTGTTCGGTGGGCGCAAGGTGCGGGCGGCGGTGGTGCTGTTCGAGCGGGGGATAACGTCTGCGTAAAGGGCGCTGGGGCGCGGTGATTGGCAGCGGTTTGCTGGCACCAATCACTGCGCGATCCTTCTCACGGGCAAGCCTGCACACAGGCGGGTCAATCGCCTCAACGCACCAGGCAAGGCCGTTTGTTGTCGAAGGTCCACCCCGGCACCAGGAACTGCATCGCCACGCTGTCATCCCGGGCGCCCAGGCCCATGTTGCGGTAGCACTCATGGGCCTTCATCAGTTGGTCTTCATCCAATTCGACGCCCAACCCCGGCCGCGTCGGCACCCGTACATGGCCGTCGACGATGCGCAGCGGCTCGCGGGTCAGACGCTGGCCGTCCTGCCAGATCCAGTGGGTGTCGATGGCGGTGATCTCGCCCGGCGCGGCAGCCGCCGCCTGGGTGAACATGGCCAGGGAAATATCGAAGTGGTTGTTGGAGTGCGAACCCCAGGTCAGGCCCCAGTCATGGCACATCTGCGCCACCCGCACCGAGCCCTGCAAGGTCCAGAAATGCGGGTCGGCCAACGGGATGTCCACCGACTGCGACTGGATAGCGTGGCCCATCTGCCGCCAGTCGGTGGCGATCATGTTGGTGGCGGTGGGCAGGCCGGTGGCGCGGCGGAACTCAGCCATCACTTCGCGGCCGGAATAACCATTCTCCGCGCCGCACGGATCCTCGGCGTAGGCCAGCACATCGTGCTTGTCGCGGCACAGGGCAATGGCCTGCTTCAACGACCAGGCACCGTTGGGGTCGAGGGTGATGCGCGCTTCGGGGAAACGCTCGGCCAGCGCAGTGACAGCCTCCATCTCTTCCTCGCCACGCAGCACGCCCCCCTTGAGCTTGAAGTCGTTGAAGCCGTAGCGGGCCTTGGCGGCCTCGGCCAGGCGCACCACCGCCTCGGGCGTCAGGGCTTGCTCGTGGCGCAAGCGTAGCCAGTCGTCATCGGCCTCGGCTTCGTTGTGGTAGGCCAGATCGGTGCGGGTACGGTCGCCGATGTAGAACAGGTAGCCGAGCATCTTCACCGACTCGCGCTGCTGGCCTTCACCCAGCAGCGCTGCCATCGGCACGTTCAGGTGCTGGCCGAGCAGGTCGAGCAGGGCCGACTCGATGGCGGTCACCGCGTGCACGGTGATACGCAGGTCGAAGGTCTGCAGCCCGCGCCCGCCAGCATCGCGGTTGGCGAAGGTCTGGCGCATGGCATTGAGCACGCGCTGGTAATGGCCGATCGGCTGGCCGACCACCAGGCTGCGGCTGTCTTCGAGGGTCTGGCGGATGTTCTCGCCGCCAGGCACCTCGCCCAGGCCCGTGTTGCCGGCGCTGTCGCGCAGTACCACGATGTTGCGGGTGAAGAACGGGCCGTGAGCGCCGCTCAGGTTGAGCAGCATGCTGTCGTGGCCGGCCACCGGAATCACGCGCAGGTCGGTGACGACCGGGGTCGAGGAGTGAGGCGTCGTCTGCATGGTCATTGTCCTTGTCTGGCAGGCGTTCAATGGGATTGGCCCAGGGCCGATGAGGCCTTGAGGTCAGGGACAGGGGCACCCTTGACACGGGTGCGGACGAAGAACACGGCGATGGCGGCCAGCACCGAGGTCACCGCCAGGCCATACAGCCCGCCCTGGATCGAGCCGGTCTGCTGCTCGAGCAGGCCGAAGGTGGTGGGCGCAACGAAGCCGCCGAGGTTGCCCACCGAGTTGATCAGTGCGATCACCGCCGCAGCGATGCGCGCATCCAGGTACCCCTGCGGAATCGGCCAGAACAGCGACGAGGCGGCCTTGAAGCCGATGGCGGCGAAGCACACCGAAACGAAGGCGAACACCGGCCCGCCCGTGGTCGACATGAACATGCCGATGGCGGCCACCACCAGCGCGGCGGCGACCCAGGCCTGCTGGAATCTCCAGCGTGCGGCCCCGGCGGCGAACGCGTACATCGCCAGGATCGAGATCAGCCAGGGGATCGAGTTGAAGAAGCCGACCTGCAGGTCGCTCAGCTCGCCCATGCGCTTGATGATGCTCGGCAGCCAGAAGGTCGCGGCGTAGATGGTCAACTGGATGCAGAAGTAGATCAGGCAGAACAGCAGGATCTGGCGGTCCTTGAGCAGGCGCCAGGCCGAGGTCTTGATCACCCCGCCCGCCTCTCGCTCGCGCTGCTCGCGGTCGATGGCTTCGACCAGCGCATGCTGCTCGGCCTGGCTCAGCCACTTGGCATCCTGCGGGCGGGAGTCGAGCCAGAAGAACACGAAGAAGCACAGGATCACCGAGGCCATGCCCTCGATGAACAGCATCCATTGCCAGCCGTGCAGGCCCATGCCCTGGATCTGCATCAGCGCACCGGCCAACGGACCTGAGATCAGCGAGGCCAGGGCCGAGCCGCTGAGAAAGATGGCGATCGCCTTGCCACGTTCAGCGGCGGGCAGCCAGCGGGTGAAGTAGTAGATCACCCCGGGGAAGAAGCCGGCTTCGGCGACCCCGAGCAGAAAACGCAGCACGTAGAACTGGGTTTCGTTCTGCACGAAGGCCATGGCGGTGGCGACCAGGCCCCAGGTGAACATGATGCGGGTCAGCCACAGACGCGCACCGACCCGTTGCAGCAGCATGTTCGACGGCACCTCGAACAATGCATAGCCGATGAAGAACAGACCGGCACCGAAACCATAGGCGGCGGCGCTGATGCCCAGGTCGCTTTCAAGGTGTGGGCGGACGAAGCCGATATTGACGCGGTCCAGGTAGTTGACCACGAACATGATGACGAACAGCGGCAGGACATGGCGCTTGACCTTGGTCACGGCGCTGGCCAGCGCATCGTCGCCGGGCAAGGCAGACGCAGGGGGGGTGTCGTTCACGGGATATCTCCCAGTCATTGTTTTTATTGAGGGTGCTGGCGGTAGACGAGGCAGTTGTCTGACATCCAGGTGGAAATGAGCATATTCCCGACGGAGTTGTACGACAAGTTGAAAATTGAGCGAAAAAAGCAAAATACAAGCGTTTAACTGGGTAAAAATCGGCGAAATGCTTTTATAAGGTCGATTACCCAAGGCAATGGGAGGGTGAATATCAGGATGAAAAAAAAAATTTGTGGATAACTTGTCATACAAGTAATGTGAGGGCGTTCAGCCGAGTCCTTTCGCTGAACACGTCGCAGCGGCGAGCCGCCGCTTCCACAGGTATTACTTAGAGCCCACGCCATGCCCCGCACCCACAGCCGCGCCCACGACCTGGTCTCGAGCCTCACCCAGCAATTGCTGCTGGGCACGTTCAAGCCGGGCGACAAGCTGCCCTCGGAAAACACCTTGGTGCGCGAGTATGGCGTCAGCCGCACCGTGGTCCGCGAGGCGCTGTCGAAGCTGCAGGCTGCGGGCCTGGTGCAGGCACGTCACGGGATCGGTACGTTCGTCATCGAACGCCAGGCCCGTTCCGGCCTGCGCGTAGGCCCCGAGAACGCAGCCAGCGTGCGCGACCTGCTGGAACTGCGCATCGGCCTGGAGGGCCAGGCCGCCGCGCTGGCGGCCCTGCGCCGCAACGACCGGCAACTGGCGCAGATGCGCCAGGCCCTGGACGACTACCAGGACCTGGCCGCCGCCGGTGACAGCTGCATCGAAGCCGACCGGCGCTTCCACCTGCTGATCGCCGAGGCCACCGGCAACCTGTATTTCAGCGAGATGATGGCACAACTGGGTGACGGCCTGATCCCGCGCAAACGCATGGCCCAGGCCGAGCGCGCCGGGGCCAACCTGGCGGGGCATGCCTATCTGGCCAACCTGGAACACGAGGCGATTCTCAACGCCATCCGCCGCCAGGACCCGGAAGCGGCCAGGGCGGCGATCTGCCTGCACCTGTCCAACAGCCGCGATCGCCTGCTACCCGACTGAGCCGCGTGCAGCGGGCAAAAAAAATCGCGGAACCGGCGCCCCCCCCCTGGTGCGCAGTAACAGGGGAAAGGCCATCCAGCCCGCGATCAAGCCCACTCGCGTATCAATCCTTCTTGCGATACCCCTCGACGATCGCCGAGAAATCCTTGCCGCCCTCGCCTCGCAAGCTCATGGCCTGGTACAGCTGCTGCGCCACAGCGCCGAGGATCACCGGCTGGTGCGCCTGGCGCGCGGCCTCGGTCGCCAGGCCCAGGTCCTTGAGCATCAGTTCCGCACCGAAACCACCGGTGTAACCGCGCGATGCCGGGGCGGTCTCGATCACGCCCGGCCAGGGGTTGTAGGTATCTGAACTCCAGCAACGGCCCGTCGAGCTGTTGATGATGCCGGCCAGCACCTGGGTGTCGATCCCCAGCGCGTTGCCCAGGGCCATCGCCTCGGACACGCCGATCATCGAGATGCCCAGCAGCAGGTTGTTGCAGATCTTGGCGATCTGGCCAGTGCCGACCTCACCGCAGTGCACGATGTTGCGCCCCATCTGTTCGAGCACCGGCTTGAGCGTGGCGAACAGTTCGGCGCTGGCGCCGACCATGAAGGTCAGGGTGCCGGCCGCCGCGCCGCCGGTGCCACCGGACACCGGCGCATCACCCAGGTCGATGCCCTTGGCCGCCGCGGCCTTGGACACGTCGCGGGCGGTCTGCGGGTCGATGGTGCTGCAGTCCAACGCCGGCGTGCCGGGGCGGATGCCGGCAAGCACGCCGTCCTCGTTCAGGTACACGCCGCGCACATGGGCCGCGGCCGGCAGCATGGTGATCACCAGCTCGCTGTTGGCGGCGGCATCCTTGGGCGAGGTGCTGATCTGCCCACCCAGTTCGGCGAGCTCGGCCAGCACGGTCTTGTTCAGGTCGAACAGGTTGAGCTGATGCCCGGCCTTGATCAGGTTGCGGGCCATGGGCGCGCCCATGTTGCCCAGACCGATGAATGCAATGCGCATGGCAGTCTCCTTAGCGCAGGCTGATGGTGGTGTTCACACCGTCGTTGACGCTGTCGTCGTCGAACCAGCGGGCGGTGACGGTCTTGGTCTGAGTGTAGAACTGCACCACCTGCTTGCCGTACGGGCCGAGGTCGCCGAGCTTGGAGCCGCGCGAACCGGTGAAGCTGAAGAACGGCACCGGCACCGGAATCGGGATGTTGATGCCGACCTGGCCGATGTCGATCTCGCTCTGGAACTTGCGCGCTGCCGCGCCGCTCTGGGTGAACAGGCCGGTGCCATTGCCGAACGGGTTGGCATTGACCAGGGCGATGGCCTCGTCGAGGGTATCGACCTCGAGGGTGACCAGCACCGGGCCGAAGATTTCCTGGGTATAGATCTGCATGTCGGTCTTCACCCCGGAGAACAGGGTCGGGCCGACGAAATTGCCCTGCTCGTACCCCGGCACCTTCACGTCGCGGCCGTCCAGCTCGAGCTTGGCGCCTTCCTTGATGCCGCTTTCGATCAGCCCCAGCACACGCTCCTTGGCGCGCTTGGAAACCACCGGCCCGACATCGGTGCCCGGCTCGCTGCCGGCATTGACCTTGAGCTTGCTTGCCGCCGCCTTGATATCCGGCAGCCATTCACGCGCCTTGCCCACCAGCACCGCCACCGACGTGGCCATGCAACGCTGGCCTGCCGCACCGAAGGCCGCGCCGACCAGGGCGTTGATGGTCTGGGTGCGGTTGGCGTCGGGCAGTACCACGGCGTGGTTCTTGGCGCCCATCATCGACTGCACGCGCTTGCCGTGCTGGCTGCCAAGGTTGTAGACATGGGTGCCCACCTCGGTGGAGCCCACGAAGGAGATCGCCTTGATGTCCGGGTGGGTGCAGATCGCATCGACCACCTGCTTGCCGCCGTGCACCACGTTGAGCACACCGGCCGGCACGCCGGCTTCGAGCGCCAGCTCGACCAGCATCATGGTCGACAGCGGGTCCTGCTCGGAGGGCTTGAGGACGAAGGTGTTGCCACAGACGATGGCCATCGGGAACATCCACAGCGGGATCATCGCCGGGAAGTTGAATGGGGTGATACCGGCGCACACGCCGATGGGCTGGCGCAGGGTATAGGTATCGACGCCACCGGCGACGTTCTCGGCGAACTCGCCCATCTGCAGGGTGCCGATGGACGCCGCATGCTCGACCACTTCCAGGCCACGGAAGATATCGCCCTCGGCATCGGCCAGGGTCTTGCCTTGCTCGGCGCTCAGGGTCGCGGCGATGCGCTTGCTGTGTTCGCGGATCAACGCCTGCAACTTGAGCATGATGCGCATGCGCGCACCGATCGGCGTGTCACGCCAGGTCTTGAAGGCTCGTTCGCCAGCAGCGACTGCCGCGGCGACTTCCTCGGGGGTGGCGAAGGGAACGCGCGCCAGTACCTGCTGGGTGGCCGGGTTGACGATGTCGCGCCATTCGGTGGTCTTGGACTCGACCCATTGGCCGTCGATCAGCAGCTTGACCTGCTCGACCTGGGTGTGGGGCGTGTGGGGTGCGTTCATCTGCGCTCTCCTTGGAATTATTGTCGGAACGAAGACGCCTACGCCGCAGCGAACGGGGTGGCGTGCAGGGGCTGAGTTCGAGTATAGATGTGCAAACATCCAACAAGAATGCACAAAAAAACCGGATCAACATGCAAAAAGACCTGACCTCCCTCAGCGCGCTGAACTGGGACGACCTCAAGTTCTTTCTTGAGGTAGCGCGCACCCGCAAGGCCAGCAGTGCAGCCAAACGCCTGGCCGTGGACTACACCACGGTGTCGCGGCGCATCAGCTCGCTGGAAGGGGCGATGGGTACCTTGCTGTTCGAGAAATCGCGAACCAACGGTTTCGTGCTGACCGCCGAAGGCCAGCGCCTGCTGGGCTATGCCGAGTCGATCGAAAGCACCCTGCACATGGCCTGCGAGCAGGTGTCGGGCTCGGGCGTTGCGCTGTCGGGGCACATACGCATGGGGTGCACCGAGGGCTTCGGCAGCTTCTTCGTCACCCCACAGTTGAGCCGCTTCGTCGACACCTGGCCGGCGATCTCGGTGGACATTCTGCCGCTGCCGCACTTCATCAGCCTGTCCAAGCGCGAAGCCGACATCGTCATCGCCCTGGAGCGCCCCGAGCATGGGCCCTACGTGTGCTGCAAGCTGTGCGACTACCGCCTGCGCCTTTATGCCACCCGTGAGTACCTCGACCACCACGAACCGATCCGCCAGGTCGCCGACCTGGTGCGCCATCCGTTTATCAGCTACGTGGACGACCTGGCATTCAGTTCCGAGCTGCTGTACCTGGCCAACCTCATCCCCAACGCCAGCGCCCACCTGCGCAGCACCAGCGTGATCGCGCAGTACACCGCTGCCCTGCAGGGACGCGGGCTGGCGATCCTACCGTGCTTCCTGGCGGCGCAGGACGACCGGCTGGTGACGGTGCTACCGCAGGAGGTGGAGGTGACGCGGCAGTTCTGGATGTACTGCCGGGAGGACCTGCGCAAGCTGAAGCGGATCACCCTACTGTGGGATTACATCCGCGATGTGACCGAGGCGAATGCGCCGCTGTTGATGGGGCAGACACGGGAGATGGTGTTTGCACAGGATTGAGGCGGATGGCACCGGTGCCATTCCCCGATTCCTCAGTTCGACGCCACCACGATCGACACCCGCCGATTCTCGGTACGCCCGGCACTGGTGCGGTTGTCCGCCACCGGCTGACTGCTGCCCAACCCACGCGTCTCGATGTTGCGCGGCCGCATGCCGACGTTGATCAACGCCTTGGCCACACTCTGGGCCCGACGCTCGGAGAGCTGCTGGTTATAGGCCGCCTTGCCCGAGGCATCGGCATGGCCGTCGACGCGCACACGCTCGATGCCCACCGACAGCAACGCCTTGCCGATCCTCTCGACAATCGCCTGGCTCTGGCCGTTGAGCCCGTCCAGGTCACTGCCGAACAGCACCTTGCCCGACAGGTCGAACGCCCAGCCCTCGTCGCTTGGGGTAAACCCTTCGCGTTTGAGCACGGCAATCTGTTCAGGGGTCAGCCCGCTGGGCGGTACGGTCTGGCAACCGGTCAAGGCCAATACCGCCAGCAACATGGCCAGCATGGAAAAACGCAGTAGGGAAACGGGGTATTTCACGGTTCAGCTCCTGTTGTTCATATCCTTGGCTCAGCGTTCCGTCTGGGCCACTTGCCAATGGCCGCGCCGATTGCGCTTGGCCTGGTACATCGCCGCATCGGCGGCATTGAGCAGACTGGCCGAATCCTGGCCATCGTCCGGGTAATAGGCGATGCCGACACTCAGCGAGGTGCTGACGCGCTGGCCATCGTCCAGCAGGATCGGCAGCCTCATGCTGGCGACGATCTTCTCGGCGATGCGCTGGGCATCCTCGCGCGAATGAAGGGGGGTCAGCAGTACCGCGAATTCGTCACCGCCAAGGCGCGCCACCAGGTCGTGCTCGCGCAACTGCGCACGCACGCGGCTGGCGATATTGATCAGCACCTCGTCGCCAACGGCATGGCCGAGGTTGTCGTTGATTTGCTTGAAGTGGTCACTGTCGAGGAATAGCAGCGCCAAATGGTCCTGCTGCCGGGCGGCGTTGCGCAGGCAACGGTTGAGGCGCCCTTCGAAGAAGGCGCGATTGGGCAGGCCGGTGAGGCTGTCATGGCTGGCCTGGTGCGCGAGGGTCTCGTTCTCGCTCTGCAAGTGGCTCTGCCAGACCTCCAGCTCGTCGAGCAGCGCGTTGAAGTCGTTGCCCAGCTCATTGAGCTCGGCAATCCGCGTCTCGGGCACGCGCCGGTCGAAGCTGCGCTCGCGCCGCGCCGCATGGGCGACGCTGGCCAGGCCCCGCAGAGGACGGACGATATCGCCGAACAGCCGGCGCGACAGGTGGATGGCGACTGCGGCGCTGAGCAAGCTGCAAAAGAGGATGCCCGCCAGGCCGCTGAGCAGGAAACGCAGCAGGCTGCCGCCCTGGCCCAGCAGCTCGATGTGTCCGACCGTGCGCTGCTGACGGACGATCGGCAGGTGGATGGCCTCGCCCAGCAAGGCCTTGGCCACCTGGCGCTGCAGTGGTGCCAGCAAGCCCGTGTCATCGCGTTGCCAGTGCGCCAGCAGCTCGCCCTGGCTGTCGAAGACCTTGGCATCTGCCACCTCTTCGGTGGCGGCAATCACCGCCAGGGCTTCACTGGCCGCCCCGCTGTCGTCGAACACCACCGCCGCCTCCACGGTATAGCTGATCGAGCGGGCGATCAGGTGCAGGTTGTGATTGGCATAGACGCGCAATGCCGCTACCCCGAGCACGGTCAGGGACACGCCCACGAGTCCGACGGCGATCAGCGCGACACCCAGGTGCCCTCGCCCCAGCACTGACCGCAAGGTCGGCCGCGTCCTGCGGCTGCCGGTAAGTTTCATGGTTGCGCCGCCCTGCGCCGCGACAATTGCAGCACGCTGGGGTGGATGCGCACGCCACTGCGAGCCACCGAGTCGAGGTTCACATCGAAGCTGACCTGTTCGTCATCGACGTGCAGGCAGAACAGGCTGCCGACGGTGCACGGGTCATCGGCCTCGCTGATACTCAAGACCGGATGCCCGACCAGAGCCTGGAACAGGCGGTCACGCTGTCCGGCGTCGAGCTTGCCGATGTACACCGCGTCGCAGGCGCCGGAAACGCCCGAATCGTCGACGAGCAGGCGACGCACCTGTAGGGGCTGGCCGGCATTCTGCACATTGCCCTTGATCAGGTCGTCGGCATATTCGGTGGGGCCGACCAGGCACAGGCGCAGCGGCGAAGGATCAGCAGGCCAGCGGGCATAGCTGAAGATACCCAGCACGACCTGGGTCACCGCTTTGGCGCGTTGCTGCACCTGGGCTGCAGTGGCAGGGGGGTCCGCCCAGGCCGGTGAGGCGAACAGCGACAGGGCGGCAATCACTAGCGAAAGCACACAGCCCGTCACTCGCCCCCTGGGCGAGACAACCACTGTCATGTGGGAAATCTCTCAAATTAGATTCAGATAACCCGCACGATAGCATAAGGCCGCAGTGCCAAGGTATTGACGAATGTCACCCTTGGTCGAGCATTAGGCCAGAAATCCGACGCACCTTGCGCTCGACAGCCTCCTCAAAGACTCCCGCCCGTGGTTCCACAAGGCTGAAGCAGTGCTTGGCACGGGTGATGCCGGTGTACACCAGTTCCTTGGTCAGCACAGGATTTAGCGCATCAGGCAACACCAGCGCGGTATGGCTGAACTCCGAGCCCTGGGACTTGTGTACGGTCATGGCGAACACCGTTTCCACTTCATTGAGGCGACTGGGCAACACGAAGCGCACCCCGCCCGAGCCGTCGTTGCGCGGGAAGGCGACCCTCAGCAATGGCTCGCCATTCTCGTCGGGCAGGCGCAGGGCGATGCCGATATCACCGTTCATCAGGCCGAGGCCGTAGTCATTGCGGGTGACCAGCACCGGACGGCCCTCGTACCAGGGCTGGCGGGTATCGATCAGCCCAGCGTTGTGCAGCACCCGCGCCACACGCTCGTTCAGCCCTTCCACCCCCCAGGGCCCTTTGCGCACCGCGCACAGCAGCTGGAAGCTTTCGAAGCTGTTGAGCACCAGGGCAGCCCATTGCTCCCACGTCGGGGCATCGGCGGGGGTGCCTGGCGCCGGCCGATGGCGACCGATACTGCGCAGATAGTGGCGATACCCCTGCGGGCCGTCCTCACCGCGGCCCAGACCGTCCAGCAGCAGGCGATCGAAGGCGCGGTCATGCTCGCCACGCAGGGACAGGCCGAACACATCCTCAGGCGGCATGCTCAGCAGATCCCGCGCCTGGCGGGCTTGCTGCAGGTTGACCAGGCGCGCCAACTGGCCAATGCCACTGCCTTCGCCGAAACGCCGGGAGTAACGCAACATCACCACCTGCTGGGCCAGCGCATGCTGCTGCGCATCACCTGGCTGCAGACCGCTGCCCTGCAGCGATTGGCCGCCGACCTGCTCGAGCCAGGCCTGGGTGGCGGGCGTGTAACGCCCTTCTTCGGCATACCGACACAGGTCGCCGAGCACCGCGCCGGCCTCCACCGAGGCCAACTGGTCCTTGTCGCCCAGCAGCACCAGGCGAGCCTGCGCTGGCAAGGCATCAAGTAGGTTGGCCATCATTTCCAGATCGATCATCGACGCTTCATCGACCACCAGCACGTCCAGCGGCAGTGGGTTACCGGCGTGATGCCGAAAATGCCGCGAACCGGGGCGACTGCCCAGCAGGCGGTGTACCGTGCTCACTTCGGTAGGAATCTGCGCCCGTACCTCGGCGCTGACCCGCAAACGCTCGACCTGTTGGCCGATGGATTCGGTCAGGCGCGCAGCAGCCTTGCCGGTGGGTGCGGCCAGGCGGATGCGCAAGGGCCTGCCCTGCTCCACCGCCGGTCCCTGGAGCAAGGCCAGCAAGCGTACGACCGTGGTGGTCTTGCCGGTGCCCGGGCCACCGGTGATGATGCTGAACGCGGCACGCGTCGCCAGGGCACAGGCGAGCTTCTGCCAGTCCACCTGACCGGCCGGGGCGCCGTCCTCGAACAACTGCTCCAGGCGCACGGGCAGGTCGGCGGGAATCGACTCGTCCGCCACGATGCGTTGCTGCAGCGACCGGTCGATGCGCCGTTCATAGCTCCAGTAACGGCGCAGGTACAGACGCTGACCGCTGAGTACCAGAGGCCGCGCGTCCTGGCCCTCGGCATCGCCCAACGCCACCAGCCGACTGGCCGCGATGCGCTGGCGCCAGGTGCTCGGTTCGAGCGTGGCGAGCAACTGCGACGGCAACAGCAAAGGCCCCGCCAACGCATCGCCCTCTGGCGGCAGCGACAAGGCGAAATCGGGCTCGGCCAGGGTCTGCTCGAGGTCGAGGCAGACATGCCCATGCCCCAACTGGTGACTGGCCAGCGCCGCAGCCAGCAACAGCAAGGGATCGCTGCCCGCCTCACGCTCCTCGAGGAAGCTGACGAATGCCCGGTCCAGCGCACGCAACCAGCCGCGCTCGACCCAACGGTCGAGCAGGGCCAGCAGGTCCTGGCTGTGTTTCAACGGCGCAAGGGCCGCCAGGTGCTCGGCCTGCAACGGTGTCGGCAACAGGTCATCGAGGGTGCGGCTCATGGTGCGGCTCCGGCAAACAGGTCCTGCTGCTCGGGCGCACAGGCGCCGCGAAACAACGCATCGAGCTGCTCGATCAGCTCACGTGGCGGCCGGGCGAAATACAGGCCATGGCCGGCGCCGCCGATACCGCGCAGGAAGATGAACAGGGCACCGCCCACATGGCGGTCGTAGTCGTAGTCGGGCAGCCGTGCGCGCAACTGGCGATGCAGGGCCAGCAGGTAGAGCACGTACTGCAAGTCGTAGCGGTGGTCGAGGATCGCCTGTTCCATGGCCAGGGTACTGTAGGCGCTGCCATCGGGGCCGAGCCAGTTGGACTTGTAGTCGGCCACGTAGTAGCGCCCGTCCAGCTCGAACGCCAGGTCGATGAAGCCCTTGAACATGCCATTGAGCTGGGTCGCCAGCGCTGCCGGTCGCGCGGCGCCACCGTGGGTGTGGCGGACGACGAGCTGATCGAGGCGCAGCACGTCGACCTGATGGCTGGCGAACCAGAACTCCATCTCGATCTGGTACTGCTGAAGCTGCGCCAGGGTCAGGACCGGGCCATCCGACGACAGCGGCATGGCCTGGGTCAGCAGCTGCTGCAGCCAGGGCACCAGGGTCGGGATCCATCCGGTCCAGTCGCGGCGGTTGCAGCGTTGGCCGACAGTGCGTTCGATCAACGCAGGCTGGCTGACCACGTCGGCAAACCCTTCACGCCCGGCCCACTCGAGCAGGCCGTGAAGGAAGGTGCCGGGGTTCGGCCCGCGAGGGAAGCGGTGGATATCGCCGTTTTCCGCCGGGACTTCACGCAGCCGCTGTGCGTCGACGTTCTCATCGTCGAGCAATTGCTGGGCCTGGGAGCTGTCGGCACCGAGACTCTGGTCGCCGACGCGCAAGGCACTGTAGGAGGCGATCCACCACTGCTCTGCCGCGGCGCGGCGCGGCTTGCGCGCAGGCAGGTGTTCAGCGCCGTCCTGCGGCGCGCGATAACACTGTTCGTCAGCGTCGGGCAGCGGTGTACAGACAATGGGCGCCCCCTCGGCACACAGTGCCTGCAGCCAGTCGGCCAACTGCACGGAAGCCGCCAATGGGGCGCCGCCGCCCAGCAGGTAACCCAGACCCGAGCGGTGCAATTGCGAGGTTTTCTGGCTGCCGCGCTTGAGGTCGGCAACACCCAGCCAGCAGGCATGTTGGGCACGAGTCAGAGCCACGTAGAGCAGGCGCAGATCTTCGGCCAGACGCTCATCGTCGGCCAGGGCAATCTGCTCGTCGGTGGGGGTAAGCGTCAGCAGCACCTGGCCATCGTCGTCGTGCCAGGCCAATGGCAGGCGCTGGCCATCCACCGGTTTGCTGGTGCAGATGAACGGCAGATAGACCAGCGGGTACTCCAGGCCCTTGGATTTGTGGATGGTCACGACCTTGACCAGTTGCTCGTCGCTCTCCAGGCGCAGGATCTGCTCTTCACCGGCCTGCCCGGCATTGGCCAGGTGCTCGGCCAGGTGACGGATCAGGGCCTGCTCGCCATCCAGCTCTCCGGCCGCCTGTTGCAGCAGTTCGGCCAGGTGCAGCAGGTTGGTCAGCACACGTTCACCGTCGGTGCGAGCGATCAACGTGCGTGGCAGCTGGAAGTCATGCAGCAGGCGGCGCAGCATGGGCAGTACGCCCTGGCGCTGCCAGGTGTCGCGGTACAGACGAAAACGCATCACCCAGTCTTCCCAGACCCGCTCGTCCTGGTTAAGCCGCTCCAGTTCGAGCAACGGCAGGTCCAGCGTCAGGCTGGCCAGGGCGGCCTTAAGCAGGCGCTCGGCGTCGGGCTCGGCGCAGGCCTTGAGCCAGGCCAGCAGGTCGTGGGCTTCCTGGGCGGCAAAGACCGAATCCTTGTCCGACAGATAGACACTGCGTACCCCACGGGCAGCCAGCTCGGCACGGACCAACTGCGCCTCGCGGCCATCGCGCACCAGGATGGCGATGTCCGAAGGCAGACAGCCGCGCACTTCGCCCTGCGCATTGGCAAACCCCGTCACACCTCGTTGGCCGCCGTTGAGCAGGGCAACGATATGGCTGGCGCAGCTGGCGGCCAGTTGCTGACGGTACAGTGTGTTGGCAACCGGCTCGTCACTGTGCAACTGCCAGCAATGCAGGGCGGCGCAGGGCTGGCCGTCGATCAGCAGGCGCTCGCTGCGGCCCTTGGCATGAACCTCGATGAACGGCAGCGGGTTGTCGTTGGCCTCGCGGAACAGGAACGCCCCCTTGCCTTCGGGGCGTTGCTCGGCCAGCAGGAACACGCGGTTGACCGCCTCGACCATGGCCTGGCTGGAGCGGTAGTTGGTGTCCAGGCTGTGCAGGCGCCCAGCCGTGGCACGGCGGGCACCGAGGTAGGTGAAGATATCGGCGCCGCGGAAGGCGTAGATCGCCTGCTTGGGATCGCCGATCATGAACAGGCCGGTTTCCGGGCGGTTTTCGGCGATCCGGTAGATGCGCTCGAAGATGCCGTACTGCACCGGGTCGGTGTCCTGGAACTCGTCGATCAAGGCCACGGGGAACTGCTCGCGGATCAGCGCGGCAAGGCGCTCGCCGGCCTCGCTACGCAGCGCTTGCTCGAGGCGCAACAGCATATCGTCAAAACCCATTTCGGCGCGCCGGCGCTTCTCCACTTCGAAACGCGCCGCCACCCACGCGGCAGCATGTTCCAGCACCGCCGAATCGGGGCCAGGCAGCCCCTGCAAGGTTTCGCGCAGTGTCTCCATGGCGTGCAATGCCGGATGCTCCGGTGGCTCGCCCGATTTCCAGGCCTCGGCCATGCCTGCAGGCGTCAGGCGGGTGAAGCCGGTGCCCAGGTCGAGCTCCATGGCCTGCTCGTCACCCGCCCAGGCGCGCAGTTTGTCGAACCAGGGGTCGAAGTAACGCGCCTGCAACTTGCGGCCATCGGCCTGCTTGGCGGCCACCGCCGCGCGGCAGATTTCGTGCAGCTCGTCGGCCCACTGGCCCCAGGGAGCCTTCAGCGCGCCCAGTTGCGCCTGGCGTCGCTGCAGAGCGGATTCGATCAGCGCCTGTGGATCGGCACCGTCGTCTTCCCTGCTGACGCGGCCGAACAACGGACGGATGCGTGGCAGCAACGCGTCCGGGCTCACCCAATGGCTGCGCACCCAGGCCAGCGCTTCGCCCTGCATGCCGTAGCAGAAGCGCCGCCAGTAATCGCGCATGACCTGGCCGAGCAGCTCGCTGTGATCGGTCTCCAGGCTCTGGGTGAACAGGCTGCCGCTGTCGAAGGCATGCTCGCGCAGCATGCGCTGGCACCAGCCGTGAATGGTCGAGACCGCCGCTTCGTCCATCCACTGCACTGCGACCTCCAGGCGACTGGCGCAACGGCCCCAGAGCTCCTGTGGATAATCGTCGCGCAGCAGGTGCAGCAAGGGGTCGGCGTCGTCCAGCTCGCCCCTGAAGAAACGTGCAGCCTCGGCCAGGCGCGCGCGAATCCGCTCGCGCAGCTCCTTGGTCGCAGCGTCGGTGAAGGTCACGACGAGAATCTGCGGCGGCAGCAGCTCGCGGGCGAAGCCTTGCTCGCCGCCATGGCCGAGGATCAGACGCAGGTAGAGTGCCGAGATGGTGAAGGTCTTGCCGGTGCCGGCACTGGCTTCGATCAGCTGGCTGCCGTGCAGGGGAAAGCTCAGGGCCAAGGGACGGGCCTGGGTCATGCGGCGGTCTCCGGATTGCCTTGGGTCTGCCAGGCGGCGGCAAACAGGGGTCGGTAGAGGGATTCGCACCAGCCTTCGAAGGTCTCGTCGGCCGTGAGCGCAGCAAAGTCGCGGAACTGACGCATCAGTGCAAGGCTCTCGCTGCGCTCGCCGAAGCTGTTCTGGCCGTCGCCTTCATAGGCGCGCTCGGCGGCAGCCTGGGCTTTGTCCGGGTCTGGCTGGGCCAGCCAGGCGAAAGCAGTCTTGGGCGCCACCGGCAGGGGCGCATTCATTGCAGCCTGACGCGCCACCAGCAGGTCGGCAAGCAGATCCCCCGCCTGTGCCGCGGCCATCGGTGCGAGCAGCAAGGTGCGGTCACTGGCGACCAGGGCCGTGTGCAATGGATAACCGGCAGCGCAGGCCGCCAGGTGCATGACCCACGCTGGAATCAGCCGATGCCATTTGAGACTGTTGCGCCCGGCACCCAGGCTGTTGGGCACGGTGGTGATGCTCAGAAGGCTCTGTTCATCATCCTGATAGACGCGCCCAAGCCAACCTTCCAGGCGCTGCGGGCCACGCTCGAAGTGCAGCGGCAGAGCGCCCTCTACCACGGTATGCCAGCGCTGCAACAGCTGGCGATGGCGTTGCAGTAGGTCTGGCAGGGGCTGGATCAGTTCCGCCTGCAGCGACTCGCCGAAACCCGCCAATGGCAGCAGCCCACATGCCTGCAGGCGTCGGGCCTGGGTACGCAGCGCCTGTTCGGCGTCGTCGGGTGTGGCCAATGCAGCGCCAAGCAGCCGCTCGCTGAGGCTGTAGCGTTGCAGGGCATCGAGCACGAAAGGCTCCTCGTCCGGCGTTGGCGCCTCCAGCGCTTCGAAGAACACCTTGAGGCGCTGGCTGAAGAAATGCCGGACCGGATGGCGGAGAAAATCCTGCAGTTGCGTCAGGTTCAGTGGCTCATCGCTGTCGTAGGGCGGCAGCGCCTGATCGACCTCCGAGACCGGCTCGACGGGCTGATGCAATACCTGCCATTCGTGGGCGTAGCTGAACAGTGCGCTGCCCTTCTGGAAGTAGCGCAGGCTGAAGGGTTGCAGGGGATGCTCCTGGGTCAGGGCATGCAACAACTGCTGGCCGGGGTCATCACGCAGGCCTTGCTGGGCACCGGCCAGTTGCCAACCGGCGGCAAGATGGTCGCGCAACTGGCCAACCAGCACCGAGGCTGGGCGTTCGCTGTTGTCGCGAATACTGCGCCCCACCCAACTCACATAGAGTTGGTCGCGGGCAGACAGCAGCGCCTCGAGCAGCAGGTAGCGGTCATCTTCGCGGCGCGAACGATCGCCAGGACGGTAATCGCTGGCCATCAGATCGAAGTCCAACGGCGGCTGGGCGCGAGGATAGTCGCCGTCGTTCATGCCCAGCAGGCAGACTACGCGGAATGGGATGGCGCGCATGGGCATCAAGGTGCAGAAGTTCACCGAGCCGGCCAGGAAACGCTGGGACAGCTTGCCCTGGTCCAACCCCGACAGCCAGGCCTCGCGCACGACCGTGAGCGGCAGTGGATCGTACAGGCCGACGGTCTCGCAGGTTTCCAGCCAGGTATCACGCAGGTCCTGCAATTGCACCAGCAGCAGCTCGTCGTGCTCCTCCTCGGCGAGGAAGAACACCTGCAACAGCGCATGCAGGCGCGCCCCCCACACCACGGGGCTGGCCGGCTCGGCGAGTGTCTGGAACGCCACGTCCAGGGCATCGAGCAGGGCCACCAGCGGGCCGATAAGGGCCGCGTCGAGGCCACCGATCTCGTCATAGGGCTCAATGCCGTCACAGGCCTCGCCGACACCTACGGCGTAACCCAGCAGCATCCGGCGCAGGCCGAACCGCCAACTGTTCTGCTCCAGGCCTTCGGGCAACCCGAGGCGTGCACGTTGTTCACCGCTCAGCCCCCAACGGATGCCGGCCCCCTCGATCCAGCGGTGCAGGGTCGGCAGGTCACTCTCCTTGATCCCGAAGCGGGCGCGCACGGCGGGGACATCGAGCAGGTCGAGGATCTCGCTCACCGCGAAACGGCTGTCGGGGAGCTTGAGCAGATGCTCCAGGGCGATCAGCAATGGATCGCGGCCGCGCTGGCCCTGGTCGGTGAGGGTGAAGGGGATGTAGCGCGGATCATGGCGGTCGAGTTGGCCGAAGACAGCGCGGATATGCGGGGCGTAGTCATCGATGGCCGGAAGCATGACGATGACGTCGCGCGGCCGCAGGGTCGGATCGCTGCTGAAGCGCGCAAGCAACTGGTCGTGGAGGATCTCCACTTCGCGCTGCGGACTATGGGCGATGTGGAAACGTACCGAACGGTCGCGGCTGGGATCGATGGCAGGCCAGGTGTCGCGGGTTTCAGCCAGGGGACGCAGTTCGAGGATGTCGTCCTGCAACTGGTTGAGCAGCGTGGTGGGCTGGGCGTCGCTGAACAGGTCGATGCGCCCGTCGCTGAAGACACCACGGTAACTGTTTGGATCATCGTAGCTATCGAGCAGGTTGATGTAGTCACGGCCCTGCTTACCCCAGGCGGCCAGCAGCGGATGAGCGTGCTGGTGCATCGATTCGTCGTCCAGTTGCAGGGGCATGCCGTGCTTGCGCTGTTGGCGTTTGTACTGGTGCCGGAGCAGGTCTTTGTCCGCGACGATATCCCCCCAATGATGGCGGCAAGGGTTGTGCACGCACAGCAATACCTGGCTGAAGCGGGCCAGCCCGGCCAGGGCTTCAAGGGCCTGGGCCGGCAGCGACGAGATACCAAAGACGATTACCCGCGACGGTAGGCCCGCGGGAGCTTGCTCAAGGGTATCCATGCGCGCGATGAAACGCTGATGGACGCCGGCACGGCTCTGCGCCATACCCTCTGCACCGACATCGTCGAGCAATGCACGCCACAACTCGGCCTGCCAGCGGTTGCCATCCGCCAGGGGCTTGCGCTCGCCGCGGGCAGTGTTGAGCACGTGCTCTCCAGCGGCCCAGTCCTTGAGCCAGTCGGCGCGGTAGACCTGGTATTGGTCGAACAAGTCAGCCAGACGTTCGGCGAGCTGGTAGCGCTTGCGCAGGTCGTTGTCGTCGGTGAGAAAGCGCTTGAGTGGCTCGAAGTGCGGTCGCTCGATCAGTGCTGGCAGCAAGCGCACCAGGCGCCAGGTCAGCGGTGCCTTGTCGAGCAGCGACACCTCGGGAATCTCGTCGCGGCCCAGCACGAGGCGATAGAGCTGCCACATGAAAGTGCCGGGCAACTGGACGTCGATGGCCGCAGCGATACCGCAGCCGCCTTGATCATCGTCCTGCGGATCTTCGGCCAGTGCGAGCTTGAGCCATTGGGCAATACCGTTGCTCTGCACTAGGGCGATTTCGTTCTCCAGAGGCGCCAGAGGATAGTTGCGCATCACGCTCACGACCAGGTTGCGCAAATCGTCCAGGCGGTTGCCCTGGACGATCATGAAACCTGGGTGCAGTGACGTGCTGTTGGCCATTGGGTGCTCTCTGGAAGACGGGGTGCGCTGACGGAACCATACCCTGTAGAGGCAGGCTTGTCCCGTGGCGTGCGTGGTGTCGGCGTGGGGGAGCGATGCGACCTGGCGAACGCCAGAAAGACAAAACCCCTACCTGCTCGCGCAGATAGGGGTTTTGCGAAATGAATCTTGACGATGACCTACTCTCACATGGGGAAACCCCACACTACCATCGGCGATGCATCGTTTC
>Ga0308171_1000389_pt1 | contig 100966 bp, 91 predicted proteins | sample PhyGR1_FD_202135 | JGI IMG/M metagenome (GOLD analysis project Ga0308171, IMG submission 202135) | Phyllosphere microbial communities from UC Gill Tract Community Farm, Albany, California, United States - DLSLSG.R1 | ecosystem: Host-associated > Plants > Phyllosphere > Unclassified | place...
GGCTGGGCCAACCAGCGCGTGAGGGAATCAGCAGTAAAAAGCCTTTTTATAAGGGGCCTCGTTTTAGTCGTAATCAGTATCTGGATGTTCGGAAGTTAATTTTTTCAATCACTTAAACAGGAAATATCATGTCAAACATTGCGTCTTTAGTTTCCATTACGCGTTCCGGCGTACGTAAAAGCTGGGCCCGTGCCACTACGCTGGTGACCCTGAGTGCTCTGTCGGTTGGTAATGCTATGGCGGATCTGCCGGCTGTTGAAGCCCCAACCTCGGGCGGCGGCGGCGGCGGATTGATGAATACTATCAAAGGTTATTTTCAGGACGGCATCATTCTCATCGGCCTCATCATCGCCGCGGTGTGCTTCCTGAAGGTTGCGGAAGCCGGCATCACCACGTTCAGCGAGGTCCGCGACGGGCGCGCTACGTGGGGTAAATTCGGCGGAATTATGATCGTGGGCGTAGTGTTGCTGGTTCTGGTTATCTGGCTGCTGGGCAAATCCGCTGAGATTGTTACCTGATAAGGAGCGGTGTGAATGGCGACCATCCGAGATATGCCGGATCGCCTCAATTCAGAGCCAGTCGTATTCCGGGGGTTTACCACCCCCGAGTTAGGCCTGGCTGGCTGCATCGGAGTCGTTCTGGGTTTAATCATTTCACTGCCCTTTGCACTTTTTCTCAGCTGGCTGGTTATCCCCACGGGGAGCCTGCTCTTTCCCCTGGTGTTCATCAGCTTTGGCGGAAAGTGGCTTGCCCGCAAAAAGCGCGGCAAGCCTGAGAACTATATCTGGCAGATGTTCGCGCTCAGAAAGCGCCACATGGGGATCGGTGATCCGAAACTGATCGTCGATTCCCGGCGCTGGTCTGTGCGCCGGAGTATACCAATCAGGAGTACCAAATGAGTCGTTTTCGCCACGCGGTTAAGGGCCGCGATCAGCATATTTTTACCCTGAGGGCGGCCTGCTTCGTGTTGCTGATACTGCTGATGACCGCCCTGGGTGGCTGGATGCGCGCCCCGGAGAAGCTGACCATTCATATTCCGCCCGATCTGCGCAAGGGCAGCACGCGTCCCGTGTGGGAAGTGCCACCGCCGACCGTTTACAGCTTTGCGTATTATATTTTTCAGCAGCTTAACGCCTGGCCGAAAAATGGAAAAGTGGACTATCCCGCCCGTATTGAGTCGCTTTCACCGTACCTCACGCCACAGTGTAAGGCGTTTCTGAAAGAGGATTCAAACCAGCGGGATGCCAAAGGCGAGCTGACTGACCGCGTGCGCGTTGTTTATGAAATCCCCGGCAGGGGTTACACCACCAAGAGCGTCAAGGTTATCGATCGGGACAACTGGGTCGTCAGCCTCGATCTGATTGCGGATGAATACTACCTAACCGAGCCGGTCAAACGCGCAACAGTGCGCTATCCGCTGAGGGTCGTTCGCTGGGACGGCGATTCCGAAACCAACCCCTTCGGGCTGGCACTGGACTGCTATGAGGGTATCCCGCAACGGCTTTCAAAGGCAGAAAATAAGGGAACAATGTGATGATTTGCTCAAAGATGACTTTCAGCTCCCGCGCCTGCCTGGTGGCGCTGTCGCTCACGCTGCTGCCCGCCGCGATACTTAGCTCAGCATCTGCCCGGGCCGATGAGCTGATGAAGTGGGAGCGCGTTCCCCTGCAGATCCCCCTGAAAACCGGCACCGAGCGCGTTATTTTTGCCGACAAAAACGTGCGCGTAGGCTTTCCGCCCGCACTGAATGGCAAGCTGCGGGTGCAGAGCACCGGCGGCGCGGTTTACCTGAAGGCCGAAAGCGACTTTCCGTCAACCCGCCTGCAGCTGCAGGACATGGAATCGGGCGAGGTCATTCTGCTGGACGTTCGTGCCGCCGGCACGGGTCCGACCGAACCGGTAAAAATCATCTACAGCGGCGACGTCAGCACGGCCAGCAGCGCCGCTGATGCCAGCTCCCCGGCGTTCGGCGCCGAAGGAGATAAACCGCAGACTAAACGTAAAAAAGTCAGCTACAAGGCGCCTATTCCGGTCCTGCTGACGCGTTACGCCGCGCAGAACCTGTACGCCCCCGTGCGCACGGTTGAAGGTGTGCCGGGTATTCATCCGGTTAATCCGCATCTGCCATCGCGCATCACCACACTCTATCCCTCGGCACCCGTGACCGTGTCACCGGTGGCCGGCTGGGGCGTGGCCGGACGTACTGTGGTGGCGCTGCGGGTGCGCAACGACTCCCCGCAAAAGATCGTGCTCGATCCGCGCGAGCTGCAGGGCCAGTTCGTCACTGCCACCTTCCAGCACCGCTGGCTGGGCGCCGCCGGCACGCCGGAGGACACCACCACGTTGTACCTGGTCACCGCTGGTCGCGCCGATGAGGCATTCGTGCGTGAGCCCTCCACCGCCCGCAAGGCCGCCCATTCCGTCCAGAAGGTGATCCGCTATGAAGATTAAGTCCAACGGCCTGGTCAAGGTCCTGGTGCCGGCGGTATTGATTGCCGGTGTCTTTGTGGTCGTTAAAGGCCACAACAGCAAACCGTCCGAACCGGCGCAGCCTTCGGCTCAGAGCTCGCCAGCGCTTGCGAACCTGACGCCACAGGAGCTCAAGGCCATCGGGGTTGAGGGTGACACACCGCAGGACACTCTGCGTACCATCGTAGGCTCGCTCAACGCCGTGCGCCAGCAGCAGGCCACGCTGAACAAACAGAATGCCGACCTGCTGGAAGAAAACCGCAAGCTGCGCGATCGCAACCAGAACGTGTCCGGGCAGGTTAACGAGGCGGTACAGGGCGTACAGAAAGGGTTCAGCGAGCGCGAAAAACAGCTGCGCCAGCAACAGAATACGCTGACGTCAAAAATTAACGACCTCACTTCCCAGCTGCAGAGTACCGGCAAAGGGCTGGCCGACAAGGCCACCGGCCAGGACGGAGACATACCGCTGGGCCTCGGGCTGGACGGTATGGGAAGCGGGAGCGGCAGCCCGGCAGCGGCGGGTAACGACGGCCTTATGTGGGTAACGCCGCAGGACGGCAAAAGCGCCGCGTCCGGGCAGGGCAGCAACGGATCCAGCGCTGGCGCCGGAACCGGCAGCACAACGGCCTTCCCGACCTCCTTCATGAGCGACAATGCAATCACAAAGCAGAAGGCCAGCTACGAGCAGCAGGTGAAGGGATCGACCAGCGAAAAGGGCGGGGAAGACGAGGCCGAGCCGGTCTATACCCTGCCGGAAAACTCCACGCTTATCGGCAGCCGCGCCATGACCGCGCTGCTGGGTCGCGTGCCGGTTAACGGCACCGTGACCGATCCGTATCCCTTCAAGGTGCTTATCGGTAAGGACAACCTGACCGCCAACGGCATCGAACTCCCGGATGTGGAGGGCGCGATCGTGTCCGGCACGGCCTCGGGTGACTGGACCCTGTCCTGCGTCAGGGGCCAGGTCAGCAGCATCACCTTCGTGTTTACCGACGGTACGGTGCGCACCCTGCCGAAGCCGGACCGCAGCGGGCGCGCCGGCAACAGCAACGGTCAGAACGCACGCAACGGCGACAAGGACACCGGCACCAGCGGCGGCATCGGATGGATTTCCGATGAAAACGGCATTCCGTGCATTTCAGGCACGCGTAAATCCAACGCGTCCACGTACCTGCCAACGCTGGGCCTGCTGGGCGCCGCAGGTGCCGCCGGCGATGCGGTGGGCCAGAACCAGCAGACCAGCCAGACCAACGCCTACGGCGGCGTGACCTCCACGCTGACCGGCGACGCCGGACAGGCCGTGCTCGGCAAGGCGATATCCGGCAGCTCCGACGAGATCACCGAGTGGGTGAAGCAGCGCTACGGGCAGACCTTTGACGCCATTTACGTTCAGCCGGGCGCGCACCTCGCCGTGCACATCACTCGTGAGCTGGCAATTGACTATGAAGACAAGGGCCGCAAGGTGCGTTACGACTTCACCCTGCCTGGTGAAGACGGCAGCACCGGCGGGCTCGACTGAGGAGAAATGACATGCAGATTTCAGTAACACTCGGCGTTTTTGTTCTGGTCGCGGCTGCCACTCTCACGGGCTGCTCGACGTCAAAGGATGAGATGCTGCCGGCGGGCAACAGCAACATGCTGGAGCTGTGGAAGGGTACGGACGGCGAAAGCGGTCCTTCACGCGGCGTGGAGGGGCGCGCCGCGCTACGTCGCGCCCTGACCGACGGGGAGCAGCAGGCGGCCGCCAGCGACGATCGCAGCTACAGCCGTACCCAGGAATCGGAGATCAGCCAGCAGTTTCCGCGCCTGCCGAATCCAGACATGGTGATGTACGTTTTCCCGCACCTGGCGCAGGGCAACACGCCCGTGCCGGGCTACAGCACCGTTTTCCCTTTCTATGACCAGACGCAGTACGCGATGCCAGGCGAACGCACGGAGGCGCTCTGATGTTCGGACTCTTTAAAAAAAGCCAGCACACGCGACAGGGTTCACCTGAAAAAAGTATCCCGGAGCCGCTGACGCGTCCGGGAAATATGACGCAGAATGATGAAAAGCGTGTTTACGCGCATAACCCGTCCGTCGTGGACTACCTGCCGTGGGCGGAGTTCCTGGACGAAGAACAGTGCCTGCTGCTTGACGATGGCGTCTCGGTTGGGGCGGTGTACGACATTACCCCGGTTGCCACCGAGGGACGTCCCGACTCACGCCTTGAGCAAATCCGTGATGTGATTGAGGATGCCCTGCAGGACAGCTTTGATGACATTGAGGCTAACCCTTGGATTGTGCAGTTTTTCTGCCAGGACGAAAACGACATTGACGCCTATCTGGATAAGCTGCGCGGGTACGTCAAGCCGCACGCGCAGCACACCGAATTTACCGAAGCGTGGTTACAGGAAACCGAAAGTCACCTGCGCGGCATCGCCAGGCCGCAGGGGCTTTTTGAAGATAAGCTGATCACCGGGCAGCCTTGGCGCGGCCAGCAACGGCGGACCCGCATGGTCGTATACCGCTGGGTGGATAAAAACAGCCGCGACCTTATGCCTCCCGTCAGCATGCTGAACCAGGCGTGCGAAAGGCTGTGCGGCGCCCTCTCCAGCGTCAACATCGGCTGCACACGCCAGAACGGCCTGCAGGTCCACGCCTGGCTGCTACGCCTGTTTAACCCAGCACCGGAGGGCATGGACAGGGAAAGCTTTTACCGTGCGGCGGCCTATGAGGATAGCCGCAACACTCCGGACGGCACGATCCCAGTTGAAAACGATTTCTCCGAGACGCTGCTGTTCACGCCGCCGCGTTCTGACGTAGAGAACGGCGTGTGGTGGTTTGATGATCTGGCGCATTCAGCGCTGTCGGTTGAGCGGCTGCGTAAGCCGCCGACGCCGGGTACGCTGACCGGGGAGAAAAGCCGGGGCGAGAAAAAGGTCAATGCTCTGATGGACATGTTTCCCGAAGGCACGATGCTATGTATGACCATCATTGCGGAGCCACAGGACACGCTGGAAGAGAAATTTAACCGGCTGGCAAAGAACGCCATCGGGGAAAACACAGAGTCGGGGCGCGTGCGCCAGGACGTGGCCGCCGTAAAGAAGCTGCTGGGTAGCCGGCACAAGCTGTACCGCTCCGCCATCACTTTCCTGCTGCGCGCAAAGGACATGACCGAAATGAACCGCAAGCGCATCGAGCTTTCCACAGTGCTGCTCAACGAGGGGCTGCAGCCCGTCCGCTCCGAGCACGAAGTTGGCCCGCTGAACGCCTGGCTGCGCGCGCTCCCGATGTGCTTTAACCCCCAGAGTGACAAGAAGCATTGGTACACCCGCCTGACGTGGGTTCAGCACCTTGCCGGCCTGCTGCCCGTCACCGGACGGGAAACCGGTACCGGCAACCCGGGTTTCAGTTTTTTTAACCGGGGTGGCGACGTGCTCAACTTCGATCCGCTTAACAAACACGACCGCTCGCAGAACGCGCACATGCTGCTGTTCGGGCCAACCGGGGCGGGCAAATCGGCCACCCTGTGCTCGATGCTCTGCCAGCTGATGGCCGTACAGCGTCCACGTCTGTTTATCGCCGAGGCCGGCAACAGCTTCGGCCTGACGGCGGACTACTTTGAAAGCCTTGGCCTCACGGTGAATAAGGTCAGCGTCAAGCCTGGTAGCGGCGTATCGCTGCCGCCGTTCGCCGACGCGCACAAGCTGTTTGAGGTGGACGCGCCGGCGCCGGCGGTAAATGAAAGCGATCTGCCAGAGATCGACGAGGACAGCGGGGACGAAGAGGGAGACGGCAACGAGAAGCGCGACATTCTGGGCGAAATGGAAATCTCAGCCCGCATGATGATCACCGGCGGCGACCCGAAGGAAGACGCTGCGCTCAGACGCGCCGACCGGGCCATGATCCGCGAAGCGCTGCTGATGGCCGCAAGGCAGAGCCTGAATGAAAATCGCCAGATGCTGCCGGGCGATCTGCAGAACGCACTGAACCGCATATCCGTGGATGAGGCCAGTGAAGGCGGCCAGATCCGCAATGAATCGCGTCGGGCAAAGGCGGCTGAAATGGCTGAGTCGCTGGGCATGTTCACTCAGCCCGGCAGCTTTGAGGCCGAGCTATTCAATCAGGAGGGCGCGCTGTGGCCGGAGGCAGACGTTACGCTTATTGACCTTGGCCACCTTGCACGCGAGGGTTACGAGGCGCAGATGGCGCTGACTATGGTATCCCTGACCAATACTGTTAACAACATTGCCGAACGCGACCAGTATCGTGAGCGCGACATCGTGTTTACCGTGGATGAGGCGCACATTGTGACCGTTAACCCGCTTCTCGCGCCATACATGACCAAAGTGGTCAAGATGTGGCGTAAGCTCGGCGCATGGCTTTGGCTTGCCACCCAGAACCTGGAGGATTATCCGGCGGCTGCAGGCAAAATGCTGAATATGGCCGAATGGTGGATCTGCCTGACCATGCCGAAGAAAGAGGTTGAGGACATCGCCCGCTTCCGCACGCTTTCCGAGGAGGAAAAGACCGTGCTGCTGTCTGCCAGCAAACTTTCCGGGTGCTATACCGAGGGCGTGGTGTTGTCGAAAAAAATGCAGGCACTGTTCCGTGCCGTGCCGCCCAGCCTGTTTCTGGCGTTGGGCATGACGGAGAAGGAAGAGAAAGCGGAGCGCAAGGCACTGATGCGTAAACATAACTGTTCAGAGCTCGATGCTGCTATTCTCGTAGCAAGAAAACTGGATCGTCTGCGTGGACTGATGACGGCTGAGTCGGCTGGGATGCCGGAATACAACGATAAAAGAGAGAAGCTGACCGCATGATTAAGCTTAAATACGCGAGCCCTGTAACACATACCCCTGCGGCCGATGAGACGCCCACGCCGACTCTTTTCGGCCTGTATCCGCAGGGTGAGCCTGTCGCCACGCAGAGCACCCAGGAGCGGCTTGAGGCGATGAAAGGCGCGCTGAAGGATCGATTGCAGCCACCGGTCGCCATTACCTGTAACCCGCACCGGATCGGGAAAAACAGCTGCGTCGCCATTCATTTGGAAGATAGCCGGGGCAAGCGCGCGGACATTCTTGTGACCCAGGAAGGCCGCGCCAGCCTGCCGCTGGACAATGAATTTGACTCGCCGCGCTGGTACGTCAATGTGCCTGATGCGGCGGATATGGTTTATATGACGCTTTGGGTTAACAGTGTGTTTGAGGATTAATGCCTGTTGTCATCTGATAAAACTGCCGGCCTGACGGGCCGGTTTTAACAGGGCCGTTTTACTCTTACCGTACGTTTCCGTACGATGAAAAATCATATTTAGATAGAATATCTTTGGTTATTTATTGAGGATTCGAGATGCTTATTAAAGTTCGTGTGTTTAACGAGTCACAGGAAGAAATCGTTTACTATCAGACAGAGATAAACCCAGAACCCATGTTAGAAATTGCTGCATCAAGAGTCAGTATGGTCAGAGAAAAAGGTAAGGCTTGGGCGCAGGGCGCCGTTCCTTTCTTCGGACAGGAACTTGTTAATGCAGTAAAAAAAGACGACGAGCATGAAATTGAAAGAAACGCAATCAGTGCCGCAATGGCCGCTTGGCTATGTGATTCTGAATTTCATGGAGTTACCGCAGAAGAATTCCAGGCATCAAATCTCGATTTTAGCCTTCATCCTACCGGTATGGTGGTTTATCGACGTGAGCCTGCGTCTAAATAATTCTCATCTTATTAGATATGAATAAATCCCCTTAAATCCTGCACTAAAAGTGCAGGTGCACTGACCTGATTTCTAGCTACAAAAAATTTTCATTTTTGGATAAAGAGTTTACTGCTGAATCTCTGAGCACGTGCTGTCACGCTGGCATCCTGATACCCGTGACGGAGATTTGCAATGCGCATCAGGACACTCCTGTTTTTTTCCCTGCTGATACCGATCCAAGTAATGGCAGGCACCGTCGTTTTTACCGACGCTCAGCACCCTCCCCTGAACCTTACCGCCGATACTGAAGTTGTCTGGCTGGATGGGCCAGATCGTCTGCAGCAGGCTATTTTCGGTGATCTGTCGTCAGATCCTCAGCAGGCTGCCCTGCAGGCTCAGCAGGTCATTCAGTCACCCGACTGGCACCGGAAGCAGGCGCAAATTGCCGCCGCCTATCGTCAGGTGGTCCACGCCTGGGAAATTGGCCTGCACAAGTACCCAGCCGTCGTATTTGATGATCGGGACGTGGTATATGGCACGGCTGACGTGGCGCAGGCCAGCCTGCACCGCACGCAGGGGGCAGGCTGATGCCAGGGGCATTCAAAAAGCACCTCTCCGCCGCCGGCACGGCCTCGGTTCTGGCCGTGGCCGCCGCGCCCGCCACGTTTGCCGCCATCAATACCGCTGGGATTATCGCCAGCGCGGTGACGCAGGACTGTATCAGCTGGCGCGTGAGTGGCGTCTGTTACTGGCTGATGTGTACGCCCTTAGGCTGCTCGGTCAAAACCTCGGTTAAAGTGACGCACTATATCCCTGAGGCGGTGGTATCAACCTACACCGGCCCGGGCGGCAATCCCTGGCATGAAATGGCTTTCATGAGCGGAGCTGCGGGAGCCGTTGACGGCGGACTGACCAGCGGCGCTGCCGCCGGCGGAGGGAATGCCGCCGACATCAAGGACGCAGGGCGTCGTCAGTCAAACATCAAATTTAAATACGCAGACGCCATCGGGCATCCGGCGACCTCCCTGATTGGCGGCAGCATCGCCGGCTACTCCTGCGACACCGCTGCCCGGGCATTTAACCCCTACTTCCTCAGCACCCTCGATTCGCTTATGTGGCGCACGGGCCTGCCGGAATCGCTTTATCCGGAGGCGCTTATTCCCGGACAGCGCGAGCTGGGCAGCCAGGCCGCTGCCAACATGTGGGGCAACCTCTATCCACGATCAGGATTCGTCAGCCAGACGGACGATGACAAGGCTTCTGCCATCGTCGCCCAGCGCGTGGCCGACATAATCACCCGATCCGGGCAGATCCACGTTTATCAGCAGCTGAAGGGCACCCGTAAGCCGGGATACTGGCCGCCGGGCGAGGTGAAAGAAAACACCGGCACGGCCAACCATAAATGGCAGCGTCTGTCGCCCACGCTGTCGGCTACCTGTGCCGTATTCCCCGACGGCGCCTATCCGACGGCGCAAGACGGCAACGAAGCCTATGCCTTTTGGCAGCCCTACAGCTGCTGCAAACGTCGCGGCCAGACCTTTCTGTATGCAACCAATTTTTAAGAGGCAACCATGAACACAACCACACTGAGGCCAGCGTTTCTTGCGGTCCTAGTCAGCATATCGATCGGCATGGCACAGGCTGATGACGATAACCGGTCCGGCGCATTTGGCATTTCACTGCCGTCGGTCAACGACAGTGCGTTCGGCTACGGCAAAAACGTCAGCGGCGCGGTATCTGACAAGCTCTATTACACCCTCGGCGGAGGCTCCGTAATTTCCCAGCCAGCCACGCGCAGCAGCATGCGCAAACTGGGAATGGATTTAGGCTGGAGCAGTGACCTGATGTGCGGCAATTTCGATCTAAAAACTACAGTGGGTAACCAGCTGAACGGCGTTACCAGCGGCTATAAAAACCTGATGAGCGACGTTATTCATGGGGCCACCGGCGCGGTCGCCAGCCTGCCGGCCATGGTGATACAGCGCGCCAATCCGGGCCTGTACGACATGCTGACCAACGGCGTGCTGCAGGGAAGCGTTGCATTTGATAAGGCCCAGCTTAACTGTCAGAACATGTCCAAACGCATGATGAACTTTGCCGGCAACAACAAGTGGAACCAAAGCGCAGTCATGGATGAGTATAAATCGCTTGTCAACAGTGGCGATTCCGACGCGGTACGCGTTAACAACGCCTCTGAAAAGCTGCAGGGCAAGTCCGGACAGAACTGGATAGGTGGACAGAAGCGCGGCGGGCAAAATCAGCCTGCCATTCGTCCTACGCACGATCTGGCCGCCGCCGGCTACAACATGATGAACAGCCAGCCCGTGCTAAGCAACACGCCAATCAGCAACAGCAGCTGCAACGGCGGTGCGTGCGCAAAATATGGCAGCGCAGAAGAAGCGGCAAAAGCCGTGGTCCAGGTGGTTGGCGACAGCTCACTGCGTACCTGCGCTGATGCATCCCAGTGCACCAGTGGCGATGACGAACAACAGCCGGGAGCCACTCAGGCCGGCACCGGCTTTGCCCCCATTCTTGAGGAAACAACAAAAGAGAATACGGATCAGCTTGTGAAACTGGTTAACGGATCTGAGCCGCCCAACGCCACCAACCTGGCGAAGCTGAAAACTGGCAGCCTGCCAATCACAGCAGGCGTCATCAGGGCGCTGCAGCGTGATCCTGACAATGCCGCACTCACAGCCCGGCTTGCGGGCGAGCTGGCAATGGCTGATACGGTAGAAACGGCGTTGATTATGCGCCGTATGATCGTCACCGGCATGTCAGAGCCGAACGCCGCCTCCCAGACAGCCGCCATTGAAGAAGGCGACCGCCGGGTAACCGCCATCGACAGGGAAATTACCGCGCTGCGTAACGAAATGGAGCTCAAACGCGAGCTGTCCCGCAACTCCGTGCTGACCATTATCGAGCGCGAAAATGGCCGCGTAAACAGCAACCCGCAGACCCAAAGCGATGACAACACTGACAGCCGCATGAACCGCCTGGCGGTGCCTGAGACTGAAAGCAAATGAGCGAGGCCCGCACCATGAAACCTGTAAAGGAGGCGCACCGCGCCTCGTTTTTCCGTCGTCATCCCGTTCTGCAGCGCACGCTGATTATTGCCGGCACGCTGCTGGTTCTGTTGCTGGGCGCGATGGTTATGGCAGACAGCGTGATTAAAAATCCTGACCAAGCGACCGCCTTCAGCAAGTGGATGGAGCAGGCGAAATACGGCTGGCTGATGTGGCGCCTGACGATATACGGCGCCCTGACGTGGGGATTTTTGAAAATCCTGCGCGCGCCGGGCTTCAGGTCGCAGTACAGGCAGCCGCTTATGCGGATTGCCGCCGTCAGCGTTATTTTTGCCCTGGTGTGTGAACTGGTGCTGCTCAGCGGCACGGGAGCGTCATAATGCTGACTAACAGTTACCTGGAATATTTTCTGACCCTGCTCGGCTGGGTCATTAATAACGGCCTGTGGAATATCCTGCTCAGTACCGGCCTTTTTGCCGCCCCGGTGGCCTTTCGTCTTATCGGCATCTGGCTGAAGGTCCGGGAGGAAGGTGAAGATGAGGGAAACAAGGGCGCACTGTCCATTCCCCGGATGGAGCACGCCATTTACACCTCCTTTCTCGTCATAATTGCCTGCTGCATGCCGCTGATGAACGTGGACATGAGCACCATCAAATATGATGCCTCTCGCGCGCAGACGTGTGGCACCTGGACGCCCAAGGCGCCGGACGACACCGGCTATTCGCCCGTGATCTCCAGCCTGAACGACCAGACAGCCGCCGCGCCCGTGTGGTGGTATCTGATGCACAAGCTGGCAAAGGGTATTACTCAGGCGTCCGTCGCCACCATTCCCTGCCGTCCGGACATGCGCCAGATCCGCTTTGAGGTGCAGCATACGCGCATAAATAACAAGGGGCTCGCCGAGGAGCTGCAGGATTTTACCAACGACTGCTATTCCCTGGCACTGTACATGTGGAAGCGCGAGGATCAGGGGCAGACGAAGGATAAATCCACCCTGCGCGACATTGAGTGGATTGGCAGTAAGACGTTCCTGGGCAGCTATTACGGCAGCCTGCAGTCAAAAACGCCCCGCGCCGCATTTCCGTGGAGCGAAAGCCGGGACAGCGGGCGGCCGGACACCGGCCGGGGCGGCTATCCGACCTGCAGCGAATGGTGGAGCAAGGCAGAAACCGGCCTGCAGGCCCGCGTCGTGGACCAGGCTGATCCGGGCTTATGGACCCGCCTCTCGGCGGCCATGACCATGATCGGCGGCAATGCGACCGACTACCGGGAGGCCGTAATACGCCGCCTGGTTAGCCCGGAAAGCCTGACGGTTTCACAGGGCGGCCACGTCTATGCCGGCTACGGCGGCAATGCGGATTTCACGCTGGATAACTCTGTATCGCGCGTTGCGGCGATTGGCGGAACCGCGCTAGGAAGTGTCGCGGCATTTCCGGCGTTTGACGCCATGCGGCAGGCGTTGCCTATGGTTCAGGCCGTACTGCTAATGGCCGTGGTGGTGGTTCTGCCGCTTATTCTGGCGTTCTCAGCATATGAGATTAAGACGGTTATCACGCTGACATTTGTTGTATTCGCCCTGAACTTCCTGACGTTCTGGTGGGAGCTGGCGCGCTGGCTGGACAGCTGGCTGCTAACGGCGCTCTACAGCTCGGACACGCACAGCAGCTTCAACATGGCCGGCTTCCAGAATAGTTCGGATGATCTGATCATGAACTTTGTTATGGCAACCATGTTTCTGGTACTGCCGGCGTTCTGGATGGGTGCACTTTCATGGGCAGGCATCAGAGTGGGTGGTGCACTCGATGGCGCACTCAGAAACGGAACTTCGCAAGTACAGCAAGCAGGAGGTAGTGCAGCTGAATTAGCAAAAAAAGCAGTTAAACTCTAAAAAATTGATCACAAGCGGCAAGGATGCTGTAGCCAACACCTTCTGGTCAATTTCGCTTCTCCCTATAATTTAGATGTCCACTTATTTTTAATTAGGTGGACACCTGATGAACGGCTCAAAATCCTTAACACCCCAGCACTACTCTCCCTAATTCAATCTCCGGCTAGCGCATATGGAGCTCATAACGCTTTAAGGAAACGGCAGCGTTGCTGCTCTTATGCGACAGAGTATCCTAACTACGTTCATCGTCGTGGGTCATAAAGCTTGGCATAAAAGACTTTTTGTTACCTTGATGTTTCGAATAAATTTAAATTTATTGCCTTTAAGTTTTTAATGCAATTCACCCCTTCCATAAAAGTCTTATACAAGTGGGGCTGACAGTTTTCCTACTTTGGCAGGCCGCCGATGAAGAATACAGCCAGAAAAGTTACGTCAGGTAATCTCTGTCAGCGGGACAATATCCGAACCCGCTTTTTTAGCCACCCAAATCTGGCTGAGACCCACAATGATGAGCACCATCGGTTCTGGATCTGTAAGATATTTTCGCCAGCTTTTAAGGTCTCGCGGGGAGGGTATGGGATAATCTTCCGGATGCGTATGCCACTCACCGAGATACTGGAATGTACCTCCGGACTGGTAGAATGCCTGATCTACCTCCAGTTGATGAATTCGACTGCAACGGTCCACAGCGTAGCGACTTCTCCTGTCATCCTGTCCGGGTTCAGATATATGCTGAATCACTAGATGATTACCCCTCCGTTCCCCAATGATCACACCAGCAGCTTCTGCACTGTCCGATTTAACCTGCTTGTGAGCAAGTAACCTCTCAGCTACGTGCGGCATGATAACAATCAGGTTATTGTCGCTGTCCTTAAACGTCATTTCAAATTCTGCCATGGCATGTCTCACATTTTGCAATACGCGGCAGGTACTGAGGCCTTCGTGAACGTCCGCCATCCAGTACATGCTCGTTATACGTCCATTTCTTTATCGGCTCCAAAAGCGAGAGTGCGGCCTCCTGCATCATGGCAGCAGTCATAAGACTGACGGCTGCATCATAGGGCGTAAAGGTGCTGCCACAGCTGATATGGCGTTCCAAGTCGTGGTCAATCCCCTGAAATCTTAGGTCAACACCGTCCTTATAGAGCGTGACATTGGCTAGCAGGCAGCCATAGCAGCAGGTGCCGTCATCAATAATGACTTTGGCAGCTCTGCCGTTACCATCATTAAAGCCATGGATAAAGCTGAAAACCTTAATAAGGCGGCTCTGGGGTTAAACGGTGTGGGATTATTAACAGGATTTTTAAGTGTAGGCACAGGTATACGTCAGGCAGCGAAAAATCGTATTAAAGTCCTTGAAATCGCAGCACCAGACTCCAGCATTCCACTGGAGGTCACGGGTCCCAGAGGAATATATAACTAAAGTTTAAATAATTGATTAATTATTATATGAACTAGCACCTTACTTTATGGAAGGTGCTTATTTCCTTAGAATGACTAGACCACATCAAAATGCTCTATAACTTCTGGCCACACGGATGAATTTTATGGCATAAGCCTTCTCGTTGATGCCTGGCTGCTGTCAATTTTCGTGAGTCTTTCATCTGGCAGTTTATATTGCATGCCTCATCGTCAACTCTTATAATCCCGATGGAATTATCCGATTTAAAGAATTGACTTACGAAGAGTTGGGGGTTTTACTTTCAATCTCCTTAGGTTATAAAATGCGAAAACCTTAACTAAAAGAAGCTGTTTATGAGATTCAACCTGCCCGGTTTAAATCTGTACTATCTCTTAAGGGAAAACTTTAAATCAGAAATGTACGAGTCGATGACACGCCTTTCTGCAACGTGGAATCACATCAAAAATGAATACAAGTTTGATGAAAGATATCGTGATCACTATTACGCAGAAGGCTAAGGCCTCGTTCATCTTATTTATTCGGTTTTGCTGACAATGTTGCAAAACTCGCAATGTTTATAAAATTTACTGTTGTTTTAACCAGTAGTGGTATTGATGAGTGTATTCAAAGGCCGGTATTTCGATAGTGACATTATTCTGTGGTCGGTACGCTGATACTGCAAATATGGCATCAGCTATAGTGAACTGCAGGAGATGCTGGCCGAACGCGGCGTGTATATCGATCACACCACTATTTATCGCTGGGTTCAGCGGTATACGCCGGAGATGTAAAAATCTCTCCGCGGGTACTGGCATCATCCTTACTGCTTTTGTTCATGGCATCTTGATGAAACTTATATAAATGTAAACGGCAGTTGGGCTTACCTGTACCGCTGGCTGGATACATGCCGCTCTACAGGTGAACGAAATTTTCGTATACGGAAAAACGCGAGACTAAAGCGCTCATATAGTTTGACGCTTTTAAGTTACGTGCCCTTGACTTTCTGTCTCTTATAAGAGACTGTTGAGACATGATCAGGGAGTAAGGGGAAACTGGATGTATAAATCTCAGTTCTACCAGGATGAAAATGGTGGTAAACCGTTTAGTGATTGGTTAACAAGGCTCAAGAAAAAAGATCGTATCGCCGCGGCGAAGATAGATACCAGAATTGACCGGGTCGAAGCGGGTAACTTTGGCGATCACAAATTTGAAAGGGATGGGGTTTGGGAGTTACGAATTGATTATGGACCAGGCTACCGAGTTTACTATTCGATAGAAGACGGTGAAATCATCCTTTTATACGTCGGCGGTACGAAAAAGACACAGGCTGCCGATTTAGATAAAGCAGTTGAATACCTCAAAGACTTTAAAGCGAGGGCGAATAAATGACAGTAGCGAATAAAAAGGAGACCGCCAACAAGGCGGTCGCAATCGCACCGGCAATAGACCGTGACAAACTCATGATTGAAGAGTTACGCGCCGATCCTGATTATGCTGAGCTCTACTTAAAGACCGCACTCGAAGAGATAAACCAGGAAGGTGGTTTAGGCGGATTTCTCATTGCGTTACGCCGTGTGTTAGAAGCGCGGGGAGGGATAAGCGAAGCGGCCAAGAAGACGGGGCTAGCCCGGCAAAGTATATATCGTGCATTATCTGAAAAAGGCAATCCTACCATTACGACTTTAGCGCAGCTCGCTTCTGTAGCGGGTTTACAGCTGACCTTAAGTAAAGCCCCCCACTGAAACTCTGATAAATAACGGCCCGTTACTCGGGCCTTTTGGAAAACCAGTAATAGGGGTATGTTTGATGCGATCACGTTCCGCTACCGAATACCGAACGGCATTAATAAAGATGATTATCAATGTAAAGAGCTAAACTGCAATGGCGATTTTTATGAGATTACGTCCTGCGGATGCCAGTTACGTGAACAGGAAAGTGGTGAACGGTTTGATATCGAGTTTGATGGTTGGCTCTCAATGACCGCCAGTAGGTGCTCCCTGCTTTAGTTTGAGCAGGGAGCACTCAAATTTATTAAGGTTAATTCCTGAGGTGATAAGTGCTGGCTGTCCGAACAGGCTCGAATTATTAGGCACTGTTGTAAAGTTCGTACAGCCTCATCCGCGACTGTCTTCCTGTGCACAGTCATTTTCAGAGACAAATATCGATTTCTCTTTTGACGGCAACGGCCGATGCACTTCTTTTTGAGTTCGTTTACGAATGTTATAAGTAGGCCTCCATGTTGCGTCACTAGTAATTCAGTATATTTAACATAAATTACATTATGCGCAATCTAAGCTAGCAAAAATAAAAGCAAGTTCCAAAAAATTTGCGGCGCACCGGGCAGTGACCTGAAGAGCCATTCACTCATGTTACGACCCCACTGAAAAGGCTTATAGTATTTCTGAACCCGACATAACTTTTAGGAAAAAACAGCGATTCAGCTTAGGTTAGCTGGTTGTGCTGCCACTTCATTCAACGTTCCTCTTTAGAAGCATCGTGATGACGCAGTACAGACACATCATAGTTGCTGAAGTTGATTAATAACTTGTGCTTTGCAGAATGCTTATAAACCCTGTGCCGACTTTTTAGCAACTCAGAGGCGATGAAACCATTATCTTACTCAATAAAAAACAGGTCTTGACTATATGGAACAGTGTGACTTACGCACTAACAGATATCGCCGGGTGGCATTTTATGTATCTACTCTTTGAATTAATAATTAGCCCTGCTGTATTCATATTTATTAAGGGCTGGTTGAAAGCCGACTGTGACAGAAAGGCCTGTCCCTTATTAAGTAACTGTGATTCTTTAGTGTTCAGTCTGCGCACATCTGACAGGATAATCACCACCATTTGTGCCATATCACTTACTGGGATTGAATATTTTTTTATAAAAAAATAAACACAAAAGAGACAGTTCACTTAAACAAAAAATAACATGTCACCTTTATATAAAAATAATTATAAATTTATTTATCTTTGTATTAATTTTGCATTTTATACATATCAGGTGTGTGTTTCGTTTAACCAAACCATTTTATGTTGGTTTCCTCATTCATGTAATAAGGAAGATGATATGTATCAGACAGATTATAACAGCTATCGCAGCGTTAAAGGATTCAATCGCCGTGTCCGCTTTCTCGTCATGCATTATACTGCTCTAAACTTCCAGCACTCGATCACAGCACTTACGGGCGATTCGGTCTCAGCACACTATCTCATTCCCGATCCGTCGGATGAAACTTATACTAAGGCAGGATTTAGAGACGTGAGAATCTTCAATTTAGTAGATGAAAATGAACGTTCCTGGCACGCTGGCGTCAGTTCATGGGCCGGGCGCACCAACCTTAACGATACAGCCATCGGAATTGAGATTGTGAACCAGGCAACGGATAAAGAAAGCGTGTTCGAGTTCCCGCCCTATCATCCTGATCAAGTGAACGCAATAAAGCAGCTGGCCGTGAATATCATTCAGCGTTACCCCGACATCTCGCCTGTAAACGTGATTGGACACAGTGATATTTCCCCGGGCCGGAAAAGTGACCCAGGCGCAGCATTTCCCTGGAAGAAACTCTACGAGTCGGGCATAGGTGCATGGTACGAGGATCATGTTAAAGATGGTTATCTGGCGCTGTTTAAAGTTACCCCACCAAATAAAAATGACGTCGTCGCTAAACTGAAAACGTATGGTTATGATACATCAGCGGCCAACATGGAAAGCGGTTACAGGAATCTGATACGGGCACTTCAACTTCACTTCCGTCCGCAGAACTACAACGGAGTGCTCGACACTGAAACGGCAGCTATCCTCTGGTCATTGGTCGACAGATATTTTCCGAAAAATTAGTATAATCTAATTACTCATAAACTATTTTCTGCAATTTTTATTAGCAACAATAGTGGGGTCATCATTTATGGCCCTAATCGATAATACATGCTTGCATCTTTTTAAGGTTCTATCCGACTGCTCCTAATCTGACCTGCTCGATGAATTACATCATGGATGCGCCTGGCCTCCGGTCGCTGTATCAAGTGCCTGACGGTAACCATTGCTTTCGGGATTGCAGGCGAGCAGGTTATGCGTATTCTGGACAGTATTGTGCTGTTTCGCTGCTACCAGCGATCAAAATAACGGGCCAGGGGCAGAATTTACCTGCAGAGCATCTGACCAATAGTCTCGTGAAAATGGCGTGGGGCTGCGTCTTAACCAGCCCGGCAAGCCAGCATGAACTGATTTATTAATAGCTTTAATGGACTTTTTCGCGATGAAAGCCTGAATTAACACTGATTCAGCCATATCAAACATGCCTGGTAAACTATCAGTTAATGGCGTAAAGATTATAACGAGAGCCGCCCGCACGTACGCTGCATTATCAGACGCCATCAGGGTTTGCTACACGGTTTCGAAACCAGAGAATAAGAAAACAGATATTACTAATTGACAGTTATATCAACTTCTGTGAACAGATTAAAACGATGTTTGTATTTTATCGAGAATGATATTCTGTGATAAACCATATTATACTGCATTATAGTCTTATTGTACCTCATCAATATAACGGTGGTTTGTTAACTAATGACTCGAGATGTTCTTTATGAAAATCGCAAGCAACGACCAATAAAAAACCATCTCTTTAAAGATAGCTCAGGCGCATATTACACACCCGAGCTATAAGCTATATTTCATTCAACTAAAGTTGGGTTTCATAATTGGATGAAGATCTTCGAGAAATTCTTCCTTGTGTATTTTCATCAACAATGCTGCTAATTGTTGGAATACCTCTGTATTGAGGGGACGCTAGTTGGCCAAGTCCAAATAATGCAACTTGAGCATTGCTGGGTGTACCAAGAAGGAATCTGCGTCGTCGGGATGCAGTTTCCGGTAAATAACCTATAACCCCGGCCAATGCATTAGGTAAATTTGTTAAAAATGGATTTTCAGTTGCCTGTGATAATCCCTCAACCATTATATCAACCCCTATATCAATAAGAGCAGAATAACCCCGCTCGCGAGCTTCTCCTCTGAGGTTTTCGCGGTATTGATCTCGTCTTACACCAGGTGCTATCATCATATTATTACCGAAAAAGCCTCTAAGTAAGGCACTTTCAGTGCCGCTAATTAAAATCGTAATTAAAAACTCAGAAGCTCCAGCGTTTAAGTAACTAGCCCCTCCCATAGCATCTCCCGCATAATGCCCTGCAATATGAGAGAAATAATTACCCGCCATATTTAAAGGAACCATTACATTCGCGCGGGCATTCCCATTCAACCATGAAATATCGGACCGTCCACTTTCAGTTGGCCTTTCTGTATACTCGGGAAGAAAACTTAGAATTAACGAACTCGTGTATTCCTGAACTACTGGAGTAAGGGCCTGCGCGAATATACTTAAAGGATTACTGAAATAATCAGGAGCCAGTGAATCGCCATTTTCATTGGTGCCGTATATGGCATCATTAGCAGCAGATATGGCCCCTGCCATAAATCCCGCAATCGCCGCGTCAAGGAAAAGCCTGATACCGACACCAATTATTGGCCCAGCTGCGGATTGTCCGCCTCCGGAGGGTGACCTGCCGGCTGATGAGAGCAGGTTAAGACCAGGAAACCGTCCGTCGCTATCCCGGAGGGTCACAGGATTGTTCCGGACCATCCTGTACAGGTTCAACCCATCGATGGTTCCCGCCGGATCCGCGCTCAGCCAGCGACCCGCCCACGGCTGGTAGTACCGGTACCCGTAGTAGTACAGCCCCGTCGCGTCCCGCTCCTTGCCCGAGTAACGCACCGTCTTGTAGTCCGCCTCCGTCCGGCTGCGCGCCGCCAGTATTGCCGTGCCCCCGTAAGGGTAGTACTCCTCCATGCTGATGATATTGCCGTCGCCGTCCAGCTCCAGCCCGCTGCTGCCCGTCAGGCCGTCGTAACTCCAGCGGGCCTGGTCATTGCCGACGCCGTCCGGCTTCCCGCCCTCCCAGTGGAGCACTCGCACCTGCGCCCGGCCCGCTTCCCCCACGCAGATTACCTGCAGCCGTTCAGTTTCGCCCTTTCCGATAGAGGTTGTCCGCAGCTCCAGCCCGGGCAGGTACACTACCCGCTGCGTCTGTACGCCACCGCCGGCCTTCTGGCGGCTCACCTTCAGCACGCGCTGGCTGGCTGCGTCGTAGCGGTAGCTCTCTCCGTCGTCCGCGCCGCCGTCGCGCGCTACCGGCGTTACCCTCAGCAGCTCGCTGCGTGGCGTCCAGCCGAGCGACTGGCCCGGCATCAGCTGTGTCTGCTGTCCGCCTGCCGTGAAGAGGGCGTCCACCTCCGCCGGGCTTTCCGTCAGGGTACTCAGCACCCCACGGTTGCTTCTGTCCGAGACCGTGATGTGCATGGTATAGCGGTTGCCTGTGGCCGGGGCGCTGTGGCGCACCTGCGTCAGGTTGCCGGCGCGGTCGTAATTATAGGTGCGGGTGTAGTTCGTGTACGCGGCGTTATCCGTCGGATGGAGGATGGCGGCAGGAGGCAGGCTGCTGCCCTGCTGGCCGGCGTCCGCCATCTCGCGCCCGGTGGCGCTGACCAGCTGGTACAGGCTGTCGTAGATGTACACGTTCTCCGGCACCACCTTCTGGTTGCGCCAGAAGCGGGTCTGTTCCGCATCGCTGGTGACTTTCAGCACGTTGCCCACCGGGTCGTACTCATAGCGCAGGTCCTGCAGCACCTTCGTGCCGGCGGCGTGCCCGGCCGGGCGCCAGGTTTTAATGCCGGTCAGGCGCTGCGTCTCCGGCTCGTACGCGTAGGTGGTCACCACGCCGTTGCCGTGCACCTCACGCAGCTTCTGCCCGGCGGCAGAGTACGTCAGAGACCTGACGATAACCCGCTCCGCGCCGCCCTTCAACGTCAGCCAGCTGGCCGACAGCAGCCCGGCCACGTCGTACGCCACGCGCTGCAGGTTGCCTGCTGCATCGGTGGTGGTCAGCATCGCGCCGGTGGCATCCGCAGTGGTAAGAGTGGTACAGGTCTCGCCGCCAAGCAGGTCGTTCCAGGCGGAGGCGTCCGCACCCTGCCAGTCGGCCAGAGCGTCCGGGCTGTCCGCGTCCTTTAGCAGGCGGCGGGTTACGGAGAGCGGCACGCCGGTGAGGGCAATGCTGCGGGTTTCCAGCAGACCCGCGGTGTCGTAGTGGCTGATGCACTGTCCGGCGAGGTTCAGGGCCTTCTCCGCGTCTCCGTAGCCGGCGTAGACGAAGCGTTCGATGACGCGCGCGGCTTCGCCGGTAAGCTGTTCGGTCACGCTCAGCGGGCGTCCGGGCAGGTCATCCCCTTCGTACTGCCAGATGCGGGTGACCGCCTGGCTTCTGTCCTCAGTGCCGTCGTCAGCGGTGAGGATATTGCTCACGGCGATAAACGGCCGGCCGGCGGCGTCGTTCAGGGTCACGGTGGTGCCAGCGTCGGTGCTGGATTTTTGCAGTACCGAGCCAGAGAGGTCCGGTAACTGTCTAATGTTTGACCGTCCTTTTACATGAAGTCTCGGATCAGCACTTTGCATCAAATATCCCTGCGCATTGAACTGATGGCGCGTAATACGCTCATCGGTGATATGCGGTGTATCAGGATGACGATGCCAGATAATTTCCCGGACGGGCAGGTCACGATTGTCGACAACGGTAACTAAGGGTGTTTTGCTAAAAACTTTCGGATTCATACCTTTTTCCTTCCTGGTGAGCTATGCGAAGCACGATTTTCACTTCCATGGAGTGCACAGACGCGCTGTGCACTACCCCTGCAGCAAAAATCAGGGAGATACTTTCATCATCTCTTCCGAAGTATCATTTTCATCCTCACTGACCACAAACCAGGGGGTAATCAGCGTCCTGCGCATCCAGCCTGCAGCAGTGACTACCGCTACATTCCGGCCCACCGGGTCATAGATATGCAGGTCCGAAAAAAGGTCCTGTCGGGCGCTGTCATCGGACACGTAATGCCAGCTGTTCAGAAAATAGGGTTGATATGTTCTCAGTAAACGCCCCTTCGCATCATATTCACTGCGTCCGGAAACTGCCCAGCGGAATTCATTCTTTTCACTCGCCGGCCGTCCGGTATTATCGGCGACGATAGCGCCTTTATGAAGCAGCAAGGCTTCGCCAGCCTCATGCCTGACGGACGTCTGAAGCACCCGGTTAAATCCATCGGTGAAATTCAGCTGTTGGGACACCTGTTGTTGCGGATCGCTGTCGTATCTGTCGGTTTTTATCGTCAGGGTGTGCGGTGGAAGCCGTACGCCTGTATCAGGTACACTTTCAGGCTGCTGCTTCAGCCACCGGTTAAGCGCCAGACGCCCGATACGACTGTCTGCTGACAGTGGCAGTTCAGCATGCCCTGCTGTTATCAGTGGCATCCAGCTTAATGTGGAATAGACGACACATGCTGCGACGGGAATGCCCGCGCGTAAACCTAAAGCCTCTTCGACATTGATCGGTATCCTGAACGGTGTGGGGGCTGCCTCCGGCGAGGTATAGCCGCTCAGATGACCTTCTTCATACCCCCAGAAACGGATGCTTGTCAGCCTACCAAAAGCATCCCTTGTGATATGAACAATATTATCGTTTTCATCCGTTATCCGGTACGGAGACAGAAAGCGATAATCATAAGAGGCGCTAATCTCCAGTTTAGATGAAGCCTGTTCGCAAATGACCGCGCAGTAATGCCGATCCCAGGAGAAATGCCTTTTTCCTGTCAGCCGGGTCTGCCGGTGAGCCACTGGACGGTAAAACCCCTCTGCACCAGCAAAATCGGTAAATTCGTATTGTCCGGCCCAGACCTGAAAATTGCGGTCCTGCTGAAACGGTACTGTAACCTGTACCCATCCCGCTTCTGTCAGCGTATCAGTAAGCCGATTCGCTTCCAGTATGTCTTCGAAGGCCTTAAGGGATTGCTCGTCAAACACTGCTTTTTCAGTGTATGCAATGCGTGGTGGAAAGGCCATGGCGCCCTCCGACATGACATAGTGGATGGACTGGTGTCCGCGATAATCCTGGTCATTGCCGGGCAGCACATGCCTGCCAGTTTCGGAGGCCCATTCCAGTGATAATCCCTTATCCGGTACGTCATCAGCTGTGAGAGTGGAAATATCATTGCGCTGTGAAACCAGCATTCCCGGGAACCAGTGAGTTTCATCTTCCAGGTGAGAATAGGACGTCCTTGTCAGCTCCAGCCGAAGTACGTTCTGCTGCTCATCATAGCTTGAGGAAAACAGCTTCTCAGGCAGCGTTTCAGGATAAGGTGAAGCTGCAGGCTGTTCTCGCCGCGGGTAGGCGACACTCAGCACTTCCAGAGGAAAGCCGTAGTTGTCGTTTTTCAGCACAAGTGACTGATTACAACGAGGATCGCAGACAACTCGCTCATATTGCCATTCGCGGGACTCTCCCGTTAAGACCATGGTGGCGTAAGTATCATCCGTCAACCCCGGAAGCATGCGTACCTGCGGGCGTTGTTCACTGATGGTATAGGGGATGCTGGACATTTCTGTCTCATCACACCCGTAAAGCTCACTTCTGAGCAAGGCCCCTTTCAGCGCCCGGTTAAGCCAGTAAGACTGCTCAGCATCCGGCGTAATAACGACATCACTTTCCGTCTGAACGTCATAACGGGTAAAACGTGGAACCAGAGACGGGAACGCTCTGTCGTCTTCACTCCAGAACTCAGCTGTCAGCAGGTTATCTACCGCCGGTAAGCCGGTTGCGAACCAGCTGATGCTGCACAACGCTGCCGGAACCGGAAGCTCGCTGCCGCGCGAACCGCTTGCCAGCTCATCCATATCCGTCTGTATTACCCGCGCAAAGCCGCGGTACTCGCGCTCGCGCCCGTCCCATACTCCGTGGGCATATTCTGTCCTGCTGGATAAACGATTACCGGTAATTTCGTCCAGCACCTGAGTACGCCAGAGCAGATGAACTGGAAACGGCAGGTAGCTGGCAACCGCTGCTTTCCGTGACTTCTCGTCAAGCCAGAACTGCGCCGAACTGCGATAATGCAAAAAGGTGTGAGTGCCCATATTGTTATTTATTTCATTGAGCAACCAGGGCTTATCTGTGGTCAGTTCCATCCGCCAGTGTTTTACTGCCATATGCGGAACGGTCAGGATAAGGCTACCGGTTCCCAGCCCCTGAATATCGGCGATCTGTAGTCTGCAGCTGTCGTCAAATTTTAAGCCGTCAGGCAATGACAGCCGCAGCGGGTCGGCAAAACGATTACCACTCTCATTAACATACAGTGCCAGATGATCACTGTGCGCGTAGATCAGGTCGGTAGTTCCCGAACCGTCGATATCAGCCAGATACAGCCGGTCCGGATTAAATGCATTACTGGCGACTGCGAACCCGGGAATGCTGACCTGATGACCAAACTGACCATTACCCAGATTTGGCCAATAGCTTACGTCGTCGGCGGCGATGCGGATCAGATGAGAACGGCCTGATGCGTTGATATCGCTGAATCCAACCAGAACCCGTGCATCGCGACCCGGTATAGGCAATGGACAGCCTTCTTCCTGCACCACGGTCTGGCCAGCTTCCCATCCTTCACGATTGTTAGACCAGAAACGCACACTTTTGGGGCCAATCATCGCCAGATCCGGCAGGCCTGCCCCCGTAATATCTGCCAGGATTGACTGTGGATGGAAATATTCAAGCGGAACACTGGAAAGCGGAATAAAAGATGTCCAGTGTTTGTCCGGCTGCATCGAGTGATAGCCCTGCACGCCAGAATGAGTTATTACCCAATCAAGTCGCCCGTCACCGTTAATATCCATCAGTACCGCACTCTCTTGCTGCGCAGGAATAGCCGGCAGCGGCCGTGCTGCCTCATAAGCTACCGTATCCGTGTCTCCTGCTGCAGGATCCCTGACCGGCGCCTGATACCACCAGGCACCGGCGCGATCCTGATAAAGTAATCCCGGCAGACCTTCGCCATACAAGTCCACCATTTGCCAGGGCTGAAAAGCGTTGAGGTTACCTGCCTGTGGTACCTCCTCCCACGGCAGGTTGATGTCATTGTCAAAACGTTGATAGTCCAGCTCCAGAGGCGGTTGCATCCGAGGGGTACCATCTTCTTCGTGCGCCAGATTGCAGGCGCTGAGTAACAGTGAAACCCGTGGGCTAAGGTCATACTCCAGAATCATGCGGCCAACCAGCGCCGGTATTTCGTCCGTATCCTCTTTACCTGCAAGCGCCTGCAGTCGATGGAACATCAACACCTGGTGACACAGGCGACGTGTGCGGATTTCAAAGCCATAGTCATAGCGGGAGAAACTATCCGGACGGCACTGCCAGCCAGTAGTTGTGGCATACTGCGGAACAGCCACTAACGATGGGGATCGCTCACCATAATCAAACACCAAATGGAACAGCCAGACGTGACCTGGCGGAACACCATTCTCAAGCGCCATAAAGGCCGCCCCGGGTTTGATATTGCCGTAACTCACTTGTGCGAGGTATCGCTGCGCGGTGCTGGCCGGATGTGATGATCGTTCACACTCGTCACAACCCACGTCATCTTCGCCCCGCCAGTAATAATAAATGTGTTCACCGGTAGCCGTTACGGTTTCTTCCATTAACCAGCGGGCCACATGTGACTTATTCTGCGGATCGGCCACGCGGGCGTGGTCATGTTTGCCAAACAGATGAACCTGACCATCGGCGGCAAACAAAACCCAGAAGGGCTTCTCATCCCCCGTTTTTTCCGGTTGCCAGTACTCCAGCCGGACTGGTCCGGTTACAATGCGGGGTTGCCAGCGTGTCACCCGATACGGCTGTGAAAGCATGGTGCCAAGTAACGAGCGGGCTGTCCGTTGCTGCTGCTGGCCCTGAGCATTTACCACCGGCACCAGCACCTCGCCACTGGGCGCCAGAAATTTATCTTCCTCATTATATCGTGGCACGCCCTGAGAGGTTTGCAGGCTGATAAAGCCGGGTTCGCACTGCCAGCCGAGAGCGAAAGCGCCGTTACCCGCTGCGCTGCTGTAACTGAGCGCCAGCGCGGGTGCCACACCGCGACCGGCTGAAACGGGTAAAGGAATGGATAAAGATGCGGTTCCGTCCGGCCCTGCCGCTGAGAGGGACTCACCCATTCCGTTCAGCGTTCCACCACCTGCGGGCAAAGAAGGTTGCTCAATTCTGAGAGAATCTGAATATTGCATAAAAGCTCCTTAGCAGGCTTCCGTTAAGGAAGCCTGCGAATGTTCAGTTTCAGGAAAGGATGGTGTAGCGAACGTGCAGAATGATATCGTTCAGGCTCTGCAGCAGTGCTTTTTGTCGTCCGGTGGCGTCCGGGAAACTCAGCGTCAGACTGCCGCTGTCATCAACAGGAATCCCTTCAAAAGGCAGATAGCGGGCGTCATTGAAATTCATAACAAACTGACCGCTGTCATTCATTCCATGCGAGACGGCGATTGCGCTACATCCTTTCGGCATCATCGTACCGCCACCGTAGTTGAGCACCGCGCGAACATCTTCATATGGTCCTACCAGCGCCGGCAGCGTTACGCTGACCTGCTTGATCTGGCGGTGTTTCCCGAGCCCGGCGGGATAGTCATTACCGATTGACAGCTTTGACAACTGAACAGAGGCCTGCAACTGACCATCAGGTGAGAACTTCAACTCGGTGTTCGTTATCCCACTGCTGCCACTTCCGCTATTCAGCATTGCGCCCAGCTTATCTGTCAGTTCAAACGCATCCGTGTCCAGCTCACGGTAAACCTGCGCCAGCGATACCGTACGCGTCACTTCAAGCGCCCGGGCATCGCGTTCAAGCCACACTTTTTCCATTTCCGTCAGATTCAGCAGCAGGGTTTCGCCTGCCATAAACCCTGCACTGGCGCCGTTCCATGCGCCACCGCGTATAAAGGTAGCCGCCGGATCATTGAGCTCCCGGCGAAGGGACGCCTGGGCCATCAGGCACAGAGACTGGCTGAGGTCAAACAACTGATAATAGATGGCGCTCAGCTTACCGCGCATCCAGTTATACAGGGCCTGGTTGGTGAACTTACGCTGCAGAAATTCCATCTGTGCGAAGGTCTGATCCTGCTGGGTCTGCAGATAGTCGACCTGAAGTCGGGCGGCTTCCTGGCGAATTTCCATCGCACGCAACTGGGCATCAAGCTGTCTGAGCTCACTTTCAGCCATATCACGCTGAATCTGCCACTCCTCCCGTCTACGGCGGTAAGTCTCTGTCTGGTACATCTTATCGGCTGTGACCAGTGCCGCATTTACGCCAATCGAAATGGATTCCGCTGCTGCCTGCAGGCCGGCGCCCCAGCGATTGCCCCCGACAGCAAAGCCGAAAATGTTGGGTAACATATCAGTAATACTGGCGGCGACCAGGAAACCCTGCGACCCCAGAGCCGAGTAACTGGCTCTGCTCTGCATGTCCATAGCGCTCTGCTCCTGGCGGGAGATATTTTCGTTCCACAGACGCTGGTACATGTTCAGCCGTTCTTGTACCCCCCTGCGACTTTCCATGAGGACATCCTTATCGGCTGCCACTTCATCCACCACCCGCTCCTGGAGACGAATGCTCTGGGTGACCAGCTCCATTCCCTGTTGCATTAACAGGGTATTAAGTTCATCAGCATCCTGGTGCTCTGCTAGGCTGAGCAGCGTCGTGCCGAACTGCGTGAGCTGCGACACGGTATTACGCGCACGCTCCAGCATCACCGGGAAGCGCCAGAGAGTCAGCGTGCTCACGGGTAAGTGACTGCTTTCCTGTGCGTTCAGCACCATACTGCTCAGCAGCTGTGACGGGTCAGCCCGGTCGGCAAAAACAGGAAGTGAAAGAGGCATGCCGTCGATGGTGAGGTGATGACGCAGGTTAAACAGACGCTGGCGCAGGGTTTTCCAGTAATTGCTCAGGGCTTCGTTAAACTCTGGCAGGAACAGTCCTGTGAGGGAGTTTGCAGTCCGCATCTCCGGTAACAATGCTTCTCCATCACAGATGCGGGCCAGCAGCTGCTGGTAGTTGCGCTGGAGCGTTTTGTCGGCCGCTTTCTCCAACGTTGGTTCTCCCCAGTGCGTGGAGAACGTCAGGTCCGGTTCATCGCCCAGCAGGGCAAGGGCCTGGACATACCACATCTTCGCTTCATTGAGCGTATCGCGCTCCAGCTGACGATAGGCACTGTCGCCACGGGCAATCAGCAGGTCAAGCATGCGCATAAAGGTGGCAACCTTGTAGTGCATAGGGTCAGCCTGCGCGACGGCGTCCGGGTCAACCGAGTCCAGCGGACTGGCGTTCCAGGACGTTTCTTCTTCCAGCGGACGAACGTTCCAGAGGTAGCTCTGCAGATGGCCCTGCACAATATAGCCGGCCGGGTTCCAGACGTAGTTGAGCCAGCGGGTGGCCTCACTGAAGTTCTGCTCCTGCAGCAGGCGCTGGAAGGCCATCATCGGTGTGTAATAAAACAGCTCCCAGAAGTAAAGTGCACAGGCGCCGTTGAAGTCCATCGGTTCGGTGGTATCACTCAGGATACTCACGTTGCTGAACATTGAAGTAATGGAGCTGGTATGAATCCCCAGTACACCGTTAATCTCAGTGAAGTGCGGGCCAACCCATGTACCATCATCAGTGGTTCTTTGTGTGGTCAGAAATACTTTTGCAATATATTCGCGATGCAAAGGCGTAGCATCCAGAGGAATAAACAATCTGACGGTGAACTCCAGATCCTGGAACTGCCCCGAATAAATCACATGCGCGTTGTTATCGACCACATGCTTAAGGTTGAGTCTGAAATTACGGTTGGTTCCGTGCACGGCAGCATCATAGGCCGGCAAGGTAAAGGTAGCATAAAAACCTTTCCCCAGCTGGGGCTCCGGCAGGTGCTGTGTGCTCATGGACAAGATGGCGTCAATACCAGTAGCAGCAAGACTTACCAGTTGCGGTCCCAGAAGGGTATTAAGGCGGATGCGGTGAACGCCCCGCTGCATATATTGAGCACCTGTGTCTGTCGCATGGAATTGAATGATGTTTTCAGGTGAAAAGTTTACGCGTTTAATTAGCAGAGAGCCAGAAGCACTCACGATAACCTTTTCAAAATCCTCGTCCCACACCATTATATTAATGTTAACATTTAATGCATCATTCAAAAAAACAGAAGATGATAAATCCACCTCCAACGTATTAAGCTCGACAGGCATGCGAGAGAAACTTACATTAAGCGGCGGCGTCCCATGGTCACCAGCATTAAACTGAGCAGAACCACCATTGAAATCTGCAATGAGCTTAATCCTCTTCAAGTTTTTAATCCTGGGAGAAACATCCACTAATCTTAAGTGACTAAGTCCACTCAAAATTAAATTTTTTGTGCCTTGCTCTGAAAATGAAAACGTTCTAAATGTCTTTACAGTTTCATTATCTTTTCCAATGTTATATGAGTAATCTGTTTGCAATTTACTTGCAAGAGGAATGTGCCACAACCTTTGCCCCCTTCTCGATACCCAAACACTTTCCCCTGAAACTTTTCTTATGGAAACTCCGATGTGCCCATTGGTTTTATTATATACGCATACTGGCGCACCCTCTTTTTCATCTGGTAAACCTAACCAGCGATCCTGATAGTCTCTACAAATAATAAAATCATCATCTGGACTACCACAAGCCATCATGGCTCGAATTTGAAGATCTTGATACTGATCCTCAAATTTTATCCCAAAATCGAATCCGGGTGTAAATAAATTTATTTTGAGGGATTGACTGGAGCTATTTAACGTTATCTTAGAGATGATTGCATTTTTTATTTCATAAGTGTCACCAGCATCAGACACCATACGTAGGTTTGAAGGTAAATCATAACCTTCAGCAAACCTGTAACTGGCTTTTTTAATTATGCCAAGTCCCGAATTGACATCAAAAGTATGTTTTAAGTTGGAATACCGATTTAACATTACTTTGTCTATCGGTAAAAATGTTCCATCCGCATTAACCGTCAGCCCTTCAACAAGCTTATTATTTTCACCAAAATCTGTATAGCGTTCGGCTATACGATAAACGAATACCAGCAGGGTATCTTCACCGGCAAACCCCGATGTGCTTAATCCCAGCGGGGTTGTGCCAGCCGGTATACTTTTTATCTGGGCGGACACATCGTGATTCCATGGCGCACTCCAGCTACCGTCATGTCGACGAAAAGCCAGTTTGAGTGTAAAGCGCTCATGCATTCTCACCTGTCCGTCACTTTCCGTTCTTGCGGTTTCCTCCCGTTCAACCCAGATAACATACAGGCGTTCGCGGAACACTACCGGTCGCACCATGTCCTCCCAGGCATTAAGCGGCATCTCAATACGTGTCCACTCCCCCCAGGCGTTCGCCGGCAGTGTGCCATGCTGCAGTTTTGACATATCGACCGAACGCCAGTGGTACTCCTGCAGGTTTTCCTTACTGCGGCCCAGCAGCCAGGTGGTGCCGCTGTCGCTGTTGACGCTGTCATGGTAGGCGTTGATCACCGTCAGGTCGGCCACCGTTTCAAAGCGCGTCAGATAGGTTTTGAACGCGTCCTCCACTGCATCCTGAGACAGCTTCCCCTGGCTGATATTTTCCAGCAGCTCATCCATCATACGCGTCTGGCCGATACGCAGAGTCGGCTCAATATAATTTTCCGGGTAGTAAGCCAGCATGGAGACGCCGGACCAGCTGCTGTAGCGGCTGTAAAGTGACCAGTCGAGGAAAAACTGCCGGGAGATAACATCTGTCCGGATCCCGTCTTCCAATCTGTTCAGGGCCCGGTTGATATAAAGCTGCAGGCTGGCAATGGCTTCCGCCAGTCGGCTGGTTCGTACCCGGGCGGACACCTGATTATCAATCAGCAGATAGCTGTAAAGTTCATCCCGGTTACGCAAAAATGTCCCGGTCGGCTGGCAGTAGGTACGGAACCAGGCACTCAGTACAGTACTGTAACGTTCAGCCGTTGAAGATTCGATCTCCCGGGCCGTCCTTCCTTCCACCGCCGCTTCCATAGCGTGTGCCAGATGTTGCCAGCGCTGCCAGCCATCACCGGCACGATTAGTCAGGGACACATACTGCAGACTCAATAACTGCCGGAGAGTGGCTGGCATCACGTTTAACGCGTTGCTGACGTTTTTCCACTGCAGGACTCTGTAGATATTCTGCCAGTTTCCTACATCTTTCACCTCTGCACAGGCCATGGCCTGCTCAATCATCAGCAGGTCCGTTTCCATCACCGTTGCCAGCATTTGCGGCGTGAGCGTTCCCTGCTCAATGGCGGCCAGCATCTCCGAGCTGCGGGTTCCGAGCCGGTTGAGCCACTGGTGAAACGCATGCAGGGACCGCAGTGTTTCCAGCGGGTTCGATGATGAGCTCCCGCCGATGAGCTGATTATAAGAATTGACCAGAGCAGCCACCTCGGCCTCACTCAGCATCAGTTTTTGCACCCGTACGGCTGTCTGCGCCAGGGCATGGCAGTAACGGGCTGTCTTCGCCTCTTGCCCGGGAGTCAGTGACTCCAGAGCGGCCAGTTTCGCAAATTCGGCCACACTCAGCTCATCGGGCCGTAATGCCTCTGACCACAACAGGACATAGCGTCCCATTTCCGGGGAAGAAAGGGTCATGGCTGCCGAAATGAAGGGGGACAACAGTCTGCTCAGCGAGTCGCTGTCGTGTTCGTCTATAATGACGCCCTCCAGGCGCGGGCGCAGTGATAACAGCAGATTATTCATTTCCGGCGTCAGTATTTCATCGAGCTCCGGCGTGCACATCAGGTAAAGCTCACTGGCGGACAGCGCCGCGTCAGACCTCAAAAGCGTGGTCTGATACATAAACTCGGTCAGGCTGCGCCACTGCGACAATGTCAACGATGAGGGGTTAAGGCCGCGCCACGGCGACAGCCGATACAGCAGGCTCAGCTCCAGCACGCTGAGGTCGTGCTCCCGGGCGAGCAGGCGCAGTCGCCAGAGGTGAGAAAGGGTTTTGATGTCGCCCGGTATGGTGTCTGTCACGGAGCTGTCCATAAGACGGCACAGGCTTATCAGCTCCCCGTTGTTGACTCCCAGACCCCGCATCAGCACCGCGGCAGCAAAGCTTTCCTCCTCACCGCCTGGCTGCAGGAGAACAGGTTCGCCGTCGGGGATAAACATCGTTCTGCCCAGCGGCGGCGTGTTGAAGATGCGGTCAAAGTGGCTGGCCTGTCCTTCTGAAGTCTGTCTGCTGATAAGCGCTCCGCTGAGCACCAGCGCATCGTCCAGTGCCAGCCCGTAGCGGGACTTATAAAACAGCGCGATGAAGAGACGCTCCATGACGTCACGATTGATAACCCCGCCGGTGTTACTGCTGTAAACCAGCGTCTCCAGTTGAGAAGGGGACAGGCCGCTTGCCTGACAGAGGCGGATGGCCTTGTTGAGTTTTAGCAGGTACAAATGGGAGGAAAGGTGCTCGATTCTGAACCTAAGAGTGCTCCAGTAGTAATTTCCCCCGCCCCCCGGAGGGGTCAGCCTTTTGATACCAATAGTCACCACATTTTCCAGAGCATCCTTCGAAAGCGTTATTTCACGCGTGTAATGCTCGCCCGCCTGCGGAACGAAGCCCTCTTCACGATAAAGCTCTCCTGAATTCGGTGCTGTCCTGATACTGAAGTCACCATTTTGAGGGTATGTCCGTCTGACACTGAAAGCCACTCTAAAGCGATCCCCGCCCAGAGGAATGAGCTCCAGATAATTTAGCTGATCTGTATTGCTCGCACCTTCAGTACTGATATGAAATGTTTCAACATCGCCATTTCCCGAAAGTACGATGCGGGTGAACCGACCATCTACATATACCGGCCCGCCACTGTCTTCGGGGAAAAGCAGACTGTTATTCCCCCCAATATATTCAGCCAGCTCCGCCAGTGAAAGTCCGTAGTAATCCGCAATTGCCCGGGGAGAACTGAATTCATCGACATGCCGATCAAAATTTTTCCCATACAGCTCTGCTGCGTTTTTTTCGGTGATTTCTTCGACTAATATCGCGTTCAGTTCCGGAGAAATATTCGCCAGGATAGCCAGCAGGGAGCCCGTGTCGTCCTCTCCCGTCACATCAGGATTTCGTGAAAGCATGGCAAGGTGAGGTTGTTTTTCCAGAATCACCTGACGAACGGTCTCATATGGCTGGTGATAAGGCGTCTGCCCCGTCAGGCGGTGGGTCGCCAGCGCTTTCAACAGGTCTTCCGGCGTTATATCCTGCTGACGGGAAATATGCTCTGCCAGCACCTCGTTGGCCAGCGTCAGGGTGGACACCTCTTCATCCATGTTTCGCTGGCTGAGTGACAGACCGGCAAGGTCAGGACGACGGTTGTTCAGGCTGAATGCCGACTGAGAAAAGTGCAGGTCCTGCGCTTCACGGTACAAAACGGTCAGATAGGCGGCCGGGGAAAACATCGACGCCACGGAGTCCGGTGAGACAAAGGCTTGAGCCCTTGAACCGAATTGACTTTCGTAGCTGCGGGTATGACGCGACTGATGTATGCCTAACCGGACTGCTGACGCCAGCTGGGGATTTGCCCGTGAGAAAATCCGGGCTTCCAGCATCCGGTTTTGTTTTTCCTGCTCCGCCGCCTGGCGGGCAAGAAATTGCGATTCGCCCCAACTAAGCTCGTCATATTGATTATTAATTTCAGCTGCTGATAACCCACAAAGGGCAGTCAAATGCAGTGATTCCCCTTTCCCTGCTTTATTCAATAACACATTTTCATTGTACATATTTTTACCTCAACGTTGATGGCATAAATTTGGGGTGAAACTGAGTGGGACAGGTGCGAATTTCGCCTGCCCTTGAAATGTGTTCTCTCTGGATTTGGAAATACCAGATTTAGAGTATTATCTCTTGTCGACCAATCCTAAATGCGCTTCAAGCAACCATCGGATTTTTATGGTTTCATTCTTAATAACACGAAGTTCAGTCTGAATATCGCAAGGCTCAGAGGGGGCGGGAATATTGTCATCAGAAATCTGTGGAGGATATTGCATTTTATGTAACGCAGAGTCGAAAACCATTATTAACTGATCCAGTTTGTGTTCAGGCTGACCATACCCGGCCCCCGGGAAGGAGGCCCAGATATTGGCACAGCGGGAAATCGCCTCGCGGATCCGGTGTTGACGAATGTCGGTTAGAGCATTTCGCTCCCGGATAAGTTGTATGGCCCATAAATCTTGAGAAAGGGGGCCAAAATCAGGGAGGTTAAGTTGGTCCCGGTAATGAATCCAGTGGGTTCTCAAAAACTGATACCGGCCGGATGCGCTCGAGTAAAGTGTACCTGTGACATGCTTTGCTGCACGACCATTATCGAATGGATGTGTACTGAAGTTGCAGAAAATTTCTGGACCTGTGCTACCTGTAACAATAACATCGTAACCGTCCATACGTGTTAAAGGGTGAACAGAACTATCGGTCCCTTCCGACCAGGCGATCATATCGAGAAAAGCACACAGGTTGATATCTCCGGAAAGATTAACATCAATATATGGCATAACAATTTCCCCTTTACCTTGTGCCAGCAAGACGGATTGTGTATTACGTAACTTAATTCTTATTTGATAATGAGACTCATACTATTCGAAAAAGTGTAAGCCCCAGCACTCTTAATGGTAAGAAAAAGTAAAGTTAAGTCTTTTTGAAAATTAAAATTATAGTTTAAGTTTAAGACCTTTTTTTTAAATTTTCACCTCAAGATCTTACCGCAGTCGAAATATATTCGAAGGCTATAAAATCTCAAGAATTAAAATGCTACTCCCTGAGTATTCTCCTACAGCTTCTTCCATGCCGGCAAGCCTCGATTTTATTTCTATCACTTCCTCAGGAATTTGCGTAATAACCTTACTAAGGCTTCCATTCCAACCCTCACCGAAATCGAATTCGGCTCGTTTTGTCGCATCGCCATTTAATGGTATAAAAGCACCGCTTATAGATAGTTTTATCCTGGCAGATTGCGTGCATGATACTGATATGGTCTTTGAAAGCTCTTTATACCCAGTAACAGACTGAGGAACCTGTCCCCAATCAAATTCAATAGAAGGGAATTTCAATTTGCAGGTAGAATTTGAAGGCGGTGCATCTGCACAGTTAGATAGACGAGTGCCGGCAATCAAACGTGCATATGTTTTGTAAATACCAGCAAACATACAGGGGGTTAGAGGGCCAATCGTGTAAAAAACCACGCTAACTGACTATTTACCTGAATAACATATTATTTTTACCTGAACTGCCAGCGTTCATCCTGACTTATCTGAACAGGGCTCCGCCTGTAAAATGTGAAATATCCCCACAAAGTCTTTTAAAGGAGGGTATCTGTACGCCAGCAACAGATGCAGGACACGGTCTCTGTATCTAAAGGCTTTTTTTTCGGCACTTCTGTTTTGATGTCGGTTGAAAGCAGGCTGGCAGTGATTATGTAAATCAGATCGACTGATAGAAGAAATTTAAATAATTAAATTAATGAGTTAAATGTAGTCTGTCTGTAGTTACATTTTATCATGCACAGTCTGGGAAAAAGGCCGCTTTCAGGTAAATTATCGTAAAACGAAGCCCTGCCGGGGTTAGGGTATATTTCCATCCTGAAAAAATTACTCAAACTGTTTCCAGAAAATTGCTGAAAACTTACGAACCGGCCGCGTGTAAAGATATCTGTCAGTAAGGGCTGGCAACGTAAACTGACACGGTTAGTGATGGAAAATGATTCCAGAGGGCACCGTTTTCAGACAGATGCTGCTCTGAGCCCCATTTTGCAGGAAAATCTCAATTGGAACTGATGGATAATTATCTGCCCATGCTGGTGACGAATGGATCCCAGAAAACACATGCCATATGGCAAAACGGCGTGTTTCGTTAACAGTGAGGACAGAATTTTTGGGTTGGATATATTTATTGCTTGCCGGATGCTGTGAGATATTTTACGCGGCGGCCATGCCGCGCACCGACGGGTTCACCCGCTTATGGCCCGGTATTTTTTGCGCGGTATTCATTTGCCTGAGCATGTACCTTCTGTCGCTGGCCACCCGGACTATCCCCGTGGGGACGGCTTATGCGGTATGGGTAGGGATCGGGGCGCTGGGTACGGGCGCTTATGGCATCACCATGCTGGGAGAAGACCGCAGCTCGCTGCGGATCTTCTGTTTTATTCTCATTCTGGCCGGGATTACAGGGCTGAAACTGCTGACCTCAGATGAGCGCTGATGGCAGCCTTTTAACTGACTGGCACGGCGGTATGATTGCCGCGCTTATTTCATCAGCATTACATCAGTGCGGTAACAAGGAAAAAGCCCAGTGCGGTCATCATGATGGATCCCGTCACGTGTACCAGCAGTGAGGTAAAGGCCCAGACGTAATTGCCGGCCTGCAGCAGCGCAAAGACCTCAGCTGAAAACGTGGAGAACGTGGTCATCCCGCCACACAGCCCGGTGATGACAAGCAGCCTCAACGCAGGGTCAAGGTGGGGATGGCGAAGAAACCAGGCCATCGCGGCACCGATGATAAACCCACCAACAAGGTTAACAACCAGCGTGCCCGGCGGCAGGCTGGGAAACAGGGCATTCAGGCGTACGGCAAGCAGCCAGCGGATAATGCAGCCGGCAGAGCCGCCGATAATTACGGCCAGAAGTGACTTCACGGAATTGCCTCATTTTCAGAGGGAGTATGCGGCTGTAAATTCACGATGGCCTGACATACTCCCGGTTAATGGAGAGTGATATCAGGCGTCATCAGCTCCTCTGAGGGAGCGGTTGGGGAAGGTGGAACGCCATCACCTTACGGCGATTCTGCCCCCGTGCGGCGGGTTTATCAAGAAGTTATCCACCGTTTCTGTGGATAACTGGTTCTCAAAGTCAGGATACCGGCCTTCAGGCTTGACCTGCGTCACATAAAAAATTATCGTTTCAGCAGCATTTTTTATCCGATCGTGAGCCATGCAGATTACGCCACCCTGAGTTCTTCTCTCTACGTTCTTCTCTTTTACACCTGCCGCGACGGTACGTTCGCGACGGGCGGGTCACCTTTGTCACGCTCAGGCCTGCCAGATTTCATACTGAACGGCGCGCGCTTCCTCACGGGAAGCTGACGCCTGGTGCGGTACGGCCTGCACGGACATTTCACGGTTTATCAGCGGGCAGGCACCCGCATTCAGGGATATTCATGCGTCAGCTTTTCCGGTTTATGTTTCAGAATGGCACTCACCTTATTTTCGGTGCGCTGCTGATGGCCATGTCCAGCTTCGGTCAGACCTATTTTATCTCACTGTACGGGCACGATTTTCGCGGGACGTTTGGCCTCAGCGATGGCGGGCTGGGCGGGCTGTACGCCACCGGCACGGTGATGAGCGCCGTCACGCTGACCTGGGCCGGGCGGCTGATTGATTACACCACGACCCGGCGCTTCACGCTGGCCGTCACCCTGCTGCTGGTCGCCGCCTGCCTGCTGGTCTCTGGCGCACAGGCACCATGGATGCTTTGCATCGGCTTTTACTTTCTGCGCCTCGGCGGGCAGGGGCTGATGGTGCATACTGCGCTGACCGCGACGGCCCGTCAGTTTCCGCTGGATGCAGGCAAGGCGCTCGGGGCCATCGCGCTGGGCCTTTCACTGGCCCAGGCGGTGCTGCCTCTTGTCGCCGTGCACATCAGCAACCTGACCGGCTGGCGCATCGCCTGGGGGATCAATGCCGGTATACTTATTGCCGGCGTGGCGTTCGCACTGCTGTTCCTGCCGCGCGGTAAAGAGAAGCCCCTGCGCGCCTTCAGAAAACGGGGCGAGCCAGAGATAAAGGAAGTCTCCATCTGGAAAAACCGCAACCTCCTGCTGGCCCTGCCGGTCGTGCTGGCCTCCCCTTTTATCACCACGGGTTTTTTCTTTCATCAGGCCAGGCTTGCGCAGGAAAAGGGCTGGGAGTTGTCATGGGTGGCGGTGTGGTTTATTGCCTACGCCATAACCCAGGCAGCATCGCTGTTGACGTTCGGTCCTCTCATTGACCGGCTGTCCCCACGGCGTCTGTTGCCGTGGTTTCTGATGCCGCAGGCGCTGGCCATGCTGGCGCTGTGGCTCAGTAATGGTCAGTGGGTGACGCCGTTTTATCTGATTATGACCGGGATCTCCTCGGCGATTGCCTCCACGCTTGCCACTGCGCTGTGGGTACAGCTTTTTGGTCCGGCTCAGCTGGCCCGGGTACGTTCAGCGGTCGAGGCAGGCACCGTCATTGCCAGTGGCGCATCACCGGTCATTATGGGCGTGCTGATAGATCATCACGTCACCCTGCAGCTGCAGGCGTTGTTGTGCCTGATTTACATCGCGGGAGCCAGCCTGCTGGCAACGCGTATCAGAGAGGAGGAACCGGCGTAATTACCGGCTAAAAGCTGCCTTTGGCAGGCGGGTGCAGAGGGAACGAACGGGCATCAGCTGCACTGTATTTACCCCATGTCGCTGACTTAAAATAAATTTCACCTGTTGAACCGATTTGAATAACAAGAGACCAGACGCATTATGAACAGCAGTAAGAATATCTCTGACGCCCCGCAGCCGGATGACGCATTACGCGTGCTGCAGGTGCTGAAATCACCCGGGCTGATGACCCGTGAGTGCCTCGCCGGTATCGTGACCGCACTGGCGCTTATACCGGAAGTCATCTCATTTTCAGTTATCGCCGGCGTTGACCCGAAGGTGAGCCTGATATCCTCCATTGTCCTGTGCCTGACGCTCTCCATTCTCGGTGGCCGTCCGGCGATGGTTTCTGCCGCGGCCGGGTCGGTGGCGCTGGTCATCGGTCCGATGGTCCACGCTCACGGCGTGGAATATATATTGCCTGCCGTGGTGCTGGGCGGGATGGTGCAGATACTTTTCGGGCTGACAGGCCTGTCACGCATGATGCGCTACATCCCGCGCTCAGTGATGATAGGCTTCGTCAACGCGCTGGGTATCCTGATATTTTTTGCTCAGGTACCGCACGTGTGGGGGCAGTCGCCCCTGGTCTGGCTGATGTTTGCCGCGACGCTCCTGATTGTTTTACTCCTTCCGCGCATCCTGAAAAGCGTGCCTTCTCCGCTTGTTGCCATTGTCGTGGTCACCGGCGTGGCGCTGCTGATGGGCTACAGATTGCCGAATGTGGGTGATGAAGGGCCAATGAGCGCGGGTTTGCCCGGGTTTACTCAGCTGCTTGTTCCGTTAAGCTGGCAAACCCTCCAGATCGTCTGGCCTACCGCCCTGAGCGTGGCGTTTGTCGGCCTGATGGAATCGCTGCTGACGGCGAAACTTGTCGATGATATTACCGACACGCCATCCAGCAAGCGCCGGGAATCATGGGGGCTGGGGATTGGCAACATACTGGCGGGTTTTTATGGCGGCATTGCAGGGTGCGCAATGATTGGTCAGACCATTGTCAACGTTGAATTAGGCAAGGCAAGAAGCCGGGTGTCTACCCTGGCGGCGGCTGTGGTGTTACTCCTGCTCGTGACGGGGCTCAGTAAAGTCCTCGCGCAAATCCCGATGGTGGCACTGGCCGGTATTATGGTGGTGGTGGCGGTGAAAACGGTCAACTGGCACAGCCTGCAGCCGGCCACGGTTAAACGCATGCCCTGGCCCGAAACGCTGGTAATGGTATTAACCGTGGCGATAACGGTCTGGACGGGCAACCTTGCGCTGGGCGTACTGGCGGGCGTGATTGTTGCCATGGTCCTGTTTGCGCGCCGCATCGCCCATGTGATCCATGCTGAGCGTGTGATGAGTGAAGATGGAGAAAGCGTCCGGTACAACGTGCGTGGCCCTCTGTTTTTTGCCAGCAGTAACGACCTTTTTGAACATTTTCAGTATGCACACGATCCAAAGCGTGTGGTCATTGACCTGACCCATGCCCAGATCTGGGATGCTTCGACGGTGGCAGCACTGGACAGTATTGAGCACCGTTATCAACGATACGGGGTAAGTGTTGCTATCGAGGGCCTGGATATGCGCAGCAGCGATTTTCATCGTCGTCTGACGGGTAATATGGGCTGAGGACAGGTGACCTGCGCCCCACAAAGGGAGCAGATCAGTGCCGGGTAAAAATAGCCGGGTACCCTGTGCAGGTACCCGGTAACACAACATCCCACACTGTCAGAAACGCGGCGCAAGCCGGTAAGCAGCGTCCCACTCCCCCCCCTGCCTCCCTGAAAAGCGCCGGTATCCGGTCCGACAGAGTCATCGCAGCATCAGCAGGGGCTGGCGGGTTTCTGACAGCATCTCCGTGGTGTGGCTGCCGATAAAGAACCGGCGCAGCCGGGAGTGGCCGTATGCACCCATCACCGTGAGGTCGATGTCATTCTCATCTGCATACCGGCACAGCGCACCGGTCACGGAGGTATCTTCCAGGAGACGGGCTTCCGTTGTGATACCGGCCTCCTGCAAAATGGCCTGTGCGTCCTGCAGGGCTGAGATATCACCATTGACCATAACCAGATGACAGGTCAGACCGTTCAGCAGCGGACTGACGCTCAGGCGCTTCAGGTTTTCCCGGCTGGCCTCGCTGCCGTCATACGCAAACATCACGCGGGAGGGCGCTGAAAAATCTTCCGGCACGACCAGCACCGGCCGTTTCTGCAGCCGGATAACGCTTTCAAGATGGCTGCCCACCGTGCTCTCTGCGCCCCGGCGACCCAGTACCATCAGGCGGGCATCGCCGAGATCGGCCAGTATTTCGTCCAGCGCGCCGTGCTTCTGCAGCGCCTGCGCATCCGGACAGCCCTTCTGTTTAAGCAGTTCAGCGCAACCGGCCAGCACGGCCGCTCCCTGCGCCATCAGCAGCCGGCTGCGTTCACCCTCAATACGGACCAGTTCACGGGTCAGCTGCTCGCGGCTGTCGATACCCAGGGTACCGGTCAGGTCTGACACGGCGGGAGGCGCATTTTTTTCCAGCACGTGCAGCAGGGCAAGCGGCGCTTCAAGCCTGGCGGCCGCCCAGGCCGCATACTCACAGACCGCACGGGTTGACGGGGAACCGTCAACGCAGGCAATAACGGTGTTATTCATGATGCATTCTCCTGTGGATTAATGGCCGCTCATCAGTTTTTCGACTTCTTCAGGCTTGTCATGCACGCCGAAGCGGTCAACGAGTGTACGGGTTGCGTCATTCATCCCCTTAATCCCCACCTCCGTGCCCTCACGGCGGAACTTGATTACCACCCGGTCCAGCGCGCTGACGGATGTGATGTCCCAGAAGTGGGCGTGCGTCACGTCAATCACCACGCGCTCCACCGCCTCGCGGAAGTCAAAGTGGCCGGTAAACCGGTCGGAGGAGGCAAAGAAAACCTGCCCGGTCACGGTGTAGGTGCGGGTACCATCCTTCAGCTCAGAGGAGACCGCCATAAAGCGGGCCACCTTGGTGGCGAAGTTCAGTGAGGCAATCAGCACCCCGGTCAGCACGCCAAACGCCAGGTTATCGGTTGCCACCACCACGACCACCGTTGCCAGCATCACCACGCTGGTTGAAAGCGGATGGGTGCGCAGGTTGCCAATCGACTGCCAGGAGAAGGTGCCGATGGATACCATGATCATCACCGCGACCAGCGCCGCCATGGGTATCTGTGACACCCACTGGCGCAGGAACACCACCATCAGCAGCAGCACCACGCCCGCGGTCAGCGTGGAAAGCCGCCCCCGGCCGCCGGATTTTACGTTGATCACCGACTGACCAATCATGGCGCAGCCGGCCATGCCGCCGATAAATGAAGTACAGATATTGGCCACGCCCTGCGCCTTGCACTCGCGGTTCTTGTCGCTCGGCGTATCGGTCATGTCGTCCACAATGGTGGCGGTCATCATCGACTCCAGCAGGCCCACCACGGCGAGGCCGGCGGAGTACGGCAGGATAATCAGCAGCGTGTCCAGGTTCAGTGGAATGTCGGGTATCAGGAACACCGGCAGGCTGTCCGGCAGTTTGCCCATGTCGCCCACGGTGCGCACGTCCAGGTGCAGCCACATGGAAATGGCGGTCAGCACGATGATGCAGACCAGCGGCGAGGGGAGGGTTTTATTGATATACGGAAAGAGATAAATGATGCCAAGGCCGGCGGCGGTCAGGGCGTACACGTGCCAGGTGACGTTGGTGAGCTCCGGCAGCTGCGCCATGAATATCAGAATAGCCAGCGCGTTCACAAAGCCGGTAACCACCGAGCGTGACACGTAGCGCATCAGGCTGCCGAGCTTCAGGTAGCCGGCAATAAGCTGGATGACGCCGGTGAGCACCGAGGCCGCCAGCAGATACTGCAGGCCGTGGTCCTTCACCAGGGTAATCATCAGCAGGGCCATCGCGCCGGTGGCGGATGAAATCATCGCCGGGCGGCCGCCCAGGAAGGCCATAACCAGGGGAATACAAAATGCGGAGTAGAGTCCGACCTGCGGATCCACGCCGGCGATGATGGAAAAAGCGATCGCTTCGGGAATAAGCGCGAGCGCGACCACAATACCGGCAAGCACGTCACCACGGACGTTACCCAGCCAGTCCTTACGCGTCGAGGACAGCAACATAGTAGTTTCTCAGTTTTTGAATACGGTCAACCCGTGAGGGCAAAAAATTTGTATGAAAAAGCACATCCGCAGACGGGATGTTTTTGAGTGCGCGACTGAGTTTACTCAGTGCGACAGAGAGGGGTTACGACTCAGGGTGGCGTAAGACGCATGATATTTTTATTTCTCCTTTACGGCGGATGTCTGCCTTCAGGACCGGATTATGCCGTCTGAATGGAGCCTTCAGGACCGGCGGCGAAGCCTGATAAGTACCGGCACAGGGCCCGGACACGACCAGAACAGCGTTTTACTATAAACGAAATCAGGAAGGCGTCAACGCCGTGTTCACACACGCCCGGCTTCAGATACGGGCCCCTGCGGCCCTGCTTCTGCCAGTGACGCAGGCCAGCCCCCACATAAAACACATTCACTTTTTCATATTTATTGTTGACGCCATTGCATTGTGAAGAGACACTGCGTCTCTGTATTGACAGGAGGCCAAATGACAAACGCATCCCCGCTTCAGTTGTTTAAAAATCTTTCTGATGAAACCCGGCTCAGCCTGGTGCTGTTGCTGCGCGAAAAAGGCGAACTCTGCGTCTGTGAACTCTCGGAGACCCTTAGGCAGTCGCAGCCCAAGATATCACGACACCTTGCGTTACTCAGGGAGGGAGGGCTGCTTATTGATCGCCGTGACGGAAAGTGGATCCACTACCGGCTGTCACCGCACATGCCCGCCTGGGCCGCTGCCGTTATTGAGCAGGCTTACCAGTGTCAGCGTGACGATATCAGGGCGCTATGTCTGCAGGCCGCTCAGGATAATGCCGCCACTAACGGTCGGGCTGTCTGCCTGTAAAAATTTATTCATACACATATGTTATTTCATATTTAAATAACGACTGCTCTTCGCTCATTTCGCGGAGTAACCGGACACGTTGCAAGAGGGAGTGATTATGTTTCTGGCGGGTGCAATTTTTGTTCTGACTCTGGTGCTGGTTATCTGGCAGCCCCGGGGTCTGAATATTGGCTGGAGCGCCACGATTGGGGCCGGGCTGGCGCTGCTGACCGGCGTGGTACATCCCGCGGATATTCCGGTGGTCTGGCAGATTGTGTGGAATGCCACGGCGACCTTTATCGCGGTTATCATCATCAGCCTGCTGCTTGATGAGTCCGGCTTCTTCGAATGGGCTGCGCTGCACGTTTCCCGCTGGGGTGGCGGCAGGGGCCGGCTGCTGTTCACCTGGATTGTGCTGCTGGGCGCAGCGGTGGCAGCGCTTTTTGCCAACGACGGCGCGGCGCTTATTCTCACCCCCATCGTGATTGCCATGCTGCTGGCGCTGGGCTTCAGCCCCGGCACCACGCTGGCGTTTGTGATGGCCGCCGGTTTTATTGCGGACACCGCCAGCCTGCCGCTTATCGTGTCGAACCTGGTAAACATCGTCACGGCGGACTTCTTTAATCTGGGGTTCAGTGAATATGCCTCGGTCATGGTGCCGGTGAATATCGCCTCCGTTGCCGCCACGCTGGTTATGCTGCACCTGTTTTTTCGCAGGGACATACCGGCCACCTATGACCTGGAAAAGCTGAAGGCCCCGCAGGAAGCCATCCGCGATATGCGAACCTTTAAAACCGGCTGGGTTGTACTGCTTCTGCTGCTGTCGGGCTTTTTTGCCCTTGAGCCGCTCGGCGTGCCGGTCAGCCTGGTAGCCGCCGTGGCGGCGTTTATCCTCTGGCTGGTTGCCCGCCAGGGGCACGTCATTGATACACGCAAGGTACTGAAGGGTGCGCCCTGGCAGATAGTTATCTTCTCGCTGGGCATGTATCTGGTGGTGTACGGCCTGCGAAATGCCGGCCTGACGGATTATCTTTCCTCGCTGCTGAACCGCTTTGCAGAGCACGGCGTCTGGGGAGCCACGCTGGGCACCGGATTCCTGACCGCCTTTCTGTCTTCGGTGATGAACAACATGCCCACCGTGCTGGTCGGTGCACTGTCCATTGATGGCAGTGCCGCTCAGGGCGTGGTGAAAGAGGCGATGATTTACGCCAACATTATTGGCTGCGACCTCGGCCCGAAAATCACCCCCATCGGCAGCCTGGCCACCCTGCTGTGGCTGCACGTTCTGGCACAGAAAAACATCACCATCAGCTGGGGCTACTATTTCAGGGTGGGCATCGTGATGACTCTGCCGGTCCTTTTCGTGACGCTGGCCGCGCTGGCCCTGCGCCTGAGTGTTTAACCTGAAACCCACGGGCCGCCAGTGTGCAGCCCCGAACGGAGGATCTCATGACCGACATTACCATTTACCACAACCCGGCCTGCGGCACGTCCCGTAACACGCTGGCGCTTATCCGCAATACGCGCACGGAGCCGACCATCATCCTGTATCTGGAGACACCGCCGTCGCGTGACCTGCTTAAAAAGCTGATTGCAGACATGGGTATCAGCGTGCGCGCGTTGCTGCGTAAAAACACGGAGCCTTATGAGCAGCTGGGGCTGGCTGAAGACCGCTTCAGCGATGATGAGTTACTGGATGCCATGCTGGCCCATCCCATCCTCATCAACCGCCCGGTCGTGGTGACGCCGCTCGGCACAAAACTCTGCCGCCCGTCGGAAGCGGTTCTGGATATTCTCCCCGACCCTCAGCAGGGCGCGTTTATCAAAGAAGACGGCGAGGCCGTCATTGACGACCAGGGGCAAAGAGTCGGGAAGCAGATATAAGGGATTTTGAACATGATAAAGAACACGTTACCCAATATTGATGTCGGGATTTTTGATAGTGAAATCACTGAGGAGCGGCTCACTGTCTCTGCAGTCAGGCAGCCCGTCAGGATCCTGATGCTGTACGGTTCACTGCGTGACCGCTCATACAGCAGGCTGGCGACAGAGGAAGCTGCGCGGCTACTTGAATCAATGGGTGCAGAAGTCAGGATTTTCAACCCTTCAGGATTACCCCTGCCTGATGATGCGCCTGATTCCCATCCCAGGGTGCGGGAACTCAGAGAATGGGTTCGCTGGTCTGAGGGTATGGTGTGGTGTTCCCCGGAGCGTCACGGTGCCATGACCGGAATTATGAAAGCGCAGATTGACTGGATCCCCCTGTCTGAAGGCGCCGTAAGGCCCACTCAGGGGAAGACGCTGGCAATCATGCAGGTCAGCGGGGGTTCACAGTCTTTCAATGCTCTGAACCAGATGCGCATCCTGGGACGCTGGATGCGCATGTTTACTGTCCCTAACCAGTCATCGGTAGCCAAAGCGTGGCAGCAGTTCGATGACACAGGCCGTATGCTTCCCTCTTCATATTACGACAGGATAGTGGATGTGATGGAGGAACTGATGAAATTCACGCTACTCCTGCGCGGCAACAACGATTATCTCGCCGATCGTTACAGTGAACGTAAAGAAAATGCAGCACAGCTTTCGGCCAGAGTGAATCAGCAGGATATTTAAAAAAGGCAGCCGCTCTGCTTTATTCATCAGTACCCGGGGCGCATTTTTTCAGACGAAAATACGTCGCCCGGGAGATGCCCGTTTTCTCCATAACGGTTTTAACGGGTATCTTCCTGGAAATCAGTTCTCGGGCCACTGCTGATTTTTGATGGGGTTTTCGTCCGAACTTAACGCCGGCCGCCATGGCAATCATCCTGCCATCATTAGTTCGCTCCAGTATGCGTTCACGCTCTGCTTCTGCCACGGCCGCAAGGATCTGAATAACCATTTTACCCATTGTACCTTCTGTGCTCAGACCATTTTCAAGAAACCTGATGGATATTCCTTTCTTATGGCAGGCATCCACTATGTGGATCATGTCCGCAGTATTGCGCCCAAGCCGGTCCATTTTAGTACAAAGTATAATGTCATCCTTTTCAGCGCGGCCAAGCAGCCTTTGCAGTCCCTCGCGTTCGTCCGTTGCCCCGGACATCATGTCGGTAAAAATCCGGTCATCCCGGACTCCGGCAATTTTGAGTTCTGAAATCTGCGCCGTCAGTTTTTGATGACTGGTCGATACCCTTGCATATCCCAGTAACGCCATATTGGTCTCATAAATCGATATTGATACGTTGTAGTATCATAAAGCATAAATCACGAATTTTGATACTCATGTTTTATGCCATTTCCCTCAGTCTCAAAACTTATAACATTTGAGATATGCAAGAATTGATTTCAATACCCGTTTACGAAAGGATGCACAATGAGTGATGACTTTCTGACCAGCGAACAGACAGAAAACTACGGTCGCTATGTGGCAGAGCCAAATGAGGTGCAGCTGGCCCGGTATTTTCATCTGGATGAGCGTGATCTTGTTTTTATTAATCAGCGCCGGGGGAAGCATAACCGGCTTGGGATTGCCCTTCAGCTAACCACTGCCCGTTTTCTGGGAACCTTCCAGACCGATCCCTTGCAAATACCTCCCGGCGTCCGCTATTACGTTGCGTTACAGCTGAACATTCATCGCCCTGAGATCATGGCCCGATACGCCCAGAGAAAGAATACCCGCTGGGAGCATCAGGGGCTGATCAGGCAACACTATGACTACCATGATTTTGGCGATTTCCCCTGGTCATTCAGACTGAAACGTCTGCTTTATATCCGCACATGGCTCAGTAACGAGCGCCCCGGTCTGATGTTCGATTTTGCCACGGCATGGCTGCTCCAGAATAAAGTATTGTTGCCCGCAGCCTCAGCGTTGACGAGGCTCATTGGCGAAATTCGTGAACGGGCAGGCAGGCGTTTGTGGCGCAGACTGGCTGCATTACCTGACAGCTGGCAGACTGAGCAACTGGCCGGTCTGCTTGTGATACCGGAAGGACAGCGGGTTTCCGTGATGGAGCAGATACGAAAAGGGCCCGTCAACGTCAGTGGTCCGGCCTTTACTGACGCACTTCAGCGCTACACACGCCTGCGCAGCCTGGCGTTTTCCCGGCTGAATTTTGCCGGGCTGCCTGCAATTCAACTCCGCAACCTGGCTCGTTATGCCGGCATGGCGTCGGTTAAATATATCGCCAGAATGCCGGAGGAACGGCGGCTGGCCGTCCTCACCGCGTTTGTTAAAGCACAGGAAATTTTGGCACTGGATGAGGCTGTCGATGTTCTGGATCTGCTGATACTCAATATCACGCGCTCAGCGAAGCAAACCGGGCAGAAGAAACGGCTCAGAACGCTCAAAGATCTCGATCGCGCGGCGCTACTTCTCGCACGTGCATGTACGCTTTTACTGGATGATAAAATGGATGACGCAGCGCTTCGTCAGACTATTTTCAGCTACGTACCAAAGAGCCGGCTGGCGGAATCCGTAGGTAAAGTCAATGAGCTTGCCCGCCCGCAGGACACAAATTTCCAGGATGAAATGGTCGGGCAATATGGACGGGTTAAGCGCTTTCTGCCGGCCATGCTGCGTGATTTACACTTTCAGTCTGCTCCTGCCGGCGAAAATACGCTGTCGGCCATACATTACCTGGCCGGACTGGGTGGTTCGAAAAAACGCCTTTTGGAGGATGCGCCTGAGCAGATCATTACAGGTCCCTGGAAACGTCTGGTGTACGACTCCGAAGGCCGGATACAGCGTGCAGGATACTCATTATGCCTTCTGGAACGCCTTCAGGATTCGCTGCGTCGCCGCGATATCTGGCTGGAGAACAGCGATCGCTGGGGCGATCCGCGTCAGAAGCTTCTTCAGGGAAAAGAGTGGCAGGCTCAGCGGATTGCCGTATGCCGGGCCCTTGGACACCCCACCGATGGTGCAAATGCCGTTAAACAGCTGGCAGCCGAGCTGGATGAAACCTGGAAAAAGGTGGCCTCACGCTTTGAGTTCAATGCCGCCGTAAGCATCTGTCATCAGGGTAAATATCCGTCCCTTACCATCAGCAGTCTGGAAAAACTGGAAGAACCGCAGCCGCTGATTCGTTTAAACAGCCGTGTCAGGCAGCTGGTCCCCCCTGTTGATCTGACAGAGCTGCTGCTTGAAATTGACGCCCGGACTGGTTTCACCCGTGAATTCACTCATGTGAGTGAGTCTGAAGCACGTGCTCAGGATCTTAACATCAGCCTGTGTGCCGTACTGCTTGCTGAAGCCTGCAATATCGGACATGAACCGCTCATCAAACACAGTATTCCGGCACTGACCCGCCACCGTCTGAGCTGGGTAAAACAGAACTACATTCGGGCTGAAACGCTGGTGAGCGCTAATGCCCGGCTGGTCGACTTTCAGTCCACGCTGGAACTGTCTGAGCGCTGGGGCGGCGGAGAAGTGGCTTCTGCAGACGGTATGCGCTTTGTCACTCCTGTAAAAACGCTGAACTCGGGCCCTAACAGAAAATACTTTGGCTCAGGGCGTGGGATCACCTGGTACAATTTTGTTTCTGACCAGTATTCCGGCTTTCACGGCATCGTAATCCCCGGTACGTTGCGTGACTCTATCTTTGTGCTGGAAGGGCTTCTGGAGCAGCAGACGGGGCTGAATCCGGTGGAAATTATGACGGACACTGGCGGGTCCAGCGACATCATCTTTGGCCTGTTCTGGCTGCTGGGCTACCAGTTTTCGCCCCGCCTGGCAGATGCCGGTGAGGCTGTATTCTGGCGGGCAGATAAAAATGCGAGCTATGGTGTTCTGGATGAGCTGGCGCGGGGATCCGTTGAACTTTCAAAGATTGAAATCCAGTGGGATGAAATGATGCGGGTTGCCGGTTCTCTGAAGCTGGGTACAGTCCACGCCTCAGAACTTGTGCGCTCGCTTTTAAAAAGTTCACGTCCGTCAGGGCTGGCGCAGGCGATCATGGAGGTGGGACGGGTCAACAAGACGTTGTACCTCCTCAACTACATTGATGATGAAGAATATCGTCGCAGGATACTGACTCAGCTTAACCGGGGAGAAGGACGTCACGCCGTGGCAAGGGCAATCTGTTATGGCCAACGTGGTGAAATTAGAAAACGTTACCGGGAGGGACAGGAAGATCAACTGGGTGCGCTGGGTCTTGTTACTAATGCCGTGGTGTTGTGGAACACGCTCTATATGCAGGAAGCGCTGTCACATCTGCGCAGCGCAGGTGAGATCCCGAAAGACGAGCATATCTCACGCCTGTCACCATTGATGCACGGTCATATCAACATGCTGGGACATTATACGTTCACGCTACCGGAAGATATTCTGAAGGGGGAGCTGAGGCCATTAAATTTCAATTCAAACAATGAATTATGGCCTTAACGTGGTTTTTTACACGATTGAACCTCGAACCCCTACAGAATGTTGGATTTTTGCCCTTACTACTGGGAAGATAGTCGGTCATAGATATAAAAAGAAGATTAGCGTCTCGTAATTTTTTTAACAATTCTCCCATTGTCACCGCATCAAATGCCAACTCTCTTCTTTTTTTATGATTTACCGTATCCCAGCTGGTATACCCTTGTTGACCTTCCGGAAGCCAATCTTTTGATATGACAAAGGATGCAATATAACAATTCGTAACTTTATAGCACGGGTTAGGCATTGTCGAATCAAAATCAGCCGCCGTTACCTGACCTATAAACTTGCCTGTTGGTACCGCGGGTATTGTTGAAAGGCTTACATGAAGAGGTTCCGCACTTGCTGATACCATGAACAAAAAGAAAAGAACGCATAATATGACAATATTTATTTTCATGTTAACCTTAGTTATCATCAGCCACAGAGAATTTGATTGTATTTCAATAAAAATATACGTTATGAATTTTTTTGAAAAATCGTTCATTACACTAAAAGGATGCAGGGAATTTATTGAATCCATAACCTTTCATTAATCATAATCGATGCGAATTAAAGCCGTTGCTGAGAAGTGACCCAATTTCAGGCTGGCATCCTTTTTTTTCAACGGTGCTGCATCAATAGTTAATATATTAGGATATATGAAACTTTTCCAGGTATTTAAAGGGTAAGGCTCACCATTATTATAAAAAGCAATACCAAGATTCTCTTGCGTTGTAGCCAGCAAGGTACTATCAAATTCAGTTGCTGTACCTTCCATTAATAATCTCATGCTGTTTTTAGTAATGCCTTTGCACTCAAGAGAGTAGTTCAGTCGCTGTAAATTCTTTTTACCATCAATATCAGTAACAGAAATGCTCTCACCGAAGTTAACCTCAATAACATTGTTGTTATTAATAATACATGATGGCGGAACGATAACAGTTACTTTAACATTAACCATCGCTATATTTTCATCGGCTGCCCTTACTGAATTACACACAGAAAAGAAAACCAGAGTGATTAATGGAATCAGTAATGGTTTTAAATTTTTCATTCCCTTTCTTTTCCCATGATATAAAGCTGATCAACATAACTCTATGACAAAATTATATTCATCAGGCCTTGCTGTATTAAAATTAATCATAATTAATTTTTGAATTCACCTGAGCCAGATAGCTACCGGAAGTCAGAGGCGCTTTTGTTCTCTCTGGTATGATAGTAAAGCTCAGTGCATTCTTCCCAGGGATTATCATTAAGGGAGAGCCACGACTACCAAGGCTTACATCGCGTCCTTGAATATCCTTGATTCGCAGCCCCATCTCCTCGACTCCCTGAACTTTAATTAGTTCGGGATTATCTGCATCTATCACACCATTAAAACTTACGGAAACCGAAACCTCATTCCTGACCCATACCAGTGAGTCATGACGCAAATCCAGGCTGGCGACCTCATTGTTCAGGCAATCCTCCAGTCGTAACTCAAGTCTTACCGGTTTCCCCTGCGCACCAACGCTGTGCAGGCGCCCGGTTCCTACTTCGCCCAGCTCTACAGTTTGGTAAGTGCTGCTCATTTCCAGACGACAGACACTTTGGATTAGCGCACCATAAACGTATATAGTCAGGTTCGCTTCTTCTATACCAGAGTTATCTGCCGCCTGAGCCTCACGTGCAAATACGACCACCGCGCATAGCACCAACGTTAGCATTAAGGTCAGAGAACAGGATTTGATATTTTTTTCTCCTGGCTATGTGCCTGGAAACGATGATTATCAATATTTATTGTCATACTCTCATTACTTATTACTCTGCTAATAAGACACTATTTATCTCCATCATGTCTGACCCGAAATGATGTCTTTCATCCATTCAACTGGCTTGTGCTACCCCTGGCCGGGGACTTTCATGGCATCTTTTCAGGCACAACTGAGCAAATATTGCTGCTGCAACTAAAGCTGAGCTGAGGACGGCCACCATAATCGTTGACATAAGTTAGTACAGGATTAGATCCCACTGCAGACGCACTCACTGTCAATTTCTGGCTTCCCCTAGGAGAGATCATCATTGGTTCAAAATTTTTAATACTATTCATTTTACTGTTCCCTGCATCAACGATCGTCACGAAGTATGGCGTCGGGTTATTGACAATATACTTGTCGCCTTGTCGGCTGAGTGTGAGTTTCTCCTGAGGTGGCGGCGCGTTATTATCTATAGCAATGGATTCTGGCCGGTAAAACAATTTGATCCGAGTCTGCAGTGCTATTTGTAAAGTATTAGGCTTCGAACTTTTTGGCGGAATTTCGCGTAAGTTAAAGTAATAAAGTGTTTCTCTGTCTTGAGCCAGCATATTTGCCACCGGAAGTGCCTGTATTTTCACCTGGCTTGGCTTACCTGGCTCAATTCGTTGCACCGGTGGGAGCACCGTAAGAGGGCTCTGAATTTTTTTACCCTGCTCATCCTCAATCCAGCTTTGTGCCAGGTACGGGAGGTGCTTGTTCTCGTTGCTGACGTTCAGGCTTACCGAAGATTGACCACCATTAAAAATTACCCTGGTACGGTCCAGAGCTATTGCAGCATGCACTGAATATACAGTTAAACTCCCCGTCAGGGCTGTTGGCAGAACGAACAGCAACAGGCTGTGCTTTCGGGTTAATTTTTTGACGCTACGCATCATCTTCTTCATCATTTACTCTCTGTGAGTCAATAGCTTGGGTACATGGCGTGACATCAACCGCGACGTGGCGCATTGAGGATTACGGTAATGAATTCTACCCTTCCACCTTTAACGGATGACAGGGGAGTAGTAAGGTGTTCATCAGCATATCTTTGGGTAATGGAGTCGGCATAGTTACCTCACACTGCGGGTTTCCGCTCCAGTGCACACTCATGGTCTCGCCATGATTAATGCCGCTCAGATAAGCACTGCCCCCGTCGTTGACGATACCGGTTTCCTGCCCGTGGAGGTTATGCACCGTTGCACCGAAAGGCTGCTCACTTCCATCCGAAAGCTTAATGAACGCCATCGCCTTTTCACCCGCGATAACGCCAAACTTACGGTAGCCAATGGCCCCTTCTGTCAAGGTGGCCTGGACCACTGAGGTAGTTGCCTCTGCTCTATCCCCCAGTTGGTTCAGGTCGATACTCGCCTTATTACGGTAATAGCTATTTACATCTCCAATTACAGCCTTACCCCAGATATTGGTCCTGCTGACCCGCCCATAACCGCGTACTGGTACATTCGACACCCCTTCTGTATCCACTAACATCCGCGTACCACCCGTCGTTCCGGCGCGGTGCAGTGCGCCTCCTTCAGTTGTCAGAGTCATTCCGCCCTGTGCGTTCATTCCAATTGCACTATAGCTACTGGCCTGATAATTAGCGTTAGCGCTAAATCGAGCTAAATCGCCCTCGCGCGTGTAAAAGCCGCTGCCACTGCCCCCGGCGCGCGAGGACCCGACTCTGACCTGATAGGTACTGCTCTCGTCAATCCGCCCGAAGTAACTCATGCTGTGAGTGTTATTGTGCCGATTTACCGTGGCGCTATAACTCACGCTTCCACCGACGCCCCACGGCATTGATAGCGACAAATAAGCACCATCATCATTGATGCTGTTATATTTATTACGGTATGCCGACAAGGATAAGCTGAGGTTTCGAAACTGCCCTATATCGAAATAGCGTGAGAGCGTTAGGTTGTAACGATTATTCGCCGCTCTGTCCCAGTAAGTTTCGTGGCTATAATTGAGGTAAGTGCTCAACCTAAGTTCCCGGATATGCTTATTGAAAGTGATGGTGTACATCTCTTTTCCATTGCCAGTTGTACTGCCGTAATATCGCTTATCCAGGTACTGGCTCATACTCATAAAGTCCTCCTCCGAGAAGCGATAGCCAGCAAAAGTCACCTGGCTGTCGTATTCATCAAAATCTTTTGAATAGCTTAAGCGGTATGAAGCTCCACTCAGAGTGTGATTTTCATCAGGCAGACGCGCCCGGGATTTAGTCGTATCAAGTGATAAGGCACCAAATGCCATTAAGTCTCGTCCGACACCAATTGAAAGGGCATTATAATTGCCCCCTACCAGCGCCCCGCCGTAAAGAGACCATCCGTTACTGATACCCCAGGAGAATTCTCCTGTGCTGAATACCGGCCCCTCAGTTTGATGTTTAAAGTCAGAAGGCTGACCTGCAGCAAATTTGAAGCGCACTGAACCTGGACGTGTCAGGTACGGGATATTAGCGGTATTCATTGTGAACGTTTGTACGCTACCGTCCTGCTCTTCCACCCGAACATTAAGCTCTCCGCTGATCGCATCGTTAATATCTCTGATACGAAACGGACCCGTCGCTACAGTAGTCTCATACAGTACACGCCCCTGTTGGCGGATGATTACTTTTGCGTTCGTCTTCGCCACGCCCACCACCTCCGGAGCATATCCACGCAGGCTGGGTGGCAGCATATTATCGTCCGACACAAGGCTTGCCCCCGTGAAACGGAAGCTGTCGAACATTCCAGAGTCTAAGTAATCCTCCCCCACCGTCAGCTTTGCCCGCAATGCAGGTATCGCCCGGTACAGGTAGTACCTGCTCCACTCAAGTTGCTGACGCGAGGAATTGTTGTTCCTGCTCTGATTTTCCAGATTTGCCTGCCAGTCGGCACGAAGGCGCCAGGCGCCGAGGTTAGCCCCCGTCGTTCCGTTGCCACTGAGGTTATAGCTTTCGTTACTATTCTGCTCCTGACGTTGCGCCCGGCCATTGAGATTATAATCGAATAATATTCCTGGAATGCCTTCATCCCAGCGCGCAGGGGGATCCCAGTTATCGTCCGTGTATTCAAGAAAAGCCTGAGGAATGCTCAGGTACAGGGATGAGTTTGATAAATCCCCCCGTACTGTCATTCCCTCTACACTATTTTCATCCAGGCATTCTTCGTTATGCCACCAACTTAATTTTCCCATTTCATTGGTTTTAAAACCAAGTTGCCCAACAAGCAATCGATTTACACAGGCACGACTACCATTGACATCATTATCGGGGGCGTAGAACATAACCTCCTGCTCCTGCAAGTCATTTTTATTGACATGTACCGTCATACGATAAGAGCCTGGCATAATATATCCACCTTGTGAAAATCGACTAAGATCAATATTTTGGCGATCGTTCAAATCCAGCATGTCAGTATTAAACTGGATGTAATCGTTTGCATAAACCAGCGTTACTGGAAGCCATAAAGCAAGAGTGAAAAATATACCAAAAGACTGATGTCGAAGCATAAATGCTATTGGATTAAATTTCATTTCATTACTCTATAATTGTATAAAAGCTTCTTTAGTGATGCTTATTTCGCATTAAAGGTCAAAAATAATCGAGTACTAATCGTATCGAAGAGTAAAAATATCCCGATTTTAATGGCTGGTTATTAGCTACTACCTGTAAGGTGTAATTTATTCTCATACTTTCCGAATTAAATGTAGTGAGCATTAAGGGTGAGCCTGGAATAACAACCTGTCCTCGTGGGTCCGAAATTCGGATTCCTACGCCGGACGCCTTACCCATGATACCGAATAAATTCCCCTCTGCATTTCCATCAAAAGTGATTCGGAATTGATTCCATTCTGTCTGGCTGGAGCGTCTGGTATCACAGTTCACTAAGTCAATTGAAAAACTCCGGGTGTTCCCCTGCCCGTTACGAATAATATCTGCCAGGGGTACTATGTCCATATCAATTACCTGCTCTCGACTGTCTACCGCAATAGTACAGGGAGTATCTATAATCGAGCCCTGCATATTGACACGTCCCCTTTCTGAAACAGTAATTTGCGCACCGACCTCCCAATTCAATAAAATACACGTAATTACAAGGAGATGGAGCGCTACAGCTTTCATTTATTCTTACTCTGCAGGCTGATTTAAGCAGTGCATTGGGGGTGCCCACATGCACTGCTTAAAACGTATAAAATAAGAGATTTAGTTGTACGCTAAAGTGAAATCTGCAACAGACTGGAACTCACCTTCGGTGATTGGGGCTGGAACGTCTCCCTTCATGTCTCCCTGCATATAGGCTGCAAAACTGAGGGTGCCACTACCATTCTGTAATACCTGTTCCTTTGTTGGAACACCCAGTTTGATAATGGTTCCATCGCCAGAAGTAATAGCAATACTGGCACCAGAAGCAGTACCGGTAATACCCAGAAGCCCATTATTGGCAGCAGACTCCATTCCGGTAAAAGTTAACTGAACCTTATTTTTAGATGCAGGCGTGCCGAAGGTACAGTTTTCTAAGTTGATTGAGAAATTGCGTGGTGTCGACTTCCCGCCATTATTCAGCGCAGCTTTAGAAATCTGGCCCAGATCCACCGTCTGATCTACTGAATCAGGGGTAATCGAACATGGCGCATCGATAATTGAACCAGTAAATGTGACTTTACCTTGTCCACTATCTGCATGAGCAGTAGTAGTCAGTCCAAAAGCCACGGTGGTAATCATCATAAGCTTATTTAATTTCATTGAAGACCTTCCTTTTATTAAGATTAACGCTGTTTTAAAATAAAAAGCCAAATTTTTGCAATGGCCATTTTAGTAAAATTTATTTCAGAAAAATAAGTGATAACTTGTGAATAACTTAAATTTTATAATTATAAACCCCATATTTTTCAACAAAAAAAGCAAGCTTAACAGTAGCTATACTAATTAAAACTGATAGGACACTGATAAAAATAACGTCATCTCGATTAGATAAACACATATTTAACATTCGATAATGATGCATAACACAAATCAGCTCTAACTGATTTCAAATTTATCACCAGGCACAACCATCTATAAAGCATGATTCAAAATCGCATAAAAGATCGTATTTTAGTGTCTTTTAGGTTGTTTATCCTGATGTCACGCACATCCTATAGCAGTAACATCTAAATGTTAAGTGAATCTCAAACAAAAATTTTTATTTCTTGATAGCATTCGCCTATTGTTTTTTAACTAATCATTGTCAAAATTATTTAAAAAAAAGGGATACATGCTCTAAGCGCATTTTTTTTAGCTAAAGTTTTTGTCATTGATATATGTCAATTTATATTGAAAAATAATCATTCCATTTTTTGCTATAGAACTCTATATGTCCAAAAAATATATAAAAATAGACACTATGTTTTTTAAGTAAAAAAATTATTCCTGAATTTTATTTTTTTTCGTTTAAGGTTCGTTTATTTTTTTCATTATTGTGTTATCGCATTTCTATGCAGAGTGGCCATTTATACAGAAGAATTCTGTGATCATTTTTTCAGAAAGAATTTTTTGGCCTTATTTGAGATAACTGCAGTCTGACAATACGCGATAAAGCGCATTACCGGGACCGGATTAGGTCGACGTTATCCGTGTGCTTGACCTGCCCCCATTGTCAGATGCAGCGATCAGTTAGTAATATCTGAAGGTGACAGATGCGTTAAACCCGCTTGTAATTAACGCAAAGACCGTCACCCCGCAGAAGCTGCCAGATACGGCGGTAACCGAAGTGGTGGCGTTCAGGTGTCAGCTCTGTGATACGTAGAGATACCTGTGCTTCAGCAGCCGGGCGCTGAGCCGAATAACAACAGGCTGAAAGGGACAGACCGGCCAGCCTGCAGGCTTGATGTTGCAACAGGCCAGTCGTATGACACATCAACATCACGGCATCCCGCTTCTGGTCTGTCGTCAATACTTTCGACCAGGAGCCACCCGAAGCGCCTCCTTATCAGGCATGACTTTGGCCAGCAGCTTCCTGAGTCTGACGTTCTCTTCCTCAGGCGACTTCAGGCGCTTAACCTCGGGCAAATCCATACCACCCTATTTCTTGCGTCAGGTGTAAAAACCTGGCATCGGAAATGGCATGCCTGCGGCAGAGTTCACGTGCGGATAACCCGGCTTAAGCCTCGCGGAGGATAGTGATGATCTGTTGGTCGGAAAAACGCTTCTTAATGGGGATCTCCTCATATGGCTTATGAAGACATTGCTGACATCGGGGTGCACTAATCAACGGGGAGGAGGTCACAAATATGCATAATATCTCACTGTTCAGAGCTGGAATATTTCTTTAAAGCGGTTTTTGATAAATCTCCACATCGTCCAAAATAAGAAAATAACGTTTACCAGAATTTTGGTCTTGTTATAAAGGAACTGAAAAAAAACGGGGATAGATTTTACCTCCATTCAGCAAGATATTGATAAGGTAAGTATTGCCCTTCAGTTCAGGCATATTGGTATCAATAACATGAGCATTGTGGATGAATACTTTCTGAAAAACACGAACGGACTCGGAACACTGGGACAACCCTTCATCGTAGACCAGAAATTTGTGTGTGATACCTCATCGGCTATCGATAAGATCTTCAAGCGCCTCGACGACGCCCTTCCTCCTGTATCCGCCTGACATTGCTTTTTCCGGCGGTACCAGGCATTGAGCGGAGAGTGCCTGGTACGCTCCCTGCCCCGCCTCTTTTCCGTTCTTTCCTTTACTGTCATAGGGTTACGCGGCGATCGCCGCCCGGACCGCCTGCGGACGCTCCGCTGTTTATTTCAGGCTGACCAGGTTATTCTCCGTATACGGGAGAAAGGCCGGAAAACCGGTCCGGGCCGGATCCTCTGCGGATCGATTTATTCCCGTGGTTTTCGCTGGACAGACAGGGGAAAATACGTTCCGCACCGCCAGACAACGGAGATTAAAAGTTTGGGTACTTTGCCCCGCGAACTGATGCAGAATTCACGCAGCGACGCCAGTGGTCATCATCTGCACAATTCAGATGCCGCGCGCTATTTTGACTACGAAAGCGCGGTCGCGCTGCGGAACCTGGCCGCCGCCTACGGCACCGACATGCCGCGCTACCTGCTGGCCCCCGAGGTGGCCGTCCTGCTGTCGAAGGTTCCCGACCTGAAAAAGCGCCTCTTTATCGATGCGCTGTGGAACACCGGCGGCCGGCTCAACGAGATCCTGCCGCTCACAACCGGGGACTTTGTGCTGGACGATCCGCTGACCGGCGCGCCGCTTTCGTCACCGTTCGTGGTGCTGCGTACGCTCAAGCAGCGGAAGCTGGAAGCGGCCGCGCGCAGCCGCAGCCGCCGGCGCGGCCGGCCGACGAAAGAAGAACAGCTGGCTGAACGGGAAACGGAAGCGGAAATACGTGACAACCCGCCGCGCGCGGTGCCACTCACCGATCCGGGATTTGTGCAGCGGTTACGGGAATGGTTTGCGACGGTGCAGCCGACAGCCGGTGCGCGCCTGTGGAATATCAGAAGCGAGGATACGGCGCGCAGCTGGATAAGTCAGGCCGTGGCGGCCGCCGCGCGTGACGGTGTGACGTTTTCCATCCGGCCGGTGACGCCCAAGACGTTCCGGGACTCGTTTGCGATGCACCTGGTGCAGCATCAGGTGCCGCAGAAGGTGATCCAGACCCTGATGGGACATAAAGACGCGAAGTCGACCGAGTGGTATACGCGGGTGTTTGCGCTGGACGTGACCCGCCAGCTCGGGGTGCGGTTCTCCATGGATCTGCAGGAAGCCAGCCGGTTACTGTTGCCGCCGCGGTAGCGTGTGCGGACTCCTTCAGGTCCGGAACGGCCGCAGCAGGGTTGCGGGGATGAAGGTTATGTTTTCGCGTGCCCGTGAGCAGGCGACATAAAGCTGATTACGTGACGACGCAGGCAGCTCAGAGAGCTTCTCTTCGATAAACAGGCGCCAGTGGGCGGTGCCCGGTACGATGCAGACATCCCTGAAGTGATCCAGTCCCTTACTGGCCCCCCGGTTCATTGAATGACAGCCGTAGCGATGGTGTTCTTTGAAGAATAGCCTGATGATCCGGTCATCTGCATGCAGTGCCACCGCCCGCGCCCGATCGCTTATGGTTTCAATCTGCGTCTCATGCAGGCCGTGCGCCTCGATACCAATATTCAGATGTCCGAAAATGAAATCACACACGGCCTGAGAACATCGCCACGTCCTGCTGAGCGTCTCAAGGTCAGGCGTAATCCCCGCCGTCCGAAAGCGCATTTTATAGCGGTGAAAATCGTCGTGAAGCGAGGCGTTTGTGTTGCCGTCACGGCTCGTTTCAAATGAGTGCTGATAAAAGTCGCCCGCCAGCACCACAGAGACGTTTGCTTCACACAGCTTCAGCAGAAAGTTAAAGTCGTGGCCGGCAAAGTCCTGCACCTCATCAATCAGTAACTCGCCATAATCACGTTCAAACCGCGGGCGGACCGCCGGCATCATTGGGTGATACATCAGCAGCAGCGGGAGGCGACAGTGACAGACGTGACCTCTGCAGTCCTGAAAATGAAGCCTGTGTGAGCGGAAAATTTTCTGGGGCGGTGGACTGAAGAGAAGACAGTTGAGGTGCAGAGCTACCTGCACTATTCAGCTTCATTAACGTCAGCTGAAAACCTCAGAAAATGCTCTTATTGTGCATACAATTGTATATACATAGAAAAAATAATGCATGTACATGTGCATTATCATTGGCACATAATCTCTTACCTGAACCTAGTGTATATACTTTTGTATATACACTCACACGCAACCTTTTATGCTTACAGCATGCATATACTTATGTATATACATTGACACCAAGCACAACATCTGTACTATGCATATACCTTTGTATATACATGGAACTCCAAATGAAAAAACCTTACATAATCTCTTTTGCTAACAGTAAAGGTGGCGTAGCTAAAACGACTAGCTGTATTGCTGTAGGTTGCGCACTGGCTGCTGCAGGTTATAAGACCCTGCTAGTTGATTTGGATCATCAGGGTAACCTTAGTGATGACGTTGGTCGGGGTGAGGAAGATTTTACAATCACCGATCTCTTTGAAGACCCCAAGTTTGATACAAACAATCTGGTATATACCGCTCTTGATGGTGAAAACGTCATTCAAAACTTAGACGTCATACCAGCCGACATCACCCTTGCTGTTGAAGCTCGTAGTGCCGAACGCTTCCGTCACCGTTTGAATATTCTGGACGAAGGACTAAGCAGACTTAAAACAACCTACGATTTTATACTTATCGATCTTCGACCAGCTATCGACCTGAGTATCGAAAATGCTCTTCTTATAACGGATAAAATCGTCGTACCAGTAGACATGGATCGCAGGGCTGTGAAAGGTATTGATGATTTATTCCAGGTTGTACGAGAAGTAAGACGTAACGAAGATTTTGTATATACACTTGTAAAGACAAAAGTTAACGAATCTCACTCAAAAATGAAAAAAGCTATTGATGGCTACATCAGTGATGCTGGTTACAGAGTCGCAAAAACTGAAATCCGTCAGAGTGAGCTTTTTAAGCAAGCTACAGAGGTTCATCGACCAGTGATGATGTTTGCTAAGAACGAACGTCCTTACCGTGACTATAAAGCGCTTACTCAAGAGCTTCTGCAGCAAATTGAGGAGGCTGAGAGTGGCAAGAAGTGATCGCATAGCAAAAGGTGTAACGCGTGTAACTGAGCGAAGAAATATCACTACAGGCAAACAAATGAACCTTCGGCTTACTGGCCTAGATGATGATGCCCTATCGATGCTGGTTGAAAAAGTTCAGGAGAAATTGCCTCAGAAAAACATTACTCGTTCGCGAGTTCTCAGGGCAGCTTGCTATCTTGAAGACGATAAGTTCATTGAAAAGCTTGCTCAGCTACTTATTGAAAACACTTGATTTTAGTGGCGAAATGTATATACAAATGAATATACATTGCGCCTTATCGATGTAGCTTCCTCACGTTAACTAAAGTACAGGCAACCTCATCGAGCCCTCTTATGTATATACAAACATATATACATAAATACAGATTTATGCATATGTAAATGTATATACATCACACTTAATCAATTAAGCTTCCTGACGTTAACCAGAGTACAGGCAACCTCATCGAGCCCTCTTATGTATATACAAATATATATACATAAATACAGATTTATGCATATGTAAATGTATATACATCACACTTAATCAATTAAGCTTCCTGACGTCAACCAGAGTACAGGCAATCTCATCGAGCCCATTATGTATATACAAACGTATATACTGAAGTGCAGGTTAATGAATATGCGGATGTATATACACTATAGAATTAAATACGATACAAATCTTGAAGTTAAAGCACCTAAAATATTAGGCAACTTATTAGAATGATGTAACTAAAATAAATTTAATCAGCTCCATCTTTATATAACCAAGTATCTTATCTAGCGATGGGCAATTCCTTCAGGCTCGTTGTATATCTGGGCGACAGCATTTCTCTTTTCATCTGCCATGGGTTATCAACTCCTTGCCCAGCAAACCAAACCTTTCCAAGCCCGGATTTATTGATTGTATCCAGGGCTGCCATCAAGGCATCAGCATTGGCTCTAGGCTGGTTTTCACTAAGCATATCAAGCTGTGCGATTCCGGATTGGTAAAAATCACCTAACATGATGCCTGCTTTGGCATATCGATAACCATCACGCCATATATGATCCAAGCCCCTGATAGCAAAACCCACGATGTCACGCGTATCGCTGGTTGGGTATTCACAGGTTAAGGATGAAGTATTAGCATACTGAGGTTCATCGCCATAGCGGCCAGTGGCTATAAAGACACTGATGTGCCTACATTTGGAACCCTGCTCTCGAATTTTTTCAGCAGCTCGGGTGGCATACGTTACAACCGCATGCTGCATGTCCTCCAGACCAGTTATGCGCTGTCCAAATGACCTGGAGCATACAATCTGTTGTTTCGGTGGGGGAGCCTCTTCAAGAGCTATACAGGACTCTCCATTCAATTCTCGAACTGTACGCTCAAGAACGACGTTAAAATTTTTTCTTATCATAGCGGTGTTGCAATTAGCCAGATCCAGCACCTTGTTAATGCCCATGGCCTCCAGCCGCTTTCTGATACGCCCTCCGACACCCCAGACTTCATCTATGTCAACTATCGCCATCAGTTTGCGCTTACGTTCCGGGCATGAGAGATCAACCACACCATTAGTTTTACTCCATTTCTTAGCCGCATGATTAGCCAGCTTAGCTAAGGTTTTTGTAGGCCCAAAACCAACGCCAATTACTAATCCCGTTTCTTTCTTAACACGGCTACGCATTTGAAGACCAAATTCTTCTAATGGCATATAACTGGCAATACCGGTGCAGTCCAAAAAGCTTTCGTCGATCGAATAAATTTCCTGACCAGGTGCCATATCCCCAAGAATCGACATCATACGATTACTCATATCGCCATATAAGGCGTAGTTACTTGAGAAGACAATCACGCCATTTTCGCGGAAAAAACGCTCATTTTTAAAAAGTGGTGCACCCATTGGGATTCCCAACTTTTTGGCTTCAGCTGAGCGTGCTATCACGCATCCGTCGTTGTTAGACACAACGCAAATTGGCTTCCCCTTCAAGTCAGGGCGGAAGACCCTTTCGCAAGAGGCATAAAAATTATTAGCGTCAGCAAGCGCAAACATAGGGGTAGGCTCATCAAATACTGTTTATGTATACAGTATTTGTTCTGCGGGGGTTTTTTACAAGATGAAATTTGTAGGCGGGTATTAGTTAGGCTTCTTCGTTGAAATTAAAGCCTGATCCAGCCATATCAGTCAGGACGTATGCGATTACACCCCAGACTGGTACATCCTGGTTGGACGGCATTGGTGTGACTGTTTTAGGACCGTCCAGTTCCTGGAGAGCTGCTATCGGAGTGAGTAGTAAGCGGCGAAGTACAAGATCATCACCAACGTTAGCAATGACGATTTGATCATGTTTAAAGGGGATTGCTCGATCTACTGCCAGCAATGACCCTTTCAGTATACCAATATCAGGGTAATCGCTTGCGCTTTTGAAGACGTATGAGGAATGTGAGGAGAGGTTTACCAGGCTAGTAAAATCAAGACGTTGTTCTGTGAAGTTAGCTGCAGGGGATTGAAACGCCATTTGTGCTCCATCTTCTACGATTTAACTTTATCACCGTTGATCGAAAATTTAGCCGCGATCGTTCTTACTTTATCCGCTTCCGGTTTTGGCAACCAAACACTGACTAATTCAAGGTTTTCTCCATCATCAGTTGTCACCTGTTGGTAGAGTTCCCATATGCGTTTTACTGCATTCGCTACGTTTTGCTTTGTCCGACCTACGCGAACGGCCACATCTGTCTGCCTTTCGCCTTCAACTAAAACTGCATAACCGATCTCAGTTGTTATGTGCGCATAAGTTGCCATAGCTGGAACTAATCGATCCCATTCCTGCTGTGTCATTTGTTTTTTCTGCGCCATATGTCACCTAAAATCATCATTTTGTAGAAGGTTAAGTGTAGCGCTTGTCATAGTCAATAGAAGTATAAAGTCACTGTACTTGTGAAGATTCGTTCGTTTTGAATCAGAACCGCGAGGCAGTGCAAAACTTGTTTTTGCGCTGCAGAGGGGTTGACCGGATGAGCGTAGTGAAGCCGGTTTCTATGCCGATGGTAACTTATCCACTTATCCACAGCACTATTTTTAATAGCTTTTTAATTAGTATTTTATATCTTTTTAAAGCTTTTTAGAGTGGGTTAAGGCAATGATTTTATTAAATAAAATTGCCTTGTTTCTGGGAATCAGCCCTACATGTTGTGGGAATCAGCCCTACTTAATATGGGAATCAGCCCTTCTTCGTATGGGAATCAGCCCTACATGCTATGGGAATTAGCCCTACATCACACACGAATTAATAATTAGTTGACTTGTGTGTACTGAGTGATATTGTGGGGGACATAAATTAACCCATAAAAGATTATTGCTATGGCTAATGTGTTGAAAAAAAAGATAAATGTTAAGCAATCTAATGAGCTGACTGAAGCTGCTTATCATTTATCTTTGAAGGCAAAACGTGTGTTGTGGCTATGTCTTATGCAAACTTACTTCACAGATGAAGAGGAGTCTGCAAATCCAATATTTACCGTTGCTGTTGCAGATTACGAAGATATCTTCAATGTAAGCCGTAATCAGGCTAGTCGTGACGTTAAAGAAGGTGTGTTCGAGCTCTCACGTTCTGCCATCATCTTCTATCCCAAGACTGGCCGCCACGATGTGATCGCACGTCCTTGGTTAACAGAAGCAGGTGGACGTTCCAGTAAAGGGTTATGGGAAATAGAGTTTAACCATAAGGTTTTGCCTTATCTGTATGTACTGGGAAGTCAGTTCACTACCTACTCACTCAGGGACTGTGGAAGCCTCAAAAACCCGCGTACTGTGCGACTTTATGAGAGCCTCTGCCAGTTCAGAAGCTCTCAAATTTGGGTCACTTCGCATGATTGGCTTTCTGAAAGATTCATGCTGCCCGAGTCTCAGAAATCTAATCTCGCAGAACTCAAACGTACATTTTTAGAACCTGCTCTGAGACAGATCAATGATAAAACCCCTTTGCGAGTCTCATATCAAGCAGATTCTAACGGGAAGTTAATTTTTAATATCTATCCAAAACAATAAGATATTTCATTTTTCTATCAGATCCTCAGCTGTACCTTCCTCACTACGGCCCTATATTCTTACTAGGGCTGTTTCCCATATTCTCCACCGAGGTGCCAGCTACCATCATGTAGCGTCCGGAAGTAGGGCGATTTCCCATGACTGGCGCCGGCGGCTCAGCGGCCGTTCCGGCACGCCCGGAAGTAGGGCTGTTTCCCATAACAGGTGCCAGCGGCTCAGCGGCAGTTCCGGCACGCCGGGAAGTAGGGCAGTTTCCCATAACTGGCGCCGGCGGCTCAGCGCCCGTACCGGCACGCCGGGAAGTAGGGCAGTTTCCCATAACTCGCGCCGGCGGCTCAGCGCCCGTACCGGCACGCCGGGAAGTAGGGCGGTTTCCCATAACTGGCGCCGGCGGCTCAGCGGCCGTACCGGCACGCCGGGAAGTAGGGCGGTTTCCCAAGACTGGCGCCGGCGGCCCAGCGGCCGTTCCGGCACCCGGGAAGTAGGGCGGTTTCCCAAGACTGGCGCCGGCGGCCCAGCGGCCGTTCCGGCACCCGGGAAGTAGGGCGGTTTCCCAAGACTGGCGCCGGCGGCTCAGCGGCCGTTCCGGCACCCGGGAAGTAGGGCGGTTTCCCAAGACTGGCGCCGGCGGCCCAGCGGCCGTTCCGGCGCCCCCGGAAGTAGGGCGGTTTCCCATAACTGGCGCCGGCGGCTCAGCGGCCGTTCCGGCGCCCCCGGAAGTAGGGCGGTTTCCCATAACTGGCGCCGGCGGCTCAGCGGCCGTTCCGGTGCCCCCGGAAGTAGGGCGGTTTCCCATAACTGGCGCCGGCGGCTCAGCGGCCGTTCCGGTGCCCCCGGAAGTAGGGCGGTTTCCCATAACTGGCGCCGGCGGACCAGCTGCCGTTCCGGTGCCCCCGGAAGTAGGGCTTATTCCCATATCGGCATATAGGGCGCTGCACTGGCAGAACCTGACAGCAAAAGTAGGGGTGATTCCCATACCAGCCTGTTGTGCGCTGCACTGGCAGAACCTGATAGCAGAAGTAGGGGCTATTCCCATACCGCCTATTGGTCGCTGTACTGGAAAGAACCCGATAGCAGAAGTAGGGGCGATTCCCATACCGGCTTATTGGGTGCTGCACTGGCAAAACTTGGCAGCCAAATTAGGGGCAATTCTCATATCGACCACTATGGCGCATTACTGGTAGAACGTGGCAGAAAAAGTAGGGGAGGGTTATTCCGGTCCCATACTGTTAATATAGTGATCTTTAACGACCTGACAGATTTATCAAAATTACATATAAATTCAGTTGCCGCAAAAAATCTTACTGATTTATAAATGTTTTATTTATTCCTGTTAATGTCTCTCTCATGTTGATGTCCTCATGATAAAAAAACAATGCATCCATTGTTTTTTTCTTTATCTGACCAAGATTAGCTTTCATCGTAGAAAGTATTGAATGAATCGATTATATCTTTGTTGCCTTTATAAAAACCAAATACGGGATATGTAGCAATTGTTACTAATAGAATCCAGACAGGGCCAAGAGACATAACAAGCATTGCTATTGCAATTGGAAGGTCTTCTTTGGGAAAACCAAGAGCCGAAAAGAAAAGTATGTAATAAGCAATAAGACATGTGATTACATAACCGAATCCCTCCCTTTTTCTTTTTTTGTATTTTTCCTTATTGAGTGTGAATTTTACTTCTTTATTTCCCGTTTCGGTGTCATTAGTCTACTGGTCAATGCAATGTGCAAGCTTCTTAATTCTTGATTTTTGAATATCATTAAGATCATTGCAACTTAATATTTTTAAGTGCTGCTGAGCTAAATGAGGGTTTCTAATTCTCGTGGCCTCAAATAGAATTAGATTCTTTATTTCTTTGTCAATCGCTTTTATCTCATGTGGTTTCATTTCTATTGCTATACAAAGCGGTTTGATATCTTTATAAATAGATATTATCTCATTTGTAATTGTCTTAAATCTTGCAGCAAAATTAAGTGCCATCGCAATAGCAGCTAATACATAACTACCAAATTTAAACCATTCAATATTCACGATTACTCCTGTAATGAACTTTAGTCTTGTATATTAATTGCAAATCTAACATTTGACATTTCTACAGATTGATTGATATATTTTCAACTGTTCTATGTCGTCAATGACGACCACCAATGGTCCGGTAGCTTGAGAGGATCGCCTTCGGGTAGCTACAAGAAACACTCCCGCAGCCTGAAAGGGAGAACGCAAAAGCGTGGTAAATCTGCTCACCTTTGGAAGCGGATATCGTCTTTAACAGCGCATCTATGTCGCAGACGATGAAGGTTTATATACACATCTCAGCCACGGCCTTTACATACGCCAGGCATCTCACGAACGGCATAGCTTATGCTGCTTCGCACACTTCCGTTATGAAGCTTTTCAGGTGTACGGCCTGAGCTGCATCCGACTTTTGCTATGATGCATAAGCCCATTTGGAACATTTGGGCGCTTGCGGAAGACGCATTAGGAGCATGAAGCTGCGCGGCGTCACTTTGGTTCGAGTGAAACGAGAACAAAGTGACGCGCGCAGCGCATAACGTCCAAACCCACGTACAGTGCGGTTTTCAACGGGCCGGTACAATCTGACGTGCACGTAGTACGTGTTTTCAGAACAACTCTGGCTATTTATCAACCACAACGCGGCACTGACGAACGAAACGTCAGGGGCGTTTAACTAGAAGGAGAATGATCGACTCGGTATCGATGGCGACATCAGGAAACTGATGTACGGAGGCAGACTGACTCACGTCAGCACGGCGCAAGCCGCAAACAGGTCAGAGACCTGGGGAAGCCTCGCAAGAACTCAACATTTCGCCGCCCCGATGCACAGATACCAGTTGAGCCGCAGGAAGCGCAAAGGCAACCACGCCGTCGGGGAAGAGATGTAAGTGCACAGAGTTACAGAACGGTCAGCACAGGCGTGCTGAATGTTCTGGATTCTGGCAGAGGTGGATATGTCCAATAAATTAAGTAAACAACTCGTGACGCTGGCACGCCAGGGCGGAGGAAGTTTTAAAACTGTTTCAGATCGTTCTAAGATTGCCAGCCGCTTTTCGGAGCGACTGGCAACCCTTAATATTCAGATTCGGGACGTAAGTCATGTTAAAACAAAGCATATCGAGAATTATATAAGAAGCCGACAGGAAGAGAATATATCTTCCCGAACGCTACAGAATGAAATGGCTGCTATTCGGTCTGTGCTTTCACAGGGAGGCAGAAATATCCTTGCTAATCCCTCGCATGAAAAGTTAAGCAACGAGGCGCTGAATATTTCAGGGGCGAGCAGGGATGGGAAGAAAATTGCAATTACTGATGAAAGACTGGCCGAAATCGTGGCTGCTGTCTCGCTCAAAGATGAAGGAGTGGCGATCGGTATTCAGCTTGCAAGATATATAGGTCTTCGTGCTGAAGAAGTTGTCCAGGCAGCAAAATCCCTGAAAACCTGGAAGCAAACTTTAGCTACCGGTGAAAATAAAATAAGCGTTGTTTTTGGATCAAAAGGTGGACGGGCACGGGACGTCACAATATTTGAACGTGAGAAAGTCATGCTCTTATTGAATCAAGCCATTTCTTATGCAAATGAAAATAATGGAAAGCTGATTAATAAGCCCACTCTTCATCAGTCGCTTGACCGTTTTCATAACGTTCTAAGAGAAAATGGAATGACCGGCGTTAATGCTCCGCACAGCCTGCGATATGCTTATTCGCGTGATGCTGTTAATTTTCATGTTGAAAATGGAATGAGCCGTAAGGAGGCTGAGGCGCTTGTTTCAATGGATCTCGGGCATGGCGACGGACGGGGTGCATATGTTGCCCGCGTATATAATCGAATGGTCAATGATGAATAATATTCCCTTGAACAATAAGTACAATAAACGTTATTATTAACCTGTTTCGCACGTTGTCTTCGGACAACCACCAATGGTCTCGTAGCTTGAGATGACCGCCTTCGGGTAGCTACAAACGAACACTTCCAAAGCCTGCAAGGAAGTACACGTAAAGTGTGGTACATCTGCTCACCTCTGGAAGCAGATATCGTCAGTTTTCGCTCCTACTGCGTGACGATCGAGGTTTCTTAACTATCCGGCTTCGGCCTTTGTCCTTCGGGGAAACATTCCCGAGCGGGCTAATGTTTCTCCATTTATCGTGAGAAACTATACCTATGATGAATCTATCAACAACTCTGTCCGATATGCTGAGATTAGCTGAATTCGAGAGCGAATTGCTCACGGCATTAGCTTATAAAAAACTCGGCATAGATGATCCCAATGAAGAAGTGCATATCGATAGTGAAATCGCTATTTTCACCTTCGAGTACGGGATTGAGATAGGACATTTTCTCGCTCCGGCCTGTGCAGATTTGGTGTGCTCAATACAAACTCTCGCACGAGAAATAAAGGGAGTACACGTAGTTTCTTAACTATCCGGCTTCGGCCTTACGTCCTTCGGGGAAACATTCCCGAGCGGGCTCATGTTTCTCCCGTTTTCAGGAGAAATCATGTCACTTATCCGTTCGTTTCTTACTGAGCTCAGCAAACCGTTTGATTTGGCCCGTTCTGCCACAACTCGCGTTGTTTCAGACTGTCCCCGTCTCAAAGCTGCAATCAGAAGAACGCCCTGGCTTTCCTCACCCTCCGGTCTGCATGAATACCGCTCCCACGTCTGGTTTGACGATCGTCGTTACCACGCCATTGTTATGGCCCGTAAGATGATCGACGGACAGCAGCCGTCGGAAGCATTTGTGCACAGCCGTCACGGTGAGTTTCATACGTTCAGAGCGGCCCGTAAAACGGCGCAAATGGCAACGTCAGCACTGGCGACACTTACCGTCTTAACGCGTCAGGACTGATTACTTTCTTTACCATCCATCCGCTCAGCGGAGCCCCTCGGGAAACATCTTTCCCGACAGGGCAGGTGTTTCCCGTTTTACAGGAGAAACACCATGATTACCCTTTTATTACCAACCTCACTTTCCATAAATGGCATCTTTTCAGCAGCCTTCGCTGCAGCGTTATCCCTGCGGGATTGTGTTGCGGCCGGCAAAAGAAAAGAAGAGTGGATAACGAACCGGACTGGCTCACTCAGCTTCAAGGTTCAGGTTCATCAGTTACCTTCAGGAAAATGGACGGCCGGCATACTTACTCGTTCCGGCACGTTTTACGGTAATCACCGGTTTGGTTTTTTGAAAAAGCCGGATGAGGTATTTCGCTCTTACCGTCAGGCTCGCCGTTTTGCACTGAAGCTGGCGAATCAGATGGCAAACCTGCGTTATGCATATCAGTAAAGGGACGTGGAATATGACTATTTCAACAAACCTGGCAGATATGCTGCAGTTAGCTAAATACGAGTGCGACATGCTTACGGCATTAGCTTATCAGCGATTTGGTCTGGACGACCTTGACGAGCAGGTGCACCTATACGGTGAGCTGCCCTTCACGATAGCCGTTCAGATCAACGTCATATACAACCTTGAGTTCGGTATGGTTCAGGATCGTTTTCTCAGTTCTGGCTGTGCTGATTTGGTTGACTCCATCCGTGCCATGAGCATCAGGCTTGACCGCTCTTTGCATGAACGGATTTCCTTAAATGGATGTTCTGAAGGCTTGGGCGATCTGGCAATTAGCCGATTAGAATCTTTCTAATCTGACTTAACCCTGTGGGGATTTATTCCCCATCAGGGAGATAAATCCCCTTTTTTTGAGGATTTATCATGACACCAATCTCCGTATCGCCCCAACACGTTACCTATATCGTGAAGCAGAGCGGATGGATATCCCCGAGCCAGTGGCACAGTTTTACCCTGGCAGTCACTGAAGCATTTTGGCTGTTACCGGTACATCTCCGTCCGTGCTCGCCAACTGACGGTACACGTCTGGAACGTGCATCTATGATGTTTACTCACCCCGATACTTTTGAATTCGGTGGAAAAGACGAAGGGAATTACATATCCAAAAGCGTGATGTTTACCCGGGATATGAACCCTGATTTGCGTATTGAAACGGAAGGTCAGCCCATCGACTTTTTCACGCGGATTGCGCTGCTAATGCTGTATCACCATTGCTCAGGCTGCTTTGAGATAACGTCATCAGCCGGCGGCGTCAGCTGGGCGCTTCCTGTTCGCTGGGCAATACGACACCAACTGATTTGTGGCAGTGATGCTCCTCAGCCTTTCAGCACGGAAGGTTTCATTACCGGCGCAGCTGATGAACTGCTTATCAGAAGCGTTTCCGGGGGTGAACGTCCTTTTACGACGGCTGACTGGGGACTGGTTTCAGAACTTGAGTTCACACTCGAAGAACAGAAAACCCGCAAACGCTGATCCGACAATCGATTTAACTTAACCCAACGGGGATTTACCTCCCTGTGGGCGGTAAATCCCCATTTTTAATGGAGATTCACCATGACACATACACCAACCGAGACTCTGATCCTTCCAGGCGTTTACCAGTTTGAGCAGGGAGCGTCCATAAATGATGAACAGTGGTTCAGATTTACTGACGCAGTTAAAGAAGCATTCTGGCTTCTTCCCGCTCAACTCCGGCCCTATAAGCAACTGGGTTTTGACATGAACCGCGCGTCAGAACTTTTTGACGAAGAGGGTTCAGTCACGTTCAACCATAAGGACGGTGAAGGCTACTGCCTCAATCCGTTCTACCTCAGGCAGATGCTTTCGGATAATTTTCGGCCGTACCGCAAAGTGGATAGCCAGCGATGCAAACAGGATTTATTCGTGCGCATCGTGCTGGTTCTACTGCATAACCTATGCCCGGACAGCTATTACATAACCAGTTCCTGTCCACAAAACTGGCTTTTCGCGCAGCGATGGCTGGCATGGAATATGGATATGTTTACCAAAGCACCTGAAAAAATACCGGCATCGTTTGTTATACCTGGCGCAATTGAACACCTGTTGCTGGTAAAAACCTCCGGTCCCGGCAAGCAGATCACCACTGAAGAGTGGGAAGCTATATCAGGCATTGAGTTCTGGCTTGCTCAGCAGCACAACGACTGACCTGTACTTATCCTTCCGGGGTTTGCTCTCCGTAAGGAGACAGATCCCGCTATTACAGCAGGTGATCCAATGTTTACTTTCAACAGTGACGCACTCGCGCAGCTGTTTCATGAAACCTACCATCAGGCTATGTCAGTCAGGCTTGTTATCTGTTCGCAGGAAGGTTTGTTCCTGGAATTCAGGAACGGATTACCCGGTCAGCTTTTCTACCGCAAAGAGCGCATTTATGCCCTGGAATACAGCGGTGGGAGTGCCGACCCGGGCGTGCAGGTAGAACTGAATTTTGGTCAGATCTCTGAGACGTACGCTCTCACTGTAAATGACCCGGCTTTTTTCAGTCCTATAAAGCCTGCAGACAAGGTGGTTGTTTTGTCTGTCCGTTCAACCTATCAGCTGAAGCGCAAAACTATCAGCTGGCTCAGTCAGCATAAACTCGGGCTGTTCCGTGAACGGATGGACCTGATGAGGACTTCGGATTTTTGTGACTGCAGCTGCGACGAAGAGCGGGCCCGGTGGTTCGGTTCGGCAGCTTCAATGCTTGAAGAAGCAATGTTTACTGACAGTAAGCGGCATGACCGCCACGCTTTCTATCATTCCAGGCGACAACTTCGGTTGCGACTAAACAGCATAACCGCCGACGGAAAGATCATTTCTCCGGTGCGTTAACCACTTTCCCTGACGGGCGTATTTCTCGCCCATCAGGGGAGGGATACGCCCTTTTTTTACTAAAGGAGTATCCCGTGAAAAAACCAATCAAAGCGCGTCGCGCAAAGAAAAAAGAAACCGTCGATCTTTATCAGAAGGTAACGGATCGCATCGTTGAAGCACTTGAGAAAGGCGTAGCGCCATGGAAAAAACCATGGCGCACGACACAGAAGTACGCCGCCGCAGGCCCCCTGCCGGTCAATGCATCGACGGGGCGCGCCTATAGCGGTGTTAACGTTCTGCTTCTCTGGCTTGAGGCCGAAGAGAAGGGTTATAAAACGGATCGCTGGGTGACGTACAGACAGGCTCAGGACATGGGCGGCCAGGTTCGCAAGGGTGAAACCTGCGCGCAGGCCGTTATCTTCAAGCCTTTTGAAAAACAGGCTGAAGATCTCAGTGGAAACCTGCGTTTCGATGCCGAAGGTAATCCGCTGATGGAGTCGCGGGTGATGATAAAGCCCAACTTCCTGTTTAACGTCGATCAGTGTGACGGGTTACCCGAATCTGCTGTTGATATACCGCATGCATCTCCTGATGAAGATGAGCAGGGCGGGCTTCACTGGCCGACCGAACAGCGAATAATGGAACTGATCGATGCCGCAGGCGTGGCTATCAGCATTCGTTTACAGGATCGCGCCTACTACAGCCCTGGCACCGACAGAATTGTGATGCCGGAGGCGAAGCAATTTTTTACCGAGGCCGATTACTGGTCCACGCTGCTGCATGAGATGGTGCATGCATCAGGCCATGAGAAACGACTCAACCGCGAAGGCATAACCAAATCATCCAGAAAGTTTGGCGATCCGGTTTATGCATTTGAGGAGCTGATAGCCGAAATGGGCAGCGCGTTTCTCTGCGCCCATCTTGGCGTTTATGGTGAGGTGCAGCACGAAAGCTATATCGACTCTTGGCTGAAGGCGCTTAAAGAGGACAAAAAAGCCCTTTTTCGTGCCTGCCGGCACGCGAGAGAAGCGTCAGATTTTTTACTGCAGTCAACTGAAAAAGCGGCCCAGGCTGCTTAATTAACCATACCGGTAGCGCTCACTTCGTGCGCTGCCATCCCGTGAGGGCATTATTCCTCACGGGATGATGCCCTCTTTTTTTACCTGAGAGGAAATCAACCATGTCTGACTGGTGCAGAAATCATTTTGAAATTACCGGTAAATCTCCGCTTCTGGCCGTAGCGGAGGAATGGATAAAAGGCGAAACAGAGCCTCTTTACCGTCATGCCGTTATGCAGAGCATAAAAATTTTTCTTGCTGGCTATAGCGGCCTGCTCCGCCCCGTTAAAACGGCACATTTTTCACCCTTCCCGGAGCTTATAAAACTTGGGGTCGGGCAGAATACGCTGGCTAATCAGGCATATGAACAGTGGCTGGAATATCTGAAAAAAGACGTACCCCTGGACGGTCATCATATCCGGTTGATAAATCGTGTTTATCATCAGTCGGGTATTGGTGCCATAAAGTGGGAAAGCATTCCAGAGTTGTCGCGCAGACAGATTTGCAGGCTCATGGAAGATCGGTATGCCGACTGGTTTGGTGTAGCGTCCCTTTCGCGAGATATTGACTTTGCGCTGTGCTGGGAAAAACTTGGGCAGTTACCCGAACGATCCCAGCCCTGCGATCTGCTGCAGATTATTCCCAGCCGGCTTGCGGCTGAGATAAACGGGAGCGGCGGATTGCTGGCCGGTATGTCTACGGCAACCAGCCTTTACTGTCGGCTGTACGGAATGGAATGGCCCGCCGGCCATAACGTTCGCTTTCAGCGTGAAGGGATAAACAGCATAAAACTGTCCTTCGACTCACCCTGGTTTCCGCCGTCCGGTGAATCAGTGGCCGCACTATCGGCTATGTTCGATTGCGAGATTCGTCACTGGTACAGCGAGCCAGCCCATGAACTGGAAGGTTTCGATTGCTACGATCGTGGGCAACACGTCAGCAGCGGCGAAGTCACCATTGACGAACTGGCCGCGGAAGTAGAGGTGGTCGTTCCTGATAATGTGGATGAACCTGAAGCCGTGGACAGCGCGCAGTCATCGTTCACCGCTTCATAACGCTGCCTGAACCATAACGCCTCCTCGGAGGCGTTTTTTTATTGTCCTGTATCAGGAAAAAAGCGGAAGAAGAAAATGTTCAATCTCAACATTCAGTTTATGGTCGTTTATTGCCCTGAAAACCGTCAGCCTTGAGACTACCCATTGTTAGAGGTTGCCGAGCTATGTCTTTTAAACAGACTCCCGAACAGGAAAGAATCATTACGTGGACGGGAAACAAGCTTGTCGTGGGTGCTTTTGCCGGAACCGGAAAAACATCAACGCTTGAAGCATTTGCCAGAGCGAACCCGGAACGGCGAATGCTGTATCTGGCATATAATCGTGCCATCCGGGATGAGGCTGAACGCCGTTTTCCTTTCAATGTTGAATGCAAAACGTCGCATCAGCTTGCCTGGTCCCAGTTCGGTCGTTTCTTTCAGCATCGACTTACAACGTCTCTTCGCATAACCGACGTTGCAAAGCTGTTGAACTCACGATACTGGCCTCTTGCAAAAGCATGCCTCACTTCGCTGAATAACTTCCTCTACAGTGCTGATTTAGCTCCGAGTCTTGCTCATTTGCCTGATGAAAACGATCGTAGCGGCCTTGATGCTGGCAAAATTTTGGGTGCCGTACAGGTTTTATGGCGAGAAATGAGCTGCTCTGATTCCCGCTTTCCCGTCACACACGATACCTATCTGAAACTATTCCAGCTTTCAACTCCAGATCTTAGTTTGAAATGGGATCTCATCCTTTTTGATGAGGCTCAGGATGCAAATCCTGTGACCAGTCATTTTGTGCTTAATCAGAGATGTAGCGTCATTCTGGTTGGTGACCAGTATCAACAGATTTACCGTTTCAGGGGGGCTGAAAATGCTCTTAATGCAACAGAGCTGGCAGACGCAGATCGACTCTGGCTAACAAACAGCTTTAGGTTCGGACCGGCTGTAGCAGAAGTGGCAAATGCATTATTGAGAGAGGCAGGAGAAAAACGGAAAGTCACTGGCTGCGGTGGTGAAGACAGTATTGCTGATACGCTTCCGGAAAATGCAGAGCATCACTGTGTGATCAGCAGAACGATAGCCGGCGTTATTTGGGCAGCGCTTACGGCAAGCCTTGCAGGAAAAAGAGTCTTATGGATAGGCGGTATCGAAGGATATAGGGTCGAGGATCTGGAGGATTTATATTGGTTCTCAGTTGATATGCCTGAGCGAATGCAAAAGTCGCTGCTTACCAAAGATTACAGGGATTTTGAGGAGTACAAAGCGATAGCAAAAGCTACAAAAGATGCAGATATGGGGCAGGCTATAAAGCTGCTGGAAATGTACTTTCCACTTCCGCAGAAACTCGTGATTTTGAAGCGACAGATAGCACATAACGAAAGCGACGCGGATTTAACAGTAGTCACGGCTCATCGCAGTAAGGGCCTTGAATGGGATACGGTCGTTCTTAACGACGATTTTAATGACATCAATAATCCGCTGATAAGCGCAGAAGACAGAAGAGATGAGCTGAACTTGCTCTACGTTGCAGCGACACGAGCCAGAAAAATGCTGATCCTCAATGAAATAGTCAGGCAAGTCGTCAAACAAACGCCATAAATTCCTCTGTATAGCTCTTACGAACCAACACCAACTTCTCAGGATTTCAGTATGTTAAACAAGCTGAAAAATTTATTTTCAGGTAGAGATGCAGCTGAAGACAGTTCAGCAAAAAAATCTCCTTCAGGATACTTTACCCCTTACACAGGCGCTGAGCTGTTGGCTTTGCCACACAGAAAAAAGCTTTTAAAACAGCTCTGGGATAATACTTCGCTTCCTGAAAACGTGTATGAAAGACTTTATCTGGAACCCCTCAGAACGCTCGCGCAAACTACCCAGAATGTCCCAGCCACTTCAGCTGGAGAATGGAGTTCAGAAGGCGGATATCTTGATTTGACGATCAAGTTTACAGCTTACAGCGTCAGATTAGCGAAGGGGTATATGTTTCCACCCGGAGCTGCTCCTGAGGAGCAGGCGGCGCAAAATTCTTTATGGAATGCTGTGATTTTTTGGGCGGCTTTATTCCATCATCTGCCATTACTGGCTCACTACGAAGGCGAGCTTTTGGATGGTAGTTCCTGGCCTCCCGGGGTTAAAGCACCAGACAGTAGTTTCAGGTTCCGGAATATTGCTAAAGATGCCGGCAATGCCAGTGGACAGCCATTAGCAACATTTATCGCCGCCCGACTTTTGCCGCAAGACGGAGTTTTATGGCTTTCTTCCAAACCTGCTGCTTTTGGGGCTATGACTCTTCTGATGCATCAGGGGGTAAGTGGAATACCTTTAATTGAGGAGATCATTGCAAAGGCAAGGGAACTGGTGCGCTCACCTGAACTGCGTGCTCCAGGTGTTTTAAACCACACACTGACGACAGCAGAAAGTCATCCTTCTACGAAGGAGACATCGCCGATTCTAGGCTTAGAAGATACGCCAAGTCTGACAGCTTCGGGAGCGAGTCTGGAACCTGCAATTGATGAAAGCATTGCGAAGAGCCACCAACTCGGCTCGACATCTTCAGGGGAGGCTCTATCTGCTAATCCAGAACTTGCAAATAATCTGGACGCTTCACTCTCATCGGCTTTACCACAGTCTGAAACTGACCTAAATCTGGTCCCAGAAAAACTGCAACAAGGCATAAAAAATACAGAGCCAGAGCAAAAGGTGTCGGAGGGCGCTGCTCAGGTTCAGGAGGACGACACTGCTCTTTTACTTAGCATGTTTGCTGTTGATAACGATAATGACGACAAAGGATTAGACACAGATCACCATGCTGAAATGCCTATTCACGCACCCGTTTTTTCGGAAAATTCGCAAGAGTCAGAACTGGAGCCAGTACCTCTCCTAAAGGAGGCATGCCTAGCCATTGATCCTACAGTAAAAAGCAATAATTTAGAATTGGAAGATACTGTTAACCAGGGGGAAGAGCTGGAAATTTGCGTTAAGGAAAGTTTAAATGATGAAATCCTTATGTCAGTCATTGAAGAACCAAAAAATAATATAACTGACATTTATGATTTAGGTCCTCAGTTTATTTCATGGCTATCAGAGGGGATTGAAAGGGGAGACCTGAGTATTAATGAGAATGAAAGCTTAGTGCATACAGTAAGTGGATTCTTATTCGTATCGTTACCTGACACCATATTCAAATTCATCGACTCTAACTCTCTTGAAGTAGATAAAAGGAAAGTACAATCAGCAATAGAGAAAATGAATATTTTACATTCTAAAAATGACAATCGTTTTTTCAGGGCTCGTATATATGAAGAGGTTGAATTTCAGGGAAAATTTAAGAAAAAAAGCGGTTATATGTTGAAGTCTTCAAAGATATTAGGGAGGGGTGGATTTACCGGTGGGGATGGAAAATATATATTTATAGATGTTTAGTTAATAGGGAATCCGAACGGATTCCCTTAATATCAATTAGCGAGAGCGTTTTTTACGACATCAGGGACAGACGGGCGCCCTTTAACAAGGCAGGTTGCTACAAATACAGCCTCTGCGTACACTGAACCATTTACTAATATCTGCTGAACGAAATTGATACGGTTCTTTTTTTCATTTTCCGCAACGGAGCATGTGACCTGCATTTCATCACCTTTTTGCAGGCTTTTCTTGAATTTCATCGTGTACTCAAGAATCATGTGAATTCTACCTTCAGTGAATTCCTGCTCCAGATCCAGACCAAGCTCATCTTTCATAAACGCATGGCGCGTCCATTCCATATAGAATGGATAGTAAAGTCCGTCAACAACACCTTGAAAATCAACATGTTTTTCGTCAACAGTAAAATCTTTAGTAAACATTATAAATCCTTAAAATAATTCAGAAGCGCAAAGCGCATTGGGAGCATCAAATTTTCGAACTCCTTTTGCGATGTGTCTTCTCCAGTGCAGACATTGAGGGCCATACTTACATTGTCCTCAATGCCGTAAATAAAGCTTATGCCATGATAAATGTTATGCTCGCGACGCTGTTTGTCGATAATGTTATCTTTGTCAATCTTAAGGGCTTCATCCCATATAACTGTGCTAACATCACCCTTCCGAATCTTGGTTAATTCGATACCTATTTTTATCAGAAGACTGTCTTTGTATTTACCTTCATAATAAAACTTGTTATCCCAATCTGCGTAACCATTGCTCTGATGAGCACAGATCAGATTATTCTCTACAAGTAAGGTAGATACGTATGTGGTTCGCTCAAATTTATCTAAAAAATTAATTACCTCGTTACTACAACGATGGAAGTTAATTTTTATTTCTTTTGAATCCACTTTATTCTCCGACACTCTATTACGTTCTCTTTTTTTACATTTATTATTTCTTTGCCTTGAATCTGAATTGTATCTTCATCCAAAACTAAGATAACCCCTATCTTTATGCCATCAGCATGCCTGATGTAACACAACTTACCATTATTAGGGTCGATATTTATCTCATTAGATACAATGCAGAACTCTCCGAAATTTACATACGGCTCACCATAGACGCCGCCAATTTGTATGAGCTCAACATCAGCCAGCTGCCGGCTTGCAAGAATAAAAAGAGTGTCTTCGTCTAGCGTGGTGTATTCAGCAAACTGAGGAGGAAATCCTTCGCCAGTTAAGATCCATTCCGTTTCAACATGAAGCCCATGCTTGTTGAAAAATTCAACAATCACATTGAGTGCCTGGATTTTTTTGACAGGAAAAGCACTGCCGGCTTCCCAGCGTGTGTAAGAAGTGTAAGACAGGTCCAGTTTTTTTTCATGAACATAGGCAACTAACTCTTGAGGAGAAGTGCCGGTTGCAGCTCTACAGCATTTAAGCCGCTTCCCAATCGTATCTAACATGCACACACCATGAGGCTAATTAATTTTATGATTTTAAAGGAAATTCATAAGCATTAAAGGTAAATAAAAAACAATCTAACGCAAAATAATTGCGTTTTTTTCATCAGCAATGTTAATATGTAAACTCTAAAGTTATTTAGTGTTTAACATTATCATAATATTGCTCTTTCTTAACACAAACCTGTTTGAGCGAGGGTTAGCGCGGTTTACATGGCAGCGCATTAAAATTTCAGGGGCTCAGTTCGTTTTCATATGGAATTTTATTTATGGCTAATTCCACAACAAAACTTAACAAGGAGTCAGTAGCTATGCCCTCGCTCGAAAACGATAAAAAATTAGCCCCTCTGGTTTACATAGGTCCCGCAAGACGAGTCAAAACCGAGCAGGCTGCCATGTCAGTCGGCTCCGCGTTCGGAAGAGTTATGACGTCATCAAAGCTCATACAAGGCCTGATCGACCGTTATTTAGATACTTACGTGAATGAAATAACGGCCCGCAAAACTAAATAATCTGATTGTTTACTTCTTTATATCTACTTGACGGTAGAGGGGAATTTCATGCCTGAAAAAGCTACTGATATACCTTTTTCGACTGAGGCGGAACAGTGCGTGCTTGGTGCGCTGATGCTGGAAAATGATCGATGGGATGACGTCAATCTACTGCTGAAGAAGGAAGATTTTTTCATTTCCGGGCATCGCGCCATTTATATGGCTATGTCTACATTGTCTGCCGCGTCGCAGCCTTTTGATCTGATCACGCTTAGCGAGAAGCTGGAGCGCAGTAATGATCTTGAGCGCTGTGGCGGTTTCGCTTATCTGGCGGAACTCTCTAAAAATACCCCTTCAGCTGCCAACATTATGGGCTATGCCGCCGTCATGGTGGAGAAAAGTCGTTTACGGGAGCTGCTTGTGGTTGGCAATGCCATTCTTGCCGACGTGCATCACCATCGCCTTAGCGCGCCGGAGGTTGCAGAGCATGCTGAAAATGCCCTTTTCAAACTAAGTGAGCAGGGCGTTTTTCAGCATGCGAAAGAGATCGAAGTAACGGAAGCGCTGGACTTACTGCTTAGCAAACTTGAATCAGCTACAGGATCAGACAATTTTATAACCGGCACTCCAACAGGTATGGCAGCGCTGGATTATATGTCCTGCGGGCTTCAGGCAGGGGATCTGATTTTGCTGGCCGCCAGGCCATCAATGGGTAAAACCTCTATGGCGCTGAGCTGGTGCATTGGCGCATTGCTGGGACGACCGAAAAAAAGCGTTTTCATTTTCAGTATTGAAATGCCTACCGAACAGCTGATGATGCGGCTGCTTTCCATGCGTAGCAAGGTAGAGCTTAGTCGTCTGCGCAGCGGTGATCTTGGTGACACTGAATGGAATCTCATTAGTAAAGGGGCTCACGAACTGGCCGAATGGCGCAATCGACTTATCATCGATGATAACAGCGCCCAAACCCCGGCAACGCTTCGTACCCGTGCGCGACGTTATATCCGTAAGTACGGGCAGCCTTCACTCATCATGATCGATTATCTGCAGCTTGTACGTTGTCCTGGCATGGAGAACCGTACGCAGGAAATCGCCGAGATTTCACGTTCTCTTAAGGCATTGGGCAAAGAACTCGGCTGCCCGGTACTTGCGCTCTCTCAGCTTAATCGTCAGGTAGAACAACGCGCTGATAAACGCCCTAATAATGGCGATCTTCGTGATTCCGGCGCGCTTGAGCAGGATGCTGACCTGATTAGCTTTATCTACAGGGATGAGGTTTATAACGCCGACACTAACTGTCCAGGGCAGGCAGAGATCATCATCAGTAAACAGCGCCAGGGGCCAACCGGAACCCTGAAAGTGCAGTTTGATGGAAAATACACGCTGTTTTCTGAGTACCCTGAAGGCAGTTATGACCTCGGATACGATGACAGGAAGCAGTACCGATGAAAAAAATCCTGCCTGAAAGTTCAGTTGCTGAAGTGGAAAGCTCTCTTACGCGGGTGTTTACGCTTGATCAGTTACGTCCTAATCCTGACGATCCGCGCAAAACGCGTAATCCGCGCTTCGACTATATAAAAGAGTCAATCAGGGCTCGCGGACTTGCCTCTGTGCCGATTGTTACTTGTGACCCACGCCTTCCTGATGGGATATGGACGTTCAGTGACGGGGGTAATACCCGGTATGCAATTCTTAAAGAGCTTTGGGAAGAAACGGGTGAAACCCGGTTCAATGAGATCTTATGCGCCATTAAGCCCTGGCCAGGCAGGTTAAATTGCCTGGTTGGCCATCTGGCCGAAAATGAAGGGCGCGGGTCACTGACGTTTATCGATAAAGCGTTTGGCGTGCAGAATGTCCGAAAAATTCACGAGGAAACGGTTGGCCGAAAAGCAACCTTACGTGAGCTGTCAGCTATTCTGGCGAAGGAAGGTCTGCCCGTTCACTATTCCACAATAAGTCGGATGGAAGACACTCTGAAGCATCTTTTTCCCTGGATGCCGACCCTGCTGACATCCGGTTTCAAACGAGAAAGTATCAACCAGCTTCTGTCGCTCAGGCAAAGTGCCGAAAAAGTATGGGACAACTGCTGCATTAATAAAGGCATTGAGCCTGTTAAAACCTTCGCAGAGGTGTACGGCGGGTGTTGCCAAAAATTCGACGAACCTGAAAGCTGGTCTCAGGACATGTTCCTCGACGAGCTTATTGGTGATCTGACTGATGCGCTGCCTGATGATGAAATGGACTATGACCGTTGGCTGCTGGAACTTAGAGACGCCAGAAAACCAATGTTGCACGCTGGGGATCTTGAGCAGGAGGTCTTGCATCAACCTCAAGCGTCAGTCGTGCCAATTGTTGGGGCCAATGATAATGATGAGGCAGTTGCTCATACGGCAGAAACAGAGATTGAACCAATCGCTGCTGAAATACCGCGAAATAACGAACTCCACATTACAGAAGAAACGACTCCCTCTAAAGCCTCTGATTTGCTTGATGATATTCAAAGCGAGTCATCTCCGGTTGTACATGCAGAAGTCGCTTCATCAGCGTTTGAAACACATACTGCAACTGATGGACAATCCCCTCAGTCTGCTGAATTCACTGCAAATAACCAATTAGATGTTTCTTTCTGGCAAATAAATGCCCTTCAGGACGATATCGAACATCTGCAAAGCATGGCCTATCGACTGTGCTGGAATATCAGCGAAGCGTTAGGCTGTGCTGAAGGTTTCGAGCCGGCGAGCGAAGACGAAAACGCCCCAGGTTATCGTATGGCATCTGCAGAAACTTCACATCCGGCTGCACTACTTCTGGCTTCGCTCACTGGCACCGGTGCTGACACCGTGAATATGGAGCTCGTTGTAAATCTGCTGATCGGTACATCTGAATTTCATCCTCCTTTACTCAATGACGATATGACCCTGACGTTATTTCGCCTGGTCAGGGTGCTTCGTCGCCTCCGCGAACTGCAGCGACAGGCCGCTGCTCCGACTTATGCCTTAACAACTGAAGGGTTGCACAATGAACACTAATTTATCCCGCGCTGCTAACGGTTTTCTGCTCGATCTCGTTATGGAGCTTAAAAATGGTTTCATTCGTCGCTGTGACAAAATGGGGTTGACTGGGGAGGAAATCGCCGCACTCAAGGATATGACGATCGAGGATATTCACTTCATCTGTAACAGTGAGGTTTCTGTGCTGTCGTTCCAGATAAACCATGAAAACCTCAGCCGGCTGCTGAATCAGGCGCGGACAGAGCAGACACGGCTTAAAAGGCTCGATCGTGCCCTGGCCTTGGGTGGCTCAATTGCGCTGCTGTCCCACTTCTTTGGCCTACCAAGCAGCGAAGTTGCTACCCGCCGCCGCATTGCCGGCATAAAAGTTCGTGCCGGTCGTGGAACGGTCATAACTGACGATGAGAGCGCCCGGCTCTGGTCGATTTGGGATAATAGCGGCAAGACGGTCTCCTGCGACACGGAAGAAGGTCTTGAAATCATGTTGCTTGCGGCTGAGGAAATGAACATTCCGCTTACCGCCGTCTGGAATACGATCCGTAAATGGGAAAGTGAAAAGCTGACCGCTGCGAGTCGAAGAATGGCATAAGAGCCTGCCCGCGGCTTGAGACAGTGCGGGCATGAACATTCACTGTAATAAGTAAGCTAAGGGACTCATCGTGAAGCTAAATGAAATTATCCCGGGTCTGAAAGCGCCGGCTACGGCTCCATCTGCCATTTGCAACAAGGCCGCCAGAGCGGTACGCGGTTTTTATAAGGGGGAGCGTAACTTTAAGCGGCTCCATGAAAATCAGACTGGTTATTACAAAATAGATATTGGCCCGTTCTGGCGCTTACTCAGCAGAGATGAAGGCCAGACCTGGATAATGATGAATCATGAAAGATACAACACTGCGATTCGTAACTGAACGCGAGAGAGACTGCTTAGCGGTACGCTTCCAGGCGTAGCGCTAAGTGTTTTTTATAGCCACGATCCGCATAAGGGAGAGTAATGAAGCTTCCGGATGACAGCCTGATTAGCCACGCTGTCAAAAAAATGAATGACCGCCTGCAGGCGCGAGAGTCGGGAGAGCAAAATAACTTTGCGCGCGGCGGGCTGCTGTTTATGGGTAACGTGCATGATGCACTTCCCCGACGATTGTTGCTGGATACCCGGTTATCTCCTCTCGATAAAATGGCCTGGATAATTATTCGCCTGCACGCCCAGCATAACGATGGCGCGGTATTTCCTTCTTATGACGATCTGCAGCTTCAGCTGGCAACGCCGGGCAAAGGTAAAGCCTCCAGAGAAACCATCAGCCGGGTATTGCTTATGCTGCGCATTACCGGCTGGCTGAGCCTGTGTAAGCGTGTTCGAGATGATAAGGGACGAATAAGGGGAAATATTTATGCGCAGCATGACGAACCTCTGGCATTTGCAGATGCCGAGTTACTTGATCCTCGCTGGCTTCAGACGGTAGCGGAGGCGTGCTTTAGCAGCAATAAGACAATAAGCCAGACGGCAAAAACCATTATCAACGATGTTTGCCTTGATCCCGCCATGCGTCATCACCGAAGTCACCTGGAGGTTATAGAAGGGCGGCTGGGGGCAGCGCAAAATCCCTCTGACATGAAAAATCGTATGCAGCTAATGCATCCCGGTTCGGAATCCGAACCCGGTGACAAAGGCTATAAAATATTACCGGATTCGGATTCCGAACCCGGTGAAAAAGCCCCTGAAAACAACAGAGTTCGGGAACCGAACAGTTACGTACGTATTGTTAATAACAATACTAAAAATACATACGTACAGCAGGCATCTGCTCTGCCGGAGAAATTTGCCAGCCTGCTCAGTGAGCAAGACCGTAAAATGCTGAGCGCACAGCTTCAGGCGCTTCAGCCAGAACAGGCACAGCTGGTTTTGCAAAACCTCGCCAGGGCCATGAAAGAAGGCACTCTGCAAAATCCGGTGGGATGGATGCTGACCGTGCTCAAGAAAGCGCGAAAGGGCGAGCTTTACCAGCCGCAGAGGGAATCCATCGCTAAACCTGTACCCGCCCGGCCTGAGTACCGGCCAGTCCAGTCCGAACGGCCTTTGCGCCGGCAGGTTACTAATGACGCCCGCGTGCGGGACATCATTCAGCGTGTGCGATCTCACATTCATTCTGACCGCTCTGACAATGACTAAGTCAGCTTCCGGATGGGAGTGTCAGGCGCTCAGTGTTGCACGCTGCAACAAAGTACAAAAAGTAAGCAGTGTTGCAGCCTGCAACAAAGTACGAAACGTAAGCAGCACTCCGCTCCGAAACTCCTTTTTCTGCGGAAATTTTCTGTTTCCGAAAACTGATTTTGAATTGTTCATTCGCTCCTCAGGAATGAGGATGCCCCTTCAGCATAATCGATGCCTTTGCCTAACAGGAGACAGCTATGGCCGAACAACCCCCCCCTCAGGCCGCACCACGCCGCTCGGGAGCCCTGCAGTCATCACTTTCCATCGACCTGCATTCACACTACGCCATTCGCCTGTGGGAAGGCCGGCGCCGGGATGAAATACCGAATCAGGGTAAAAAAAGACCAGAAATTATCGGTATGCCGCAGGCTATCTCGCGTGCAGGGTTGGCCGGGCGTGATTCTGCCGCCGGCAACCCTTATGCCGATCAGGTTCTCGTACGTCTTGAGGATGCGCTGAAAGCCGCTACCGACCGGGTACATGAAACCATTGAAAAGGTTGAACGCGTCCTTTCGGCTATCCCGGCAGGTATCAATCTGTCTGACGTCTCATCCGTTGAGCCCCTGAATCTGGATGTCTTCAGCCGATCGCCTCTTGGCTACCGCTGCGTGTGGCTCCTTGTGCACTTTGACCAGCTAGCCCTCAAGGTTTTCCAGGCATTCCATTACGGTCTGATTTCGATGTCGGAACGTGATCAGTACCTTAACGTTGGTGGTCACGCCGTGCGTCAGGTCTATGGCGTCATTCAGGGATACAAAACCGTGCCGGTGACCTATGACGATATCCGCAATAACACCGCCCGTGGCATCGCCGCTGCTGAAAAGCTTGGCAAAATTGATCCGGCCATCCTTTCCGGTGAAAAGCGATCCTCTTTTTCCCCGCTTCTGACAACCCCTGCTGAGAATGTCTGACATGAAAAACATACTGCTTACCGGCGCCGTCTGCGCACTTCTTACCGGCTGTGCCGGCACCGACCTGGCCGCAATAAACAAGAACATCAGCGATACCGCTTTCAGCGTCAGTAAAACCCTACGTGGCGGTGGCGAAGATCCAGGCAATGGCATGCCTGTAATGACAAAAGCGTCAACAGGAGCAACCGAAAGTGTCAACCGCGAATTCAGCCTGCCGGTTGACATCGATACCGCCGCCGCCCGTCTCAAGCGACATTACGGCTATGTCACCCCCGATGAGATCGCCCACATTCGCAATAAAGACCGTAACAGCCGCTGGGCCGCCGCCGCGATAGAAGACAGCCATCCGGTCTGGGAAGCTGTACAGGGCAGTTCTTACCGAATGGGCAGTGATGTAGGTGACAACGATCATATGGAGATTGAACTGGAAAAAAACGGGGCCGGCACGCGCGCTTATGTCACATACCGGTCGCCGTCGGCATCGCACCTGACCGGCAGCGCATTTGAAAAGCTGATGACGGAAGTTAAGCAAGTCGCATCAGGCAAGATCCGTTAATCCGGGAGGTCAGCTGTGCAGCTTTATCTTTGTGAAAAACCGTCACAGGCAAAGGATATCGCCAGAGTGCTGGGCGTCAGCCAGCGCGGGCAGGGATATATCTCAGGCGAGAACGTCACCGTCACCTGGGCGGTGGGGCATCTGCTGGAAACGGCTACGCCCGAGGTTTACGGTGAACAGTTCGGGCGGCCATGGCGGGCAAACGTGCTGCCGGTGATCCCCGAAACCTGGCAGATGGTGGTTAAGAAAGAAACGGCAGAACAGTTTGCCGTGATTAAAAAGCTGCTGAAAAAAGCCCGCGAGGTAGTGATCGCCACCGACGCGGATCGCGAAGGCGAAGTGATTGCCCGGGAACTGATGACGTACTGCGGCTACCGTGGCGCTATTCGCCGCCTGTGGCTGTCCGCGCTGGACGAGGGCAGCATTCGCCAGGCGCTACAGAACATGCTGCCCGGCGAGAAAACCGAAAAACTGTATCAGGCGGGCGTCGGCCGTTCGCAGGCCGACTGGCTTATCGGGATGAATCTGACGCGCCTGTACACCCTGAAGGCCGGCGAGGCCGGCCATGCGGAGATGTTTTCTGTGGGGCGGGTACAGACGCCGACACTCGCTATAGTGGTTAACCGCGACAATGAGATCGCGAACTTCACCCCCAAACCCTGGTGGCAGGTCAGGGCACAGCTGGAAAAAGACGGCGTTACTTTTCACGCCGAGTGGGTCGGCGCAGAACAATACTGCGACGAGGAAAAGCGCTGCATCAATCAGCCGATTGCCCATGCCGTTCTGCAGCTCTGCCAGAAAACCGGATCGGCTACCGTTCTGAGCGCGGAGAAGAAGCGGGAAAAAACGCCCGCGCCGCTGTGCTTCGATCTCGGCACGCTTCAGCAGGTGTGCTCCCGAAAGTGGGGGATGGGGGCCAGCCAGATACTGACCATCGCGCAGGCGCTTTATGAAACCCACAAGGCGACAACCTATCCACGTACCGATTGCGGCTACCTGCCGCTGTCCATGCGGGACGAGGTGGCGGACGTTCTCCGGGCTGTTCTGGCATCCGACCCTTCGGTCGGTCCGGCGCTGTCGGGCCTGGACAAAAGCTTTATGTCCCGGGTATGGAACGATAAAAAAATCACCGCTCACCATGCCATCATTCCCACGCGCCAGGCATTTGACCTGGCGCGCCTCAGCTCAGATGAGCTGAAGGTTTATCAGCTTATTCGTCAGCACTATCTGGCGCAGTTTATGCCGCTGCAGGAATCTGACGTCACCGGCGCGACGTTTAACCTAGGAAACCAGCTGTTCCGGACGCGCGGACGCGTTACCGTGGTGCCCGGCTGGAAAACGCTGTTCAGCGGCCTGCAGGACGACGACGAGGCGGAAGGCGAAGAGGACGCGCCGGCCAGCCTGCCGCCGCTCGACAAAGGCGACGTATGCCGCGTGAAGGGCGGGACTGTAAAAGACAACGTGACGAAAGCGCCCGCGCCCATGACCGAGGGCACGCTAATTGCGGCCATGAAAAATGCCGCCAGCCTGGTCAGCGATCCCCAGCTCAAAAAGGTGCTGCGGGAAAACGCCGGGCTGGGTACGGAGGCCACGCGCAGCGGCGTGCTGGAAACGCTTTTCAAGCGTCGATACCTGGAGAAAAAAGGGAAACACATTCACTCCACTCAGATGGCCCGCGAGCTTATCGCCGCGCTACCGGAGACGCTGACCAGCCCCGGCATGACAGCTCTCTGGGAGCAGGCGCTGGACGATATCGCGCAGGGGAAATCGGATCTGCACGGCTTTATGCAAAAACAGGCGCAGTGGACGCGTCACCTGATTGAAAAGGGACGCGCGCAGCCGTTTCACGTCACAGTGCCGGTCGGTCCAGACTGTCCGCTCTGCGGCAAGGCGATGCGTCAGCGAACGGGTAAAGAGGGCACGTTCTGGGGCTGCGTTCAGTACCCAGAGTGCAAGGGGATCGTTGGTGAGGCCAACCGCAAAACAAAACGCCGGGCCGCCGGGAAGCGCAGGAGCAGCGGGCCAAAAGCCCCGGGCGTTTTACAGGTGGACGGTTGACATTGCGAACGCGCGGCCTAAAAATAAAAGGGCTTATCCGTCGTCTCTGACGACCACCAATGATTCATCAGCCTGAGAGAATCGCCTTCGGGTGGCTGAACAGAAAGCTCCTGTAGCCTGAAAGGGAGCGCACACTGTGTGGTACATCTGCGCACCTTTGGAAGCAGATATCGTCAACATATGGCACCTACTGCCTGACGATCAGGGTTTATTCAACTAACCAGACAGTCAGACTCACCTGAATCTGACTCCCCGACGGGAAGACTTCTCCCGTCCGGGCCGAAGTTTTCTCCGTCGATTTTTTTTGACCCCCGGAGATAACATCATGTCTGTAAACAACGCGCAGTCCGCCACCACCACGTCCGCCGCCAGCCGCAACGATTACTTTAACCTGACCATAAAAGGCCTGGGTTACCTGAGTAACGTCCGGCAGGTTAACGCGCAGTCCGGCACCTTCATCAGCTGCGTGATCAACGCGCTGTCCGGCCCGAGTGACAGTCCTTCCTACGTTCGTTTTGACGTAACGGTTGCCGGCAAAGAAGCCAGTAGCCTGATTAACCGCTGCCAGAAGGCGGTTGATGAGGACAAGAAGGTGCTGATCGGATTTTCTCTGAGCAACCCGTCAACCGACATTTTTCAGCTGAAAAACGGTGAGCACGCCGGCGAAAGCCGCGTCAGCCTGAAGGCCCGACTGATCAAGGTAGACTGGATTAAAATCGGTCAGGACATGGTCTACAAACCGGAACGCAGCGATGCGCCGCCGGCACAGAGTGGCTCAGAGCAGGCGCCGTCCTACGCTGACAACTCGTTCTGATTTTACCCTCCCAAATCTGCCCTTTCACGGGCAGTTTTACGGCGCTTGCAGGGTTTTGACTGCCGCTGTAATCTCCACCATAATTCCCTAAAGGTTACTGACGATGCCTGTCATACTTCGGCTGAACGGTTTTCGGTTCTTTTTCTACTCCAACGAAGGTAATCCGCGTGAACCCGCGCATATCCACGTTTCCAAATCTGGCGCTGAAGCTAAGTTCTGGCTTGAACCCGTGGTGACGCTGGCAAGAAATGACGGATTTGACTCACGGACCCTTAAAGAGCTGTTCGTACTGGTGAAGCTACACAAAACGACACTACTGGAGGCCTGGAATGACTATTTCAGCTAGAGACGTCCGGTTCGATGACTCCACCATGTGGGTTGAACTCACGGACGATCGCACGCTTGGCGTACCGCTGTCCTGGTTTCCGCGGCTGCTTGACGCCACGCCCGAGCAGCGCAACGACTACGAACTATCTCCCCGTGGCATACACTGGGACGCCCTTGACGAAGACATCTCCGTTGAGGGGCTGATACAGGGGCGCGGTGACATCACGCACCCTCCTCATCAGGTCGCCTGACGCGCCCTGCCTGAACGCTGACCCCGGTCGGCGTTTTTTTTTGGATCCGGAAAAAGAGTTGTTCGTGGAAGCCCGCTGAAGAGTTCCGCACAGTGATGCCTGTTCTGTCACCTACAGGAATCTTCAGATGAAACTACACGCCCTCGCCGCCGTTCTGCCCTTCGTGCTGCTGACGGGATGCGCCACGCCGCCCCAGAAGCTGCAGGAGCGGGCGCCCGTCCAGCCGACGCCGTCGGTCAGCGTCTCCCGCAACGTCCAGACTCCGGCCGACGATCCCTACGGGCGCGCGCCGGAGGTGGTGCGCTACGACCGTTACCTTCTGGTCAGCACCGACCCGCAGGCAGCCCAGCAGGATCCGCTTTCCCAGATTATCGACATCCGCATTCCCCCGTCCGTACAGCCCACGGTCGCCGACGCCATGCGCTATGCCCTGAAGCAGTCCGGTTACTCGCTCTGTCAGACCGGCCCGGCCAACGGCGTGCTATACCGGCAGCCGCTGCCGGCGGTGCAGTTTCAGCTCGGCCCGATGCGTCTGCGCACCGCGCTACAGGTAATGGCCGGCGCGGCCTGGCAGCTTGAGGTGGACGACGTGCAGCGCGTGGTGTGCCACAGCCTGCGCGCCGGTTATCAGCTTCCGGCCACCCAGCTGTCGCCGCGCACCGCCACACTGCCTGAGGCGTCCGGCAACACCATTTCCCCGCCGGTGATTCAGGGCCAGCCCGTACGCGGAGGGTTTCTGACAAAATGAGCAATCCCGCCCTTGATGAAGACGATTTCGCCGGTGAAGTGCAGCAGAAGCCACGCAAAGGCGCGGCGATTCTGCGCCGACTGCCGCTTTATGGCGGCGTCGCGGTGGCGCTGGCCGTGGCCGGCCTGACGTTTGTTTCCCTTAAAAGCGTGAGCGCGCTCGATCAGCGTCTCGGCCACGTCGAAAAACAGCAAAACGTGGTGTATTCGCAGGCGCTGACCCAGTCCGATCTTACGCCCCTGCAGGACAGTCTGAAGGCGTACGGCGGAGATCTGAAACGGCAGCAGCAGCAGATCGCCGCCCTGCAGGCCGCGCTGAAGGAGGACCGGAGCGGCCCGGCGCTTGTCGCCCTGCAGCAGGCCGTCGGCGATCTCAGCGCCGCCCGGCAGAGCATGCTGGCGCAGCTGTCCGGGCTCGACGCGCAGCTGAACGCGCTCCAGGACAAGACGAAAGAGACGCCTCACGCCAACACCCCGCCCGCCGTAAAAAAGCAGGCACCCGCTAAGCCACATCGTGCCGCCCATAAAGTGGCACGCCGGGCGCCGTTTGTGTTGACCGGCGTGGAAAAGCGGGGCACCACGTCCTTTGCCGCCGTAGCCCCGCAGGGCTTCAGCGACCTGTCGCAGATCCGCCTTATCGGCGAAGGCCAGTCCGTGCAGGGCTGGACGCTAATCGGCGCCGGATACGGACAGGCGCAGTTTCGGGTAAACGGGCACGTAACCACCGTTAACGTTCACTAACGGAGTCGAAATGAAGATAAAAGCACTGATTCTGTTGCTACTTACCTGCGGCGGCACCGCGTATGCGAGTATCCAGACCACTGACAGCCAAGGCCAGGCTACGGACGCGCAGCACACCGGGCAAAGCGCGGTTCAGGATCTGCAGCAGCAGGCGGGGCAGTGGGGGCTGAACCAGCAGGACTATCAGCGCTATAAGCAGCTGATGAACGGCCCCCGGGGCACGCAGTCGCCCGGCCTCGATCCACTCTCCACGCTCGGCATCGAGGCGCGCAGCGCAGAAGAGCGCCGTCAGTACGCCGAGAAGTGGGTAAAGCAGGAGTTTGCCCGCACGCAGAAAGAAATGGAATTTCAGCGCGAGGTGAACAGCGCCTGGCAGCGGCTGTACCCCAACACGCTGGCGGTTAACATGGGTAACGCCGCCGGCATTGCCCACGACACCGGCGGGCGACTGGCGCTGTTCGTGAAGTCTGCCGGATGCACTCAGTGTGACGCGCGACTGTCCGCCGTGCTGGCCGACGACCGTCCGGTCGATATCTATCTGGTTGACAGCCAGGGCGACGATGACGCGCTGCGCAGCTGGGCCAAAGCGCATCACATCCCGCTGGACAAGGTACGCAGCCGTGAGATCACGCTTAATCACGACGGCGGCCGCTGGATGCGGTTCGGCAACGGCATGATGCCCGTGGTGCTGCAGCAGGGGGAAAACGGATGGCAACTCGCAGCGTACTGACCGGCGCGGCCCTGCTGCTACTGGCGTCGGCAAACTGCTGGTCATCCGGTATGCAGATCGTACCCGACGGCTATACAAAGGTGGCGCGCCAGCACGGCGTGCCACCGGAGGCGCTGTATTCGGTTGCCCTGCAGGAATCCTCCCGCACGCTGCCTCGGGGCGTACGTCCCTGGCCCTGGACGCTGAACGTGGCGGGCAAGGGGTATCGCTACAAAACCCGGCTTGAGGCCTGGCAGGCGCTGCAGGTGTTCATGAAAACCCATTCCCTGAAGCGCATTGACGTGGGCATTGCGCAGGTCAACCTTGGCTGGAACGGCGATCACTTCACGTCCACCTGGGAAGCGCTGGATCCGTACACCAACCTCAATGCCGCCGCCGTTATCCTGCGCGAATGCTGGGACCGTAAGCCCGGCAGCTGGCTGGACGCCGCCGGCTGCTATCACCATCCCGCCGGCGGACAGGCCGCCGCGCGCTACCGCTCCTTTATCAGAACAAAGCTTGCCATGCTGCAGTCGCCGCCTTCGCAGCCGGCCCCCGTGGATAACAGCCCGGCACCGGCTCCCGTGCAGCTGGCGGACAATGCCCCTGTGCCCGCTGCTACTTCCAACACCGGATTCGTCTGGATTGAACCCAGGAGCCCGAGACCATGAAAAACGTCCGCTTTCTTACCATGCCCCTCATCCTGCTGTCGCTCTCGTCCCACGCGGAGCTGAACGTGCTGGCCGACCTCGGAGGACAGAGCACGCAGGCCATTTTTGACGCGGTTAACCGGCGGGACTCGCCGGCACCCGTTTCTGCGCCGCCCGCCCAGGGCGAAGCGGCCATGCTGCCCGTGATTACGCCGGAAATGTCGCCGGGCGCGGTCAACCCGCGCGACCTGCAGCTGCCCGGCATCGGCGCGCTGTTCATCATCGGAGACGATGATTTATCCCGGTCCTGGCTGCGGCATAACGCGCAGCGCCTGTCGGCCAGAGGCGCCGTGGGGCTTGTCGTGAACGTGGACAACCAAGACGCCCTTGACGGGCTGCGCGGCCTGGCACCCGGCATGACCCTTTCCCCGGCCTCCGGTTCGGATCTGGCGCGCCGCCTGCAGCTGACGCATTACCCCGTGCTAATTACCGACGGCGGGCTGGCCCAGGAGCCCGCGCCATGATGGGCACGCCCCAAGCCGTTGCCCTGCTGCTGTCGGTCAATCCGCTGCTGGCCGCGGGGCTTGTCGTCCTGCTTATCGTCGTCGCGTGGCTGTTTCGCCGGGAGACGGCCACCGCCCGCCGGCACCGTCGCTATCGCGCCACCGCCGCGCGCGTGCATCAGCGCCTGCGCGAACTGAACGGCGACGGCCAGCGGATGAGTTACCTGCGCAAAATTAACCCCTACGTTTTTGAGGAGCTGCTGCTGCTGGCCTTTGAGCGGCAGGGGCTGAAGGTCGAGCGCAACGCGTCCTACAGCGGGGACGGCGGCCTGGACGGGAGGGTGTTTATCAACGGCGAGTGCTGGCTGATACAGGCCAAGCGCTACAGCCGGGCCATTTCCCCCGGGCACGTCCGGGATTTTGATGCGCTGCTCTCCCGCGCCGGCCAGCGCGGCTTTTTTATCCATACCGGCAGAACCGGGCAGATGAGCCGGGCCGTCTGCCGGACCTCTTTCCGGCTGAAGATCATCAGCGGGCAAAATCTGCTGAGGCTGCTGTCCGGCATTTCACTGAAGGAATGGTCCCATGAGTAACCGCTACGTTATAGAAGCGCTGCTGCGCCCGGCCGTTGAGCTGAACACGGCCGTTGTGGCGGGCACCGCCGCCGTGGTGTGCGTCACCGCGCCCTGGGCGGTCGCCCTTGCCCCCTCCGTCAGCTACGTTACGGCAGGCGGTTTTGCCGTGCTGTCCATCGTGCGGGCCCGTCAGGGCATGCAGGTGATCCGCTACCGGCGCAACCTGCGTCGGCTGCCGCGCTACGTGATGACCTCCCGGCAGATCCCGCTGAGCAAACGACGGCTCTTTATCGGCAGGGGATTTCGCTGGACGCAGACGCATACCCAGCGCCTGCGCGACACGCTGCGCCCCGAGGTCGCCCACTACCTGCAGCCGTCCAGGCTGTACCAGCTGGCGCGCCGCGCCGAGGAGGCCACGGAAAAGCAGCTGCCCGCACTGAGCAAACTGCTGAACGCCGACTCCGTTCTGAATCCGGTCCGCCCGCTGCCGCCGGTCGGCGGCAACCCGGCCATACACGGTATCGAACCCAACGAAATCGACGTCACGCTTGATCTGCGCGAGCGCGTGGGGCACACGGTGGTCTACGGTACGACGCGCGTGGGTAAAACCCGGCTGGCCGAGCTGCTGATCACCCAGGACATCCGGCGCGGCGACACGACGATCGTGTTTGATCCAAAAGGTGACGCTGACCTGCTCAAGCGCGTGTGGGCGGAGGCGCACCGCGCCGGTCGCGGTGACGAGCTGACCATCTTCCATCTCGGGTGGCCCGACATATCGGCCCGCTATAACGCCGTGGGGCGGTTCGGGCGCGTCTCCGAGGTCGCATCGCGCGTGGCCGGGCAGCTGAGCGGCGAGGGCAACAGCGCGGCATTCCGGGAATTTGCCTGGCGGTTCGTGAACATCGTGGCGCGGGCGCTGGTTGCGCTGGGCGAACGGCCCGACTACACGCTGATCACGCGCTACGTGAACAACATCGCGGACCTGTACCTGCGCTACGCGGTGAAAGTCATTACGGACAAACTTCCCGATCTGAGTAAGCAGATTGAAAACAACCTTAAACTCTTCGGTGAGGATGACGTGCCCCGCAACATGCAGGGACAGCCGGACGCCGTGCGCATCTGGGCGTATGAGGTGGCGCTGAGCTCCGAACAGGGGCAGCAGCTGTACGACCCGATACTGGACGGCCTGCGCTCCGCCGTGCGCTACGACCGGACCTACTTCGACAAGATAGTGGCGTCCCTTCTGCCGCTGCTGGAGAAGCTGACCACGGGCAAAACCGCCGAGCTGCTGTCACCTGACTATCTCAACATGGAAGACCCGCGCCCAATCTTTGACTGGGAGCAGGTGATCCGTAAAAAAGGGGTGGTGTACATCGGCCTCGACGCGCTCAGCGACAGTGAGGTGGGCAGCGCGGTGGGCAACAGCATGTTTGCAGACCTGGTGAGCGTTGCCGGCCACATTTACAAGCACGGCATCAACGCGGGCCTGCCGGGAGCGGACGACCGAAAAAATCCGATTAACCTTCACTGTGATGAGTTCAACGAGCTGATGGGCGAGGAGTTTATCCCCCTGATCAACAAGGGCGGCGGCGCGGGGATGCAGGTCACGGCCTACACGCAGACGTCCTCTGATATTGAGGCGCGTATCGGCAGCGCGGCCAAAACGTCCCAGGTGCAGGGTAACTTTAACAACCTCATCATGCTGCGCGTACGTGAGAACCGGACGGCGGAGCTGCTGACCACCCAGCTGCCGCAGGTTGAAATCTACAGCAAAACGCTGGTCTCCGGGCACCAGGATTCAGCAGACGTCACCGTTAATCACGACTTTACCTCCAGCACGCAGGACCGCGTCGGCACGATCAAGGTGCCGCTGCTGGAACCGTCGGATATCGTGTCGCTGCCGAAAGGGCAGGCATTCGCCCTGCTTGAGGGCGGGCAGCTCTGGAAAATCCGCATGCCGCTGCCCGCCGGCGACGCCGCCGATGAGCACATGCCGGACGATATCACCCGCCTGGCCGAAGAGATGCGCCGTAACTACCACAGCAGCGAAGGGTGGTGGAACGGCGGCGCCGGCCACGTTGGCCCGGCCGTTACGAAAGGAGAGGACAATGGCTGAACCGCGCCGCAACGTCACGCCACAGAATCCGCAGCAGCCGGTTCCGCCGCGCGAGCACGGGCTTATTTACAACCTGGTCTGGGGCTGGCCGTGGAAGCTGGCCGGCATGATCCTGGCCTCCCTTTTCCTGAGCCTTATTGTGGAATACATCGGAATCGCATTTTTCTGGCCGGAAATGGGCGCCGCACACAGTCAGCAGGTGATGACGACGGAAATGGGCTACCTGTCATCGGATTTTACCCGCAGCCTGCTGCTCTCTGAACCCTCCGTCACCGTTACGCACTGGATCACGTTTGCGTATCAGTGGGCCTTCGTTGACAGCGGTTTTGTGGGCTGGGTGCAGTCAATGTATGAATCGGAAATGAACAGCGGCAACGAGATATCCCGTCAGCTGAAGTCAGGCAGCAGCTGGCTCGCTGGCTACCTGCAGCAGTATCTGCTTGCCACCGTCTGGGTGGCCGTTGTAACGCTTATCCGGGTCACAATACTGACGCTCTCCATCCCGCTGTTTGTGCTGGTTATCGCCGTAGCCGTGGTAGAGGGGCTGGGGCGCCGCGACCTGCGCCGCTACGGGGCGGGCTATGAGTCGTCGTTTTTATATCACCGGGCAAAAAGGCTGATTAAGCCGGCGGTCTACATACCGGCAATGGCCTACCTTTCGTGGCCGTCAGCGGTCTATCCCAACCTTCTGCTGCTGCCCGCGGCCATCATGCTCGGGCTTGCCATTACGGTAACCACCGCGTCCTTTAAAAAGTATCTCTGATCTCCCCGGGCCCGCTTCTGCGGGCCTTTCCATTCCTGATGTCACTTACCTTCTTTCATTAATTTTTATCCTCAGTGAAATCTGGCGCTTCCATGCCGCTAAAGCGGCATGCAGGGGCTGGCTATGACCAACGCGATTGCTAGTTGTCATTACCTCCGCGACTCTTGCCTATGGATAAATAATGCATTAACGTCTGGAATCTCTCTGGATTCCGGAAAGCAGCCACCACCAACGGCGACGCAGCCAACTAACATCACTGAAAAGCTTCCCGTCTGATGTCTTCACATACACACCACCACGATGATGTGTCTTGTTATGGTATGCCTTATTGATTAATGGCACTTTCAGGATCATTTCATCACGGGCTTTCAGTCGGCGTGGCAACATTGGGCTGATCATGTACTCGTAAGAATGTTCATCTGATAGCATTCTTAGACGTCCGCTTGCAGTCACAATACCCGATGAACTCAACGTCACATCATGGGCGCTGTTGTTGGAAACGTAAATCCTGTCCTCTTCATAGTCACAACCTAGGAAAAGACGTATGGATGTTCTGGAGCGGAACCATTGCCATGCAGACAGGAAAAAAGCAGCCAACGCTACAGCGCCTGTCCAATTGCCAGTTTCAGAAATCCAAGTAATCAAAACTCTTCCTCGTGTGATTATGAGATTCACGCACTTCGCGAGACTTGGAAAAGTTCGCGTATGCACTTTTTGAAAAAGTGACAGTTAGAAAAACGAAGTTCTGTTGCTTCTCACAATTGCGGATATTGTGATATTCGTTTTTTGTGGTTGCACATTATGGCCAACCCTATTAAAATTAATCACAAGAAAAACTGTTAATCGCAGTTCTTCTTCGGATGGTTACAGGGATTTCGGCAACGAGATCGCATCCCACTTCCCGGAAACGGGTTCGTCCATGACGGTAAAGTGTCCTGACCCGCCGAAAGGCGGCTGAGACCCCCGAAAGGGGGTCGCCACTTTCTAAGTCTGAAAAATTCTTTTCGGCATCAAATTTTACCCGCTTCCGGGACATCAAAACCATTTTTAACTTTTCTTCGTTCGCGAATTCGTATTGTTGCGGCTGTATCACTTGATACGGTTGTTCGCTTCTTTGGGAATCCACGCGTGTTTTTTCGGTCTGGCTGCTGTATCAGTCGCAACCTTAAACAAGCTGACAGCCTTGTTTGGGATCGGTACACCCGGGGCACCTGGTCCAGTTTGAGCGAAAAATGCTGAAAGGATATGCATCCGCAGCAATCGCTTCTCTTTGTAAAAAGCAATACAGACTTTATAAGGCTCCACTCGGCCTGTGGCGCTGTTCATCATCTGTAGCGTGAAAAACTTCTCTGCCGTTGTCTGGAATAAGGTCATAGTTGGCAGATTTTCCAAAATCTGTCGGATATGTTTCGATGCTTCATAGCGCTCCATGCAGACAGTTTTTTGTTCACGACCGTCTTGGTAAATCACAGGGATGACATACGGCGTGTTTTCCTTCGCAAAGCAGTGTAAACCGTAGGTTACAACGAATGTAAACTTTTGTGTTACACCCTCATATGTGATCTCGTGTGCATCAAGATGCGCAAGCGAGTATGTCACACCACCGTGATCAAAAGGTTCCCAGCTCTGAATTGATTCAATCTGATACTTTGCCACTGTGTATTACCCGTTATCTATTCTATGAGAGCGCTACCCATCATTGAACGGTAACGATTGAGTAGATCTTACTGCTTACTCAGTACACAAGGCAATGGAATTTTCTTTCAAAACATAAAGTTGCATTGATAAAATTTGAGTAAAGAAGAAGGAAAACGCTATATAAATATGAGGTTTTCCGAGATCGAGGCAGGCCAATATATTTTTTTGGCGGCTGAAATGGTAAGCCAGTTTTGGCAATTATCCAATTCAAGTAGCCCGTAATGTCGACATCATGCGTTTGTGCATGACGGGTCGAATAGTCTGTGTAAGCACTTAAAGCGGTTCAGTCATTGCAGCCGATTATTGAAGCAGAGCAGAATCAAATTCAGCAGCAGCAAGTTCAAATCGAACAGCAGACTAAAGCACTGACTCAGGCGATTGATGTCATTACAAAAGCAAGCAAGAACAAGTAACCTGCACCACTCCAACCCAAGTTAAAGGATGCTACAACATCCTTTAACTTACTTTTCTAACTTCTTTTTTCGCTTCTCTATCGCTGCTTCAGCCCTTTGGCGTTGATGTAGTCAAACAACGTTGACCGTTTCATACCCAGATAACATGCCAGAGCTGAAAGACTGATATTTGCAGGTCAGTACCCAATTTACGATATCACTGCACGTCCGGTGCGGTTGCACGGATGTTGCCATTAGCTGCATTGCCTTGGATTATTGGTGATAGCCTCGCTAAGGCACTGCTATCTTTTTGACGTCCGCTTTTCGCTCATAGCTGACTTTAATGTCTTAACAGCGTAACCACTGCTTTTACCAGGCTGGATGACGTTACCTGAACTCGTTTCGGGTAACGTCGTCAGCAGGCAGGCCGCGAAGCGGTGCGACAGCAGAAGTTAATAGTTACAACACTCTAAAGCATTCTAACCACTTCACCGCGCCTCAACCCCTCCCAATTAATTTTCATTTTCGGGTAATGAGTTAATGGCTGACCCGTCCGGCCGGATTCCGCATTCTTACCGCACCAAACAACCACTGGAGGTGCATATGAAATCTTATCGCCCGGTAGCCCGACTTTTTCTGTGTGGCGGCGTGCTGGGCCTTTCATCTCTCACGGCGCTGTCAGCTCAGGCATCTGAAAAGGATGAGCTTGCGTCCGCCCAGCGCATGATCGTTCAGGTGCAGGCGTCGCTGGAGCGTGCCCGGGTGGCCGCCGCTCAGGAGGATACCGCAGAACGTAGCCGCTACTTCTTTGACTACCAGCGCGCCACGGCAGATCTGCGCACCATCAGCGCCGGCATCGATCGTTACATCGAGCCGTCCCGGGCACAGCCTCGCGATCTGTCGGGCGTGTCAGGCAATTACCGTCGGGAGCGTCCCTGATGGCAATGACTCAGGCGCAGGTGATGGCCTTTAAGGCAGCTTCGGGCGATCTGGACCCCGCAGCGATATACCTCTTATGCCTTGGTCTGCTGTTCGCCACGTTGTTTACCTGGGTCGCCTGGGCCGCCATTGACCTTTACTCGGGCTGGGCCAACCAGCGCGTGAGGGAATCAGCAGTAAAAAGCCTTTTTATAAGGGGCCTCGTTTTAGTCGTAATCAGTATCTGGATGTTCGGAAGTTAATTTTTTCAATCACTTAAACAGGAAATAT
>Ga0308171_1000390_pt1 | contig 100965 bp, 95 predicted proteins | sample PhyGR1_FD_202135 | JGI IMG/M metagenome (GOLD analysis project Ga0308171, IMG submission 202135) | Phyllosphere microbial communities from UC Gill Tract Community Farm, Albany, California, United States - DLSLSG.R1 | ecosystem: Host-associated > Plants > Phyllosphere > Unclassified | place...
AATAACGTGTACTGACGTTCAAGAATCAACTTTTATCCAGACCGTAAGCAGAATGCAAAGTGCGAACTGCAAGTTCGGCATAGGCGCCGTCGATCAGGATCGAAATCTTGATTTCCGAGGTGGTGATCGCCTTGATGTTGATGTTCTTTTCAGCCAGCGCCTTGAACGCGCTTGCCGCGACACCTGCGTGGCTGCGCATGCCGATGCCGATGACCGACACCTTGGCGAGGCCGGTTTCGTTCTGCACCACGTCAAAGCCGATCTGTGCCTTGTTGTCTTCCAGAACCTTCAGCGCCTTGGGAGCGTCGCCGGAAGGAACCGTAAAGGTCATATCGGTGCGCGAACCGTCTTCGGAAATGTTCTGCACGATCATATCGACGTTGATATGCGCTTCAGCGAGCGGGCCGAAGATAGCGGCCGAAACGCCGGGGCGATCCGAGAGGCGACGCAGCGAGATTTGCGCTTCATCCTTGGCATAGGCGATGCCGGTTACGACTTCCTGTTCCACGATTTCATCCTCGTCACAAATCAAAGTACCGGGCGGGTTGATAAGGTCACCCATGCCCGGCGCATCGGGATCTTCAAAACTGGAGCGCACGAAGGTACGAACCTTGTGCACCATGGCAAGCTCGACCGAACGGACCTGCAAAACCTTGGCGCCAAGCGACGCCATTTCGAGCATTTCCTCGAATGCCACCTTTTTCAGGCGCCGTGCCTTTGGCTCGATGCGCGGGTCGGTCGTGTAGACGCCATCCACATCGGTGTAGATGTCGCAGCGATCGGCCTTGACGCCTGCGGCGATGGCGACGGCGGAGGTATCGGAACCGCCACGGCCAAGTGTTGCAATGCGATTGTCCGGGCCGAGACCCTGGAAGCCGGCGATGACGGCAACCTGACCCTCGCCCATGCGGCGAATGATATCGGAACCGTCAATGTCGAGAATGCGGGCAGCGCCATGGGCGTTGTCGGTGCGGATCGGAATCTGCCAGCCCTGCCAGGAGCGGGCATTCACACCCATCGACTGAAGCGCGATCGCCAGAAGACCGGATGTGACCTGCTCGCCAGATGCAACGACGGCATCATATTCGCGGGCATCGTAAAAGGACGCGGAACCGCTGGCACCGGCGACTTTCGGCGTGTTCTGCACCCAGTCGACCAGTTCATTGGTTTTTCCGGACATGGCCGAAACCACCACGGCCACTTCATGGCCGGCATCCACTTCACGTTTCACATGCCGCGCGACATTGTGAATACGTTCGAGGTTTGCGACGGACGTACCGCCGAATTTCATGACAATGCGAGCCATAGCCTAGACCAGTACCATCCCACTGCGCCGCGCGAGCGGCAGATAAGCACACACCCCGTTTCCCCCGGAAAGACCGGGCTGTCAGGTTGCGGGTCTCTTAGCGAAAAGGATAAGGCCATGCAATGCCGTTTGTGAACCATGCGGTACGGTTGTGGACGCGTGCCCGCGCCGCGCTTCAGATAAGCCTTTGCGCCAAAATCGGCAAGCGTACCGTCCCGCACTGTACAAATGCGGGCAATCGCAGTAAAAGCGCGCCACATGAATTGGCCATAGTGGCCCTCAACGGCCTGTGTGGCGTCGTCCGTTTGGGACAAATGCAGGCATCCATATTCCGAAAGACGGTAGATGACAGACACTCAGGGTATCGCCCCTGCGATTGCGCAGGCGTTGGAAAAGCGCGGCTATAAAAACTTGACCCCGGTTCAGCAGTCCATGCTTGACCCAGACCTTGCCGACAAGGACGCGCTGGTCTCAGCGCAGACCGGTTCGGGCAAGACGGTTGCTTTCGGCATTGCGCTGGCGCGAACCCTTCTGACAAATGGCGACCGTTTCGGCGCAGCCGCTGCTCCGCTCGCTCTCGCCATCGCGCCCACCCGCGAGCTTGCCATGCAGGTGAAACGCGAGCTTGAATGGCTCTACGAATTTGCCGGTGTTTCGATCGCCTCCTGTGTCGGTGGTATGGATATCCGCAACGAACGGCGCGCGCTGGAACGCGGCTCCCACATCGTCGTCGGTACGCCTGGCCGTATCTGCGACCATATCAAGCGGGGCGCACTCGACCTGTCGTCGCTGCGTGCCGTGGTGCTGGATGAAGCAGACGAGATGCTCGATCTCGGATTCCGCGAGGATCTGGAATTCATTCTGGAGGAATGCCCGGAAGACCGCCGGACGCTGATGTTCTCGGCTACCGTTCCGCGCAGCATCGCAAAGCTTGCTGAGAGCTACCAGAAGAACGCTGTGCGCATCGCCTCTGCGTCCGAACAGAAGCAGCACGTCGATATCGAATACCGCGCCATGATGGTCGCCCCTTCGGATCGTGAACACGCCATCATCAACGCGTTGCGTTTCTATGAGGCGCGCAACGCCATCGTCTTCTGCTCGACACGTGCTGCCGTCAACCACCTGACAGCGCGCCTCAACAATCGTGGTTTCTCTGTCGTCGCCCTTTCCGGCGAGCTGTCGCAGAACGAGCGCACGCACGCGCTTCAGGCTATGCGTGACGGCCGCGCCCGCGTTTGCGTGGCCACCGATGTGGCTGCTCGCGGTATTGACCTCCCTGGCCTCGAACTCGTGATCCACGCCGACCTGCCGACCAATTCCGAAACGCTTCTTCACCGCTCGGGCCGCACGGGCCGTGCTGGACAGAAGGGTGTCAGCGCGATCGTCGTTCCCATCAACCAGCGCCGCAAGGCCGAGCGTCTCCTCGAAGGCGCGAAGGTCAGCCCCGCCTGGGTTCATCCGCCTTCTGCCGACGAGATCGTCGAACGCGATGGTGCCCGCCTGCTGGCAGATCCATCGCTGAACGAAGCCGTTACCGATGACGAACGCGGTTTCGTCACCAAGCTTCTGGAGCAACATGGCGCTGAAAAGGTCGCTGCGGCCTTCGTGCGCATGTACCACTCCGGTCGCTCTGCCCCTGAAGACATTGCAGAAGTTGCGCTGGATGGCCGCAAGCCGCGTCGCGACAGCTTCGAAACTGTCGAGAACAACGCGCCGCGCCGTGAACGCTCTGACTTCGCCGATAGCGCCTGGTTTACCCTTTCGGTCGGCCGCAAGCAGAATGCCGAGCCGCGCTGGCTGATCCCCATGCTCTGCCGTTTCGGCAAGCTGACGCGTCAGGATATCGGCGCGATCCGCATGCAGCAGACGGAAACCTATGTGGAATTGGCAGCTGACGCCGTCGACCGCTTTGAGTCCGCTCTCGGCAAGGACATGACGCTTGAAAAGGGCATCCGGGTCAAGGCCATGGAAGGCAAGCCCGATATGACGGGCAAGAGCCGCGAAGACACCCGCCCGCCAAAGGCCCAAAAGAAATTCGTGGGCAAGAGTGATTTCGGCGGTGAGCGCCGTGGCGATGACAAGCCCTGGAAGAAGAAGGCCAATGCCGCAGGCGACCGGCCCGGAAAGTTCGAAGGCAAAAAGGATAAACCCTTCGAAAAGCGCGGGCCTAAGAAAAAAGACCACGCATAAGAAGAGCCCGGCTACAGCGCCGGGCCAAAAATCCGAAGCGATTTTCGGACAGCACAATGCGTAGACTTAAAGAAAAATAGACCGCTGTGCGTCCAAAAGGACGCACAGCGGTCTCACCGTCTTGCTTGTCAGTTTTAGCGACCTTCGCAGTTGCGATCGCCTGGGCGGCACCACATGCCACCCTGATTGGACGGCTCCTGTTGCTGCTCCTGCCAGCGCCGTTGGCGCTCGCCATCGTTCCAGTTGCGATTGCGTTCACCATCTCGGTCACGGTCGCGCTCCCAACGGGGGCGGTCCCTGTCACGCTCACGCTCTCTGTCTCGCTCCATCCGCTGCTGCTCGCGCTCGCGACGGTCACGGTCGGCCTGATCCCAGTTGCCGTAACGCTCTTCCCAACGCCCATCATTTGGGCCGGGACCACGCCGGTCGCGCCACTCTTCCCGCGGCGGACGGGGGCGATCGCGATCGGCCCATGGCGGCGGTGCGTTCCAGTAGCCACCTGCCGGTGGCGGGCGGCGCCAACGGTCGCGCTCGCGATAGAAGTCGCGGTCGCGATAATAGCGGTCCCAATAGCGGCCCACCTCGAAGGTGATGATCGGAACGCCGAGGTCGCGATAGTAGCGCGGCTCGACATAGACACGGTTCTGACGGTAGAGCGCCTGGATATATCGACCGGCCACCCAGCCTCGTCCATAGCTGAACGACACGTCACACCACGGCGTATCGGAGAGGCAACCGTGGATGGTCAGCGGTGCTCCGTTCGGAATCACCACGACCGCAGGATAGGCGGTGCTCGGGCCGGAGCGCATATTGACATTGGCGGTGGCAAATCCGCGCGTTGCCGCCTCAGCGAGCGCTGGCGCGGCCATGAGCGCCAGAAGCGCAATCGCACCAAATAGTTTCTTCTTCACTTTTTTCTCCTCAAGCAAAGGCCTGGCCACCGATCTCGGCAATCAGTATGGGAAAAATACGCTCCCCTTGCTGAACGCAGCATGAAACGAAAACTCCGCTAAAACAGTTCCTTGCGGCGATGGACCGCGGCCGAATACATCGTCCATGAAGACCCGACCCTTGACTTCACCACCCAATCATCCGACTTCAGGCTAGAAGCATTCAGGAGAACACCATGAGCGAGACCGCGAAAACGACGATCGACCAGAGCGAAGTGGATCGTTTCTCTGCCATGGCTGCAGAGTGGTGGAGCCCAACCGGGAAATTCCGCCCGCTGCACAAATTCAACCCTGTCCGGCTCGAATATATTCGCAACCGCGTGTGTGAAAACTTCGGGCGCGACCCGAAGGCACATCGCCCGCTGGAAGGCCTTCGCTTTCTAGACATCGGCTGCGGTGGTGGTCTCTTGTCAGAGCCGATGGCGCGCATGGGCGCCGAGGTGGTTGGCGCCGATCCATCTGAGAAGAATATCGGCATTGCGTCCACCCACGCACGCGAGAGCGGTGTTCAGGTCGATTATCGCGCTGTCACTGCCGAACAGTTGCAGGCAGCGGGCGAAACCTTCGACGTGATCCTCAACATGGAAGTGGTCGAGCACGTTGCAGACGTAAACCTCTTCCTGACCACCTGCGCGCAGATGGTCCGCCCCGGCGGACTGATGTTTGCTGCAACGATCAACAGAACGCTGAAGGCCCGCGCGCTTGCCATTTTCGCCGCCGAAAATGTCTTGAAGTGGCTTCCCCGCGGGACGCATCAATATGAAAAGCTCGTTCGCCCGGATGAGCTGGAACGTCCTTTGACCGCCAACGGTCTGGATATTATCCACCGCACGGGCGTTTTCTATAATGTCCTGCAGGACAGGTGGAACCTGTCTCCCGACATGGATGTCAACTATATGATGCTGGCCAAGCGACCCGCGTAACTTACGGCCTCTCAGGCTGTTCAGAATTCCGGTTGGCCTGCCGAAAATGGTGATTTCGAGAACCGGAGCGCAGCGTACTTAATATGTATGCACCGGGAGCATGGAAATCGCCATTGGCATGCTCCCGACGGCGATTACTCGGCAGACTATCAATTCACGTCGTCAGGAAGAACGGGAAGAGGTGCAACCTCAATCCCCTCTTCAAGCAGTGCTCTTGCGTCCTCAAGCGACGCTTGACCGATAATGCCGCGCTCTTCTACTTCGCCATAATGGATCTTGCGCGCCTCTTCGGCAAACTTGTCGCCAACATCCTCGGCATTAGCGCGAATTGCGGCGACCGCTTCCTTGATCTTCGTCAGAACTTCCTTTTGCGCCGTGTCCATGGCGAGTGTGCGCATGGCGTCCTTCTTCCGTCCCGTCGAGACGGAAGGCGCCATCAATGTCTTGCTGATGGCTTGCGAATTGCAAACCGGACAGCTGATGAGCCCGCGTTCGACTTGGCTGTCGAAATCGGCGCTGCCCGAGAACCATCCCTCGAAGGCATGCGCATGTTCACAGGTCAGCGAGTAGCGTATCAAGCAAGTGCACTCCGGGAAGCCGCACTGGAGGCCACGGTATCGAGTTGAAAATCACGCGCGTTCTTCAGATTTGGAATCTTGCCCCGAACGGCAGAGACCTGTGCGGGATCGATATCGGCAACGATGATCTCTTCGCCAACACCTCCGGCAGCCGCCAGAACCTTGCCCCATGGATCGATGATCATGGAATGCCCGAAGGTCTCACGGCCATCCTCATGCTGGCCGCCTTGCGCCGCGGCAATGACAAAGGCACCATTCTCGATCGCGCGGGCACGCAGAAGAATTTCCCAATGCGCTTCGCCCGTCTGCTTGGTGAAGGCCGCGGGAACCGTCAGGACCTGCGCGCCAGCGACGGCTTCAGCCCGGAAAAGCGACGGGAAACGCACATCGTAGCAGATGGCAAAGCCGAAGGTCGCCAGAGGCAATTCCGCAATGCGTGCCGCTTCACCCGGCTGGTAGGTGGCGCTTTCACGCCAGCTTTCGCCATTGTCGAGATCGACATCGAACATGTGAATCTTGTCATAGGTGCAGATGCGGTCGCCGTCCGGTGCGAAGAGAAAACCACGATTGGCGATCTTGCCGTCGGGGCGCGCAATTGCCGTCGAGCCGACATGGACATAAACCCCGAGTTCCCGCGCAAGCTTCGCCGCGGTTGCAACGATGATGTCGCAAGTCTCGTCTTTCAGAACGGCCTGAAGTGCGGCACGGTCGCGCTGCAAAGCGCCCGTCATCTCCGGTGTCTGCACATAGACGGCGCCTCGCGCGACCGCCTCGCGGACGAGCTTTTCCATCGCTTCGGCGTTTCGCTTCGGATCGGTTCCCGAGCACATCTGGATTGCGGCGGCCTTGAAACTCATGTCTCTCTTCCCAATGTCCATTTCAAATGATCTGCTGTTATGCAGCAAGAAGCGGATCGAGCTTTCCGTCCCGATCAAGCGCATGAAGATCGTCGCAGCCACCGACATGCTGCTCACCGATAAAGATTTGCGGGAAGGTGTTGCGTCCGGACTTGTCCATCATCTCCTGACGATACTGCGGGTTTTCCGTCGCATTATATTCGGTGAAGTTCACGTTCTTGCTTTGCAGCAGCGCCTTGGCGCGGGCGCAATAGCCGCAGAAATCGCGCGTATAGATCGTAACGGATGCCATATATCTGAACCTCTAAATCTGCGTGGAGCACGAAGTTGGCATGTCATATAGGCCCGGATATGGCCATTGCAAAGGTCAAAACCGTGACTTCCGCCGCGCCTGATTTTTTCAGCCGCTTCGCGGCCGCCGAGACTGTCGCGCCAGTGGTGTAGACATCATCGACAAGCACCACGCGTTTGCCAAAAATCTCGCCCTCCCGCCCGGGTGAAAGCGCAAAGGCACCTTGGACATTTTTCCTACGCGCAACAGCCGAGAGGCCGACCTGACGGCTGGTTGACTTCACCCTGATCAGAGTCGCCGGAAGGAAAGGCTTGTTGGCAATCTCCGCGAGATGGCGCGCGAGCTCGGCGGACTGATTGAAACGGCGCGAGAAAAATCGCCAGCGGTGAAGCGGAACGGGAATGATGCAATCGCATTCGCTAAGCGCTGCACCGCCTGCCCGCGCCATCCATAACGCCATCAGGCCCGCGAGATCCGTGCGGTCCTGATACTTTAATTGGTGGACCAACTTGCGGGCTGGCCCGTCATAAATTGTCGCGGATCTGAGGCGATCAAAGCTCGGTGGATTGGATATCGCTTCAGCGCTCACCATCCCTTCACCGTGGTCATAGACAAATGGAATGCCCAAAACCTCGCAATAGGGCCGCTCGATGAATTTTATCTCTGGCCAGCATTGAACACAGAAGGCCCCGGCGCCACCTGTAGCGCAACCACAGCCGGCACAGGCCGGCGGGTAGATCAGGTTACTGACACCTCTAAGCAACCAATGCAGAGGCTGCACGACAATCTGCCTTGAAACCATCGCCTTCCCCTTGCGCCCCTTCGCTTGACAATAGGGGGAAAGGGGTGCCTTTGCGACAGCAAAGTTATGACAGGTTCGCCAATGGACATTCTCTTCGACCCCGATCTCATCAAACGACATCGCGAGCGCGCATGGCAGCTCGGAGATCGCCAGGCTCATTTTCTGCTGGATATAGCGGCAGACGAAATTGCCGACCGGATTGCCATTGTCGAGCGGCATTTCGATGCAGCAATCGAGCTTCACGGCGCAACGGGCGTTACCGCTCGTCGGGTCATGGAGACAGGTAAGGTGGGCTCGATGACCCGCATCGAGACCAGTGAGGATTTTCTTGGCCGTGAGGCGAAGGCGAAGGTCGCATCCCTTGAAGATTTAGCGTTAGAACCTGCATCCGCCAATCTCGTTATCTCACCATTGTCTTTGCATTTGACCAATGACACACCGGGAACGCTGATCCAGATCCGCAAGGCACTCAAGCCGGATGGCCTTTTTCTGGCCGCCCTTCCCGGCAGCGGCACGCTGCAGGAACTTCGCGACGTTCTTCTGGCGACAGAGGTGGAACTGCTTGGCGGCGCAAGCCCACGCGTCATCCCCTTTGCCGATGTGCGCGATATCGGTGCGCTCTTGCAGCGCGCCGGATTTGCCTTGCCGGTCACGGATACGGAAACCTATACGGTGCGCTACGATTCCATCTTCCCTTTGATGCGCGACCTGCGCGCCATGGGAATGGCAAACCCGCTTACGGGCCGCAGCCGCACTCCGCTTACCCGCCGCTTCTTCATGCGTGCAGCAGAGCTTTACGCGGAACGGTACAGCGATCCGGACGGTCGGATCAGGGCGACCTTCTCCATCATCTACATGTCCGGCTGGGCACCGCATGAAAGCCAGCAGAAGCCGCTGAAACCAGGTTCGGCCAATGTCAGGCTTGCGGATGCGCTAAAGGCGAAAAGCTCCTGAGAACGGGTTTCTCCGTACATTGAACGGACTGGCCGTCAGGATGACATCGCGCTGTTCAGCGCGTTGACAACCGCGGTGAAGACACCCAGAAGACCGTCGCGCACATTTGTCAGCCCAAGGATCAAGGCGCCGCCAATGATGCCGATCAGAAGACCATATTCCACCGCGGTCGCGCCGCGCTTGTCGGCTGCAAAATTACGAAAGTAACGCCAGATATTATGTTTCCCGTACAAATCGCAAATCCCTGCCGGACAGACGCAATATAATCGCCTCGAAATCAACATGCGTCCAAGGATGCGCCGAGGAGATGTCGATTTCGTTACCGTGTCCGTAGCATTTCTACGAGGCGTTGCGAACGACATGAAACGATGTGAAATTACCGAATAGACGGTTAAATCATCTCACGCATCTGGCAGATCATGAGACGCCCTGTCTTCAGTCGCATCTGCGCATCGCGCTTTGCGATATCGGTTCCGCTTTCAGGGCTGATGCTCTGGCGGCTTCTCAGCAGTCGCGACCGCTGGAATATCCATCGACAATGCAGACGGAGCCCGGCATCGGCTGCGTGATGCTGCGGCGAATGCTGTAAGTTGATGGCTGGTCGCCGCGCTTGATCGAACCGGTGCTGATCATATCGATATTGTCTGGCACCTGTGCAAAGCGGGCCGGTGAGGTCTTGCCAGCCAGCATCGGTGTTACGATCAGCGAAAGCGCAATGGCCACCATACCAAACAGAAGCGCAACGTTCAAAACGCCGATCCGGCGTGACTTGGCGGAATAAGACTGGCGGTCTTCAACGGTCTTCCAGAAATCCTCATTCATACTCGGCCTCACTACGCGCCATTTACCAAATCTTCAGCACTGCAATTTGCCAGAGCTTGCTAAACGATCGGTTAACGGCATGCCGTTTCAGGACGCGTAGGCCTGTTGAAAAGAACCGATTTTCGTTCTTATCACAGGAATTTTAAAGGAGGTCCTGAAGATAAGGAATGAGAGGCTCGTCAGCGGGCGGCATGGGGTAATCGCGCAACGCCTGCGGCCTGACCCATTTAACGGTCTGCCCTTCCCTGCCATGCGGTATGCCTTCATAGCGACGGCAGACATACAGCGGCATTAAGAGATGAAACGTCTCGTAGGTGTGGCTGGCAAAGGTGAGCGGTGCGAGGCAGGCAATCTTGGTGGTGATGCCCAGCTCTTCGTTCAGTTCACGCACCAGCGTCTCTTCAGGCGTTTCGCCCAGCTCCACCTTGCCGCCGGGAAACTCCCAAAGCCCAGCAAGCGACTTGCCCTCAGGTCTCTGGGCCAAAAGTATCCGCCCATCCTGATCCACGAGGGCACAGGCCGCAACCAGCAGGATCTTCTTGAGCGGCTCATCCATCACGGTTCGTCCTTGCCCCAATAGCGATAGGTATAGGCCTCTTCGAAACCGAACGTCTCATAAAGAGCGAGCGCCGGCACATTGGTCGAGACGACCTGCAACCACGCGGTCTTTGCGCCGCTGATCCGGGCCCAACGCAGTGCGGAGGTCAGAATTTCGCGGCCCACGCCTTTGCGGCGCGCTGCACTCGCCACTTCGAGCGACAGAAGACCTGCGAGATCATTGTCCTGAACGCAGATAACGGTGGCGTGCGGATCGCCCTCCACCTCTTCCTTGATGAAGAGGCCGAGATTGGGCTTGATCGAACTGACGATCTCGGCAATCGGCGAGCGGAGGGATGGGTCTTCATTCCCCACCTTGAGACTCGCTTCAACGAACCGGCCGATGTCATGAGTGGGAAGATGAGCCATCGTCTCCGGTAATTCGGCATGGACGAGGTCAGCCGTCATCACCTTCACCTCTTCGAAAACGGTCCAGCCATTATCGTAGAGATGAGCCCTCAATTCTGAAGGCATAAGCGTTGTTTCGCGAATGATCAGCGGTCTGCCGAAATCCTCGAATCGTCTGCGCGCCTTTTCAAGCCGAACACCGCAATTACCGTAATCGGATGGGTCCAGGGGCACGACGCAGTTGATGCGCTTGGATGGATGCGAGCCCGTCAGCCGGATCTGCCAACTGCCGTCATAGATGACCGATGAAGCCGGCCAGGCACGAAAGCTCACCGCTTCCAGACGGCGAACGAGCGGCAAATTGACGGCACTGCTATGCATAGGTTTGGCCTCCACCGTTTAGCTCCGGTAGTCGCCGTTGATTTCGACATATTCCTTGGTGAGATCGCAAGTCCAAACTGTTGCCTTGCCATTGCCGAGCCCGATATCCACCTTCACCGGAATATCCTGCTGCTTCATCACCGCACTGGCTTCCGCCTCGGAATAGGCCGGGTCGCGTTCACCATTGACGGCAACGCGCACATGTCCAAACGAGATGGCGAGCCGATCACGATCGGCAAGCTCGCCGGATTTACCGACGGCCATGACGATGCGGCCCCAATTGGCGTCTTCTCCGGCAACTGCGGTTTTCACCAGCGGAGAGTTGGCGATGGAAAGCGCAATCTTCTTGGCAGCAGCATCGCTTTCAGCGCCAGTGACCGTGACCTCCACCATCTTGCGCGCACCTTCGCCGTCACGCACGACCTGAAGAGCGAGATCTTTCAGAAGATCGTTGAGGGCAGCGCGAAAGCCTTCGAGCTTCGCGTCATCGGCATTTTCGATACGCGCCTGACCTTCGGCTGCGGCAGCGCCGGTGGCAAACAGCATCAGGGTATCAGACGTCGAAGTATCGCTGTCGACCGTCACGGAGTTGAAGGTTGGGCCGACGCCTGCGGAAAGAAGCGCCTGCAAGGCAGGCGACGCAATGTCGGCGTCAGTGACGACATAAGAAAGCATGGTCGCCATATCGGGTGCAATCATGCCAGCGCCCTTGGCGATACCATTGATCGTGACCTTGACGCCGGCGATCTCGGCGGTGCGGGTTGCGACTTTCGGATAGGTGTCCGTGGTCATAATGGCCTTAGCGGCCTCGAACCAGAAATCACCCTTGGCATCCGTATTCATCTGATCGAGAACACCGGCAAATTTCGAGGCATCGAGCGGCTCGCCGATCACACCGGTGGACGCCAGGAAGACTTCTCGTTCGCTGCATCCAACAGCAGCGGCGGCGGATTTGCCCGTGAGGTCGGTCGCGGCCTTGCCCTTTTGTCCGGTGAAGGCGTTTGCGTTTCCGGAATTGACCACGACGGCTCGCGCAATGCCGCCCGGAAGGTTGGCTCGGCAATAGTCGACGGGCGCGGACGGGCAACGGGACTTGGTGAACACACCCGCAACGGCGGCCGGTTCGTCAAACACCATCAAGAGAACGTCGGTTCGGTTCTTGTACTTGATGCCAGCGGCAGCCGTCGCCATGCGCACACCGCGGATGACGGGCATCTCAGGATAGGATTTTGGAGCAAGGGGGGAGACGGCAGCGGACATGGAAATCGACCTGCGTTGAGAAGATAAGCTGAAAGTGAGAAAAGGGTGGCTCAACGCCGCCCTTATTATGTGTGAGGCACTTACTGCTGCGGCTGAGCGTCTTGTGCCTTATTGACTTCGTCATATTCCTTGCGGAGCGTCTCGTCCTTGATATCGATCTTCTGTTCGGCCTTAGCCTTCTTGATGAGATCCATATACTTGTCGCGCATGACAAGCTGGCGAACCTGCGGCTCGACCTGATCGAACGCTGGCGGAGGCGAAATACGCTTGTCTTCGACCTTGATCACATGGAAGCCGAACTGCGATTTGACCGGCTCCTTGGTGTAGGTGCCCTTCTCCAGCTTGAAGGCGGCTTCTTCGAATTCCGGAACCATGCGGCCCTTGCCAAACCAGCCGAGATCGCCGCCGTCGTCCTTGTTGGAGTCGGTCGACTTTTCCTTTGCCAATTCGGCAAAATCCTTGCCGGCATCGAGCTGCTTGATCACGTCCTTGGCTTCTTCTTCCGTCGCAACCAGAATGTGGGCAGCCTTGACTTCTTCTTCCTTCGGAAGTGCGGCGACTTCCTTGTCGTAACGGGCCTTCACCTCGGCGTCGGTGATGGCGTCAGCCACGTGCTTGCGGAAGTAGGCGTTGTGCAATTCGCGGTCGGAGATGAAGTTCAGGCGCTTCTTGAAGTCGTCGGTCTTGTCCAGACCTTCGGCAGTCGCGCCCTCAACCAGCAGCTTCACTTCGATCGCGCTGGAAAGAGCGGCAACCTTCTTCTGCTCATCTGGAAGCTGGGCCAGCTGGGAGTCGAGATTGCTCATGGCCAGATCGAGTTCCGACTGACGAATCTCGAGATCGCCAACCGTGGCCACCACGGCGTCTTCCGCTGCGAAAGCAGGGAAGTGAAGACCAAGACCGGCCACGATCACGGCAGCGGCGATTCTATTGTAGCGCAACATATTGAACCTTTCGGAGACAAAGCCGGCTCCAGACGTGGTTTTCCGGCTGAAAAAACTTCCAAACACCGGAATGTGGCCATTCTGTAACGGGCAGAACCGTTGACATCATTTGCCCCCCCTCTTATCTGTCACGCAATCTCGCGTCCAGATGCGTTTCGGGGTGTCGTCCGTCATTTGTGCGTTATTGCCGATGACGCTTAAAGCGCCCGACGAAACGAAATTTCAGAAAGGGCCAGTTGGATGGTCAGTCTCGGCGGTATCGCCCGCAAATTGTTTGGCTCGTCAAACGATCGCCGCGTTCGTTCCTATCGCACCAATATTGCAGCCATCGGCGCGCTCGAAGATGAGATGAAGGCGCTCTCGGATGAAGCGCTTGCCGCAAAGACAGTGGAATTCCGTCAGCAACTTGCCGAAGGCAAGACGCTCGACAGCCTGCTGATCCCCGCATTCGCCGTAGCGCGTGAGGCCTCGCGCCGCGTACTCGGCATGCGTCCCTTCGACGTTCAGCTGACCGGCGGTATGATCCTGCACCAGGGCGCCATCGCCGAAATGAAGACGGGTGAAGGCAAGACGCTGGTGGCGACCCTTGCCGTTTATCTGAATGCACTTGCCGGCAAGGGCGTGCATGTGGTGACGGTCAATGATTACCTCGCCAAGCGCGACGCCAGCATCATGGGACGCCTCTACGGCTTCCTCGGCCTGACCACTGGCGTCATCGTGCATGGTCTGGACGACGACGAGCGTCGCGCAGCTTATGCCTGCGACATCACCTATGCGACGAACAACGAGCTTGGCTTCGATTATCTTCGCGATAACATGAAGTATGACAAGGCGCAGATGGTCCAGCGCGGCCACAACTACGCCATCGTCGACGAAGTCGATTCCATTCTCGTCGACGAAGCCCGCACGCCGCTGATCATTTCCGGTCCGCTGGATGACCGCTCCGATCTCTACAACACGATCGATGCCTTCATCCCGATGCTGACGCCAGACGATTATGAAATCGACGAGAAGCAGCGCTCCGCAAACTTCTCCGAAGAGGGCACCGAGAAGCTCGAAAATCTTCTGCGTCAGGCAGGCCTTCTCAAGGGTGAATCGCTCTATGACGTCGAGAACGTTGCGATCGTTCACCACATCAACAACGCTCTGAAGGCCCACAAGCTCTTCCAGCGCGACAAGGACTACATCGTCCGCAATGGCGAGATCGTCATCATCGACGAATTTACCGGCCGTATGATGCCGGGCCGCCGTTACTCCGAAGGTCAGCACCAGGCGCTTGAAGCCAAGGAGAAGGTGCAGATCCAGCCGGAAAACCAGACGCTGTCCTCCGTCACCTTCCAGAACTATTTCCGCATGTACACCAAGCTTGCGGGCATGACGGGTACGGCCTCGACGGAAGCGGAAGAATTCAACAATATCTACGGCCTCGACGTCGTGGAGGTCCCGACTAACCTGCCGATCCAGCGTATCGACGAAGACGACGAGGTTTACCGGACCGGCGAAGAAAAGTTCAAGGCGATCATCGAAGAGATCCGTGCAGCGCATGAGCGAAATCAGCCGGTTCTTGTCGGCACGACCTCGATCGAAAAGTCCGAACTGCTCGCCACCATGCTGCGCCAGACAGGCTTTGAGAACTTCCAGGTTCTGAACGCCCGCTATCACGAGCAGGAAGCCTATATCGTCTCGCAGGCAGGCGTTCCCGGCGCTGTGACCATTGCCACCAACATGGCAGGCCGCGGCACGGATATTCAGCTTGGCGGTAACGTCGATATGCGCCTTGAGCGCGAGCTGGAAGGCATGGAGCCAGGACCAGAGCGTGACGCCAAGGAACAGGCGATCCGCGACGAGATCAAGGTGTTGAAGGAAAAGGCGCTTGCCGGTGGCGGTCTTTACGTCATCGCCACCGAGCGCCACGAAAGCCGCCGTATCGACAATCAGCTGCGCGGCCGTTCCGGTCGCCAGGGCGACCCAGGTCGTTCAAAGTTCTACCTGTCGCTCCAGGACGACCTGATGCGCATCTTCGGCTCCGACCGTATGGATTCGATGCTGCAGAAGCTGGGCCTCAAGGAAGGCGAAGCCATTGTCCATCCGTGGATCAACAAGGCTCTGGAACGTGCGCAGAAGAAGGTCGAAGCCCGCAACTTCGAAACGCGTAAGAACCTGCTGAAATACGACGACGTTTTGAACGATCAGCGTAAGGTCATCTTCGAACAACGCCTAGAACTGATGGAAGCCGATAATATCGGTGAAACCGCAGCGGACATGCGCAACGAAGTGATCGAAGCTCTCGTCGGCAAGCACATCCCTGAAAATGCCTATGCGGAACAGTGGGATATCGAAGGCCTGAAGGCTGGCGTTCAGCAGTCCCTCAACCTGGACTTGCCGCTCGATGATTGGGCCAAGGAAGAGGGTATTGCTGAGGACGATATTCTTCAGCGCATTACAGAGGCTGCCGACAAGGTCATGGCAGATAAGGCCGAACGTTTCGGCCCCGAAGTGATGACCTACGTCGAACGCTCGGTCATTCTGCAGACGATCGATCACCTGTGGCGCGAGCACATCGTCAACCTCGATCACCTGCGTTCCGTCGTCGGCTTCCGCGGCTATGCGCAGCGCGATCCGCTTCAGGAATACAAGGCGGAAGCCTTCGAACTCTTCCAGGCCTTGCTCGCCAATCTGCGCGAAGCGGTTACAGCCCAGTTGATGCGTGTTGAACTGATGCGCGATCCGCCACCACCGGCCGAACTGCCGGAAATGACGGCGCATCATCTCGACCCGCTCACCGGTGAGGATGAATTTGCCGCCGCATCCGCGGGCAATGGCGACGTCTATGTTCCACCGGAACAGCGCAATCCAAACGATCCATCCACATGGGGCAAGGTCGGCCGCAACGAGGCCTGCCCCTGCGGATCCGGCAAGAAGTACAAGCACTGCCATGGCGTTTTCGAACAGGCTTGATACTCGCAATTGAAAACAATGAGCGCGTCATCTGAACTTAAATCAGATGGCGCGCTTTTCTTTTGAGGCTACGTCAAGGATGACAGCCGTACGGTGACAGCTTTTTGTCGCGGAGGGTGCAACAGATCTTAATGTTTGGGCTGCAGCTGAAGGGCGACGGTCCTCACCTCTTGCGTCCACGCCTCACGAGCCTCGGCAGTGGTGAGGTTGTGATCGGCCCTCGGAATGGTGACGATCTTAGGGTTGCCGTATGGCCCCCTCAAAAGACGCCCGCGCCCACAAAAATTGCGCTCAAGCATGCCGAAACCGGCATCTCCCTCAGAGTAGATCAGAGTGACCCTCGTATCGTTTGCGGCAAGCCTGCCGAAGTCGCTTGAGAGGGAACGGGCACGGTCGGAAAAATAAGGGTACTTAACCGAGAGCGGAGTAAGAAAGGAAAACGCCTTCCCCAGGAACGCCTTGGACAGATTGCAGAGCGCGCTTACCACGCGCACGTCACCCCGCATCACACGTCTCCAGAGCGCCCCGCTCATGAACTTGGTGCCATATCCAGAGAGCGACTGACGGGTTGAGCGAAGAAACCGGTTCACATCCACATCGTCTGGAATATAAAGATCATAGATGTTGACCGGCACGCAACCCTTGATCCGCGGGTCCTTTATCGCGCTTTTGAAGGCGACCCACGCGCCGCTGCAACGTCCCGTCACGACTATGGGAAGATGGTTCTCCGCTTCGAGAAAATCGACAGCAGCCCGGACATCGGCCAACTGGCTGGCATCATAGAGAATCTGATCTGGCGCGCCCTCAGCGGGAGGACTATCGGCAACATTGGCTCCATCGAAGCGAAGCGAGGCGATGCCTTGGCGGGCAAGTTCTCTGCACATCTGGGCTGATATGCGGCCCCAGCCCGACATACGCTCATAGCCTGTTGGAGCGACGATGACTGTTGCGCCTCGTCGCTGACCAGCCGGTTCACACATAATACCATAGAGTCGCTGGTGATTGCCGAACCGGACAGGGCGCTCCTGAAATCCACCTCCCTTCAACCTCTGAGGAATCAGAAGTTCGGAAAAGCCGTCTTGGCGCAGCGTGTTGTTTCTGTCGCCGTGCTTTGCCGCAACGTCAGCAGCCCAACCAGCAAGCGTCTCAATGGCTCTGACAGACGGAACCGAGAAAAGCACGTCCCGAACGAACTTGTTGTAGTCGGGAAAGACTTGGGCGCGAAGCTCGACATCGAGAGCGGCAAGATGGTTTGCAAATTGCTCGTCTGCCGGACGGTTTTCCTGCTTCAAGAGAAGAATACTGGGTGCGGGAGCATGGGTGGAAGCTGATAAAGTGACGGCGCGAAGGCTTGCAGCCAAAGCGGCAGGAAAGATCTGTTCACCCATGGCCGGGCCGGATGCAGGCGTTCTGTGCTGCAAGGCGTCTGGATTGGCGACACGGCTCAACGCCACGAATTCTCGAAGCCAGTGACGCCCGGACAATGCGGGAGCGGCAAGCGCAAGACCAACCACATTCTCCATCGTCTCAGCAGCTTTCCAGGCCAGCAGGGCGCCAAGGCCATGGCCGATGAGGATCAAGTGGCGTGCCTGTGACAATTCCCGCAGCTTCGATGCCGCGGCGCGAATGCTTTCGAGCCATAGATCGAGACCGTTGTCGTCATCGACCGGGTCAATTGCGTCACCTGTTCCGGGATAGTCGAAGCGCATGCTTGGCAGACCACGCGCTGCGAGATCGCCGGCAAGCAATCGCCAGAATTTACGTGCGCACAATTCTTCAAAGCCCCATGAACTGACGAACAGAACCGCCGAGTCGGTACCCTCGCCACGCAAGACAACGTCCGCGGGCTTGAAAAGACCGACTGTGTTCGCAAACGTAACCGGATAGTCGACAGATGCCTGTTGCATAGACAAAGACATATTGCCTGAAGAAAAGCCGGCGTTCATGTTCAATTCCCCTAGTCCCATCCATGGAGTGGAAGCAAAATCGGACAATCGGCTAAATAAACTCTAAAGAGACTGCAAGTTTCCCAGGCGACTATTTTACAGAGCTTGCAGATGGAGACGATCTTGTCTCTGAGCTTCGATAAGAAGTCCGTTCAATCTTTCATAATAGCGTGATGCTTCAGCCGTGCCTTTGAAGTTTCGAATGCCGGAGAAAAGGTGGTCGCGCTCAGCCCACCAATGTCCATGGCCGATCCTCAGCGCCTTTTCCATCGCTTCTGTGAGTGCACCAGCTACGCTCGGATCGTAGCACCAGCCCGTTCTCATATCCTGCACGATCTCAGGTGTGCCGCCGAGATTGGTAGCGATCAGCGGCACGCCATAAACCGCCGCCTCGATCAGGATGAGGCTTTGAGGCTCGCGCCAGCGAGAAGGTAGAACAACAGCATCCGCCACTCCGTAAACGTTCTCCGGCGGTGTAAAACCCATAAAGGTGATGGGCGCGCCATCGGCGATGGACTGCAGGTGACGGACATAATCTTCGCGGCCTCGACCCGCGATTATAAGCTTGGCAGACTGTCGGTTTGGCATGTCTACGAAGGCGCGGATGAGATCTTCAATACCCTTTTCTTCCGATAAAGCACCGAGATAGCCGAAGGTAAAGACCTCGCTTCGGGCGCTGTCTCGTCCGACAAAGGGCTTATGGAGCTTATCCTCGCGAAGATTCTCGTTTCTCAGCACATGCCATTCCGCTTTGGTGAGAACCCCGGCCCGAAGATAGGTCTGTTTCAGGGCCTCGCTGACCGCAATCGCCATCATCCCCTCGCCATCCGACTTCAGCCTCGATGTCAGAACACGGCATTTTAAGCACGCGGTATCGCAATTTCCGCCGGCGCTGAACATGCTCGATTTTGGACAGATCAGCGCGTAATCATGCAGATGGATGCAGAAAGGGATGTTCAGTTGTCGGCTGGCCTCGAAGAGTGCCGGCTGCATGCGTGCTGAATTGTGCGCGTAGACAAGGTCCACCCGTTCCCGCACGAATATCTCCTTAATCTCCTTGGCCGAAACAGCGCCCATCGACGCCTTGAGATGCCAACGTGCTTTCTCGAACCGTCCGACCAACGGCTTTTTATGTCCAGGTAGGTAGCTGTTGTGCCAATTCACCCGGACGACTCTGATGCCGTCTTCACCCGTCGTTTCGCCCGTCGGCGCCAGCCTGTCGCCAGCCATTCCGAGCGACAGAACGAAGACTTCATGATGGCGCGCCAGCTCCTTTGCACACATACGCGCCACGATCTCCGCACCACCCTCTTCCTGGGGCGCGAATGTCTGAGCTACGATACAAATCCGCATCGACTGGAATCACTTTCTTCCAACTGCCGCTATGGCAGCTGACTATTACATTGAGTATCTTCAACTTTACTTAAAGCTGTTCGACGATTTCAAGAAGGTGCCGTGCGCTCCTGTCCCAGGAAAACGCTTGCGCACGCTGGTAACCGCGCTCGATCATCGTCACACGATGTTCCGACTTGTGCAAAACCTCGTTGATCGCGCGAACCATGTCGTCCGGTCGATGGGGATCGAAAAACAATGCTGCGTCGCAACACACTTCCCGGGTTGGCGGAATGTCGGAAGCGAGCACGGGGCAACCCAACAGCATCGCCTCCAGCGGCGGAATGCCAAATCCTTCATAGAGACTGGGAAAAAGAAGCGCTGTCGCTCCAGCATAAAGTCCAGCGATCTCCTCATCGGACAAGCGGCCCGTGAAGACAACCCTGTCTATTCCGGAATTCGCCCTCGGTTCGGACGCCTCGTAGGACTGAAAAACGTTGGATGCAGCTGCCCCGGCAATAACGAATTTGGGCGCGGCTGGCCCCATCATCCGGATGGCTTCCATTGCACGTCTGAGGTTCTTGTTGGGCGTACGCGAGCCGACGAACAGCAGATAGGGCTGATCCTCCAGCCCCAATCGCGACACGACCGTCTGATCCCTGGCAACCGCAGCCATGTGCTCGCAACTGTTGTAAACGACCGCGATATCCTTGGCGCCGAAGGCACTTTCGAGCTCTTGCCTCGAAAACTCCGACACCGTCGCGATTTTTCCGCGGCGCGAGAGAAGACGGCCCAACAAGCCGTGCACCAAGCGGTATTTGCGCGAAAAATTCTCCGGCGTGCGGAAAATCATAGCGTCGTGGACGACTGTGACCGCACGCGAGTGAAGGACGGGACCGCTGTTTCCAAGGTTGATGAGCTTGCCCTGCCGGGCTGCTTGGTAAAGGCTTGTCTGCTCCCAAACATGCCCGGAAGACCGACCGGTAGCGCGCTGTGTAATCGCGCGAAGAGGCAGCCTTTCCGTGGCACCTTCCGGCACCAAAAGCACCCAATTGTCCACCGTCGGCTTTTCCGACAATCGTTTGTCGAGAGCGATGACGACCTCACGGGCAAAACGCTGAACCCCGCTCGTCGTTTGAGTCAGGAAGCGGCCATTGATGAAGGTGGTCATGCGAGCACACGCACCTCGGCGGCTTCCTTACCTGTCACCTCGTCATAAAGACCAACGAGCTCATCATTCATCCGTTCGCTCTGATAGCGAGCAAGAAAACGCGTATATCCCGCAAGCCCCATCTCGCGCCAACCCGCCGCGTCGCAGATGACGATCGTTTGCGCCAGTGCGTCACTATCCTCAGCGGGAACCAGGAAGCCCGTTTGCCCATGGCGGACGATGGAGCGAAGGCCGCCAACCGCAGACGCGATGACCGGTTTCTTGGCGCGCATGGCCTCCACCGCCACGAGGCCGAAACCCTCCCAGCGCGACGGCATGACCACCACGTCGCAGGCATTCATGTATCCGGCAATCTCCTCGGGCGATTTCCACCCCAGAAGCTCCACATTGTCAGGAGCAGAAATGGGCCTGTTTTGCTCTTCCTTGGTCGTGACGTAAGCGCCAATGACTTTGACAGCCGCTGCGCCATTAAGCGACTGAGCGGCTCTCAGAAGCACATCAACACCCTTCTGGCGGTCTAGACGTCCGACGAACAGCACCTTAAGGCGCGGATCGTTCCACTCCACAGGAACCGCGACTGGCCGGTTGCTCGACAAGCCATTTTCAATCACGACCATCCGGTCGGCAGAGATACCGGCTCCGATCCCTCTGTCATATTCGTGCTGTGAGATCGCAACGATCTTCTGGCAGAAGGGCGCAAGCAGACGCTCGCCCAGCCTTGCGACGGGACGGAGAGGACCAAGCGTCTCCATGTCGAAAGACCATCCATGCGGACAGTAGACGACGGGAGGAAAATTTCGGCTGACCGCGCCGACTGAGCGCACGACAAGACCTGCAAAAGTCGAATGGGCATGCACAACATCCGGGCGAAAGGATTTGACTTCGTCCGTGACAGCACGTGCCAGCGCCGGTAGCGACGTGTAACGGCTGTTCCTTCTGAATGTGGCGATACAGGACGATGGAATATTTTGAGCATGAGACAGGTGACGATCTGGAACGATCACCCTGACATTCCCCGCTCCGTATTTTGCCACTTGATGGGGCACGACCTCACTCAAATAGGTCGCAGGGCCACCCGGTAGCGTTTCAAAAACGTGCAGAACCCTCATTGTCTCTTCCCTTGGGCCACCATTGGCGTGAATATACGCGGCGTTGTTGTTCTTGTTGCCCAGTAATTTTGTAAAACAGAATTCACGCACTTGCCACCGATTTGCTCAAATGCGCTTTCCTCCCGACTTCGAAATAAAGTGCACTTGATTGATGCAACGACTTTAGACATGCTTTCTCAAGGAAGGTTTATTCAACATATTTAAAGAGTTATTTGCGATTTAGGGACAATTGTAACAAACCACTCCCGATGAACGAGGGGAAAACGCGTGAAAATCTGCATCGTCTCGCAGACTTTTGCTCCCCAAGCGGAGGGAGGCGCTGAGATATCGGCGCGCGTGGGAGCGACCGAGCTTGCCAAGAAGCATGATGTTACCGTGCTGGCGCTCGGAAAGGTGGGCGACCCCTTGGCGCCCCCGGGAGAAACCAGACTCGCCAACAATGTCCGTGTGGTTCGGCTTCCCTGGAAGAACAGTTACCTGCCCGGCCATATCAAGCCATCGGCAAATTTCGCTCGCCGTGCCGCATGGCATCTTCGCACCGCGTTTGGTGCGCTCTGCGTGGAAGGGCTAACCGAATTTTTCAGACGCGAGAATTTCAATCTCATCTACGCACAAAACTCATCCTACATGCAGCCTGCGATTTTTCATGCAGCCGATGACGCAGGGATTCCGATCTGTCTGCATCTGCGCGACTATGCCCTGCTCTGTCCTAAGACCAGCATGTTCCGTAGAGGTGATAACTGCGCAACGCCTTGCTTCGACTGTAACCTGATCAATCGTCGCGTGAGATTACGTGGAAACGGCATGGCGGTGATTGCCGTCAGCAACTTCGTGAAACAGCGTTTCATCGAGAGTGGTGTTCTGGCAGAAGCTGACTGGCATGTCATGCACAACAAGAACACGCCGCTGCAATCCTTCGATACAAGCATTGTTGGCCGTACAAAGCCGGCGGGGCAGACTTTCACCTTCGGCTATCTCGGTGCTTTGTCCCAGGAAAAGGGTGTTCCCGAGTTGATCGAGGCCTTCAAGGCCTTGCCTACGGGTAGCAACGCCCGTCTGGTCGTTGGGGGGCGCGGTCGCCCGAGCGAGGAAGATTGCATAAAACGCCTCGGCACCGTGGCCAATGTCGAGTTTCGCGGTTTCGTCGCACCTCAGGAGATCTATCGCATTGCTGATTCAGTCGTTGTTCCCTCTCTCTGGCACGAGCCGCAAAGCCGAATTCTCGTCGAGGCCGGCGTCTATGGTGTCCCTGTCATCGGCAGCACAAGGGGAGGAACGCCGGAGATCGTCGAAGCCGAAAAAACCGGCTGGTGCTATAATCCTGAGCAGCCTGGAGCGCTTGCCCGATTGCTGGAGAAAGCGGCCTCGATCGGTCCGGAGAGATGGTGGCAGAGGCGTGACGAGCTTTTCCCGGGGATCGCCTCATTCGACGGCACTGCTGAGCAATCCGGATATTACGACACGCTGGAGCAGATCCTGACAAAAGCCGCTGTGGGCCAAGTCGCGTAAACGATGCCCCCGACCAACAAACATGGTCAACAATATCTTAAGAGATTTTGGGCATGGTGAGGACAACGAAACGTAGCCTGAACCGAACCGGGTTCAGTTGGCCGATTTTTGTAGCCGGGCACGTGAACAAGGCTTGGAAATGTCCAATCTCGCTTGGCTCATCCTCATTCTCGGCTGGTTGGTGTTCATCCTCTATTATATCAGCTCCTTCTTGCGATGGGGCGTGCTGACGCTATCCTCCTATTTCTGGCTTCGTTACACCGTTCTGCCGATCCTCATCATGCCCATCTTCGCCAGCTCGGAGAAGAATATGGAGGTGGTTGGGGGCTCGATTTTTGCGATCCGGCAGCACATTGACCAAGCCTTCTTTCTCTCGGTGATCGGCGTCGTCTTCTTGATCGTCGGCATGGGCCTTGCGACATTCAGTTCAGGCCGAAGCTACATCTTCGACTTTATCGAAAGCGGTTACTCTTTCTGGCAAACACGAACCGGTGCTTGGCTGTCCTTCCTCATCATTCTTCTCGCTACGGCAGGACTGTTCTCTCTTGGCGTCAGACCCTTCGAGGGGCGTGAGTTCGCGTTCGAAAATCCCTCGATCCGCCCGGTCATCAACCTCTATGCTGTCATTCTTCCCACCACAGCGATCAGCCTGTTGGTCTATGGCTTTGCGGGAGGCCGGAAATTCATTGCCATGGGCCTCTTCTGCAGCGCGCTCGGCTTGATGATCGGCACGCGCGGCGCCAGTATCGAAGCGCTGTTTGCCTTCGTCATCTGCGTTATCATTGCCTACCGATACCGCAACCTCGTCGTCTTTGGCCTTTCCGCCGTCGCCTTCATACTGGTGGCTGTCGGCCTCGGAATATTGCGCTCGTCTGCCGAGGGAGAGGCAGCACCCGATTTGATCGACAGCCTGACCGCCCAGATCTTCTATGGCAACAACTTCTCGGATTTTCGCGACTACGCATGGATCTTGAGCGGCTTTAAAGGCCAGTTCTACCACGGCATGACGTATCTGGCCGGCTATACGGCACTGATTCCAGCCGTCATCAGCGAATTCCGCAACGACTACCGAACCGGCGTCATCACCACGACGCTGGCAGGGCTCGATCCAGAATTCCATGCCGGTCTGCGCCCTACACTCTTCGGCGAGGCCTATCTCAATTTCGGCATTCCCGGCATCATTCTTGCCGCAACGCTTTTCGGCTTCTACTTCGGCAAGCTACATCTTTGGGTGCACACGGACCTGCCACGCAACGGCCTTGGCGTGCGACGCGTGGCTTGCGGCTACATCGCCTTTCTGTTCCTGTTCAACGCGGTCTTCACCCCAAGCTTCTACTACGTCTATGTCGTGACGGCATGGCTCTTGGGCGGCATCATCCTGTCGTGGCTTCTCACTGTTCCGGATCGCACGGACACGAACGATCTTCCTTCGGCAGGCTGATCACCGCTCCCCAGATGTGCGAAACCGCCCTTTGGGGTTACCGCGCCAGAAGGTGCCAAGCCATGCATCCGTCGATGGTGGACGGAAAGCGCCAAATCCCGACGTGGGAGAGAAGGTCATCTCCCCGAAGATCGGTCCCGACGGCTTGTCGTAAAAGTCGATCCGAACGAATTCGAAGCCTTGCGCCAGGGTTCTAGCCGCGGCCAGAATGGCATCGAGATGCGGAGGGCGCGGCAATTCCTTGTCTTCCATCGGGTAGTAGTGGCCGAAGGACAGCTTATTCCAATGTTCGTCATAAAAGCAGCGGCGGTGATCGCTGAAGCGCGCCGTATCGATCTGGATGCAGGGAATATCGTCCTCGAAGCAGAACAGCTTGTAATCGACCGGCGCTTCGCCGTTTTCGCCGATAAAGGGTTCGATGAAGAGTTCCGGTTCGATATGGTTGTACCATTCTTCCGCAAGACGCCAGGCGGTACGTCCCTGGAGCCAGAGGTCGCATTTCTCCTTGGCGCCGACGAGATCGTCGGGCCCATAGACGAAGATGTTCCGATCCGAACCGTGATTGACCTTGATGACATAGGGAAACGGCAAGGGCGGACAATCGTCGAGGTTCTTGCCCCGCCAAAGCGTCGGTGTCACCCATTCATCGCCAAGCACCTTGGCGACATGCGCTTTGACAGCGATCTTGTCGCTCAGCATGATCAATCGCGGATCGTCCGCAGGTTCACGCCATGCGATCTTGCGTGCAACCAGATGTTCGTTGAGCGTCTTGGGATTGTCGATGTCGGGCCAGAGCCGGTGATAGCGGAAGTACTGGAGTTGGGTCGCCTGCTTAATCGGCAAACTGTGTATCGTGGCGTGATAAAGCGCCTTTGCGAGTTTCCCCAAGAGGGTTTTCTGCGGTTCACCGACTGCCATGCCCATCCCCTCTCTGCCTGCCCCTGGCGGCATCAACTGCTTTAAATATTCCTTGAAGCCCGCCACAACATGAAGGCCGAAACACTGGCCGTTATCAGGGCGGAGACAAGCGCTGCGAGCCCTGCCCCCATGAAACCGAGCGTGCTGATGAGAAGAAAACTCATGCCGATCGAGATGATGACGCTCGAGAGATTGACGACCGCGTAGTGACCGTCTTTCCGAAGGCTGCTCATGCCGAAACCCATGAGATCGGTGCAGGCGCGAACCGCAGCCGTCAGCAGCAGCAACGCAAAAACACCCTCGTGCTCGGCGAGCGCGGGCATGTTCATGACCTCTACAACGACACGTCCAGCGACAAAAATTGCCAAACCGAGGATCAGACCGGCGATAGCGGTCTTGGCAAATTGCCTGACCATCATCCGGCGCCACTCCTCTGCGGAGCCGTCATTATAGGCCTTGAACAATTTCGGAATGGCGATTTGCAGTACGGCGGTCGAAATCAACGTCTGCAACGCATTCGCCAGCGACCAGTAGAAAGTGTAGACCCCCGTTAAAGACAAGGTCAGCAACAGCGAGACGATGTAGCGGTCGGCATAGACAAGCCCGACATTACAGATTTCGCTGATATGGATCATCCAAGACCGGCGCATGCGGCTCTTGATCCAGTCGTATCGCACCGGTACTTTGGCGATGCGCGCGAGTGGCCAGTGCCGCAGGAAGTAAAACAGGCCGGCAAACATACCAAGGTAGCCCAGCGACCAGCCCACGAACACCGTCTCGATGTTGCGGAACGTCGGGAAAGCGAGCCCCAGAGCAATCACGGGTAAAACCCAGGATGTCGTTCGCAAGAAGAAAAGCATGTTTGCCGCGCTCGCCATTTCCTTCGAGATCAGCGGCATGTGAATGTCGCAGGAGATTGTCTCCAGCCACACGATGATCAGAATGACGACGTAAAGAGGTTTGACCGGATAATCCAAGGTAAAGGCCGCCACGACCGCCAGCAGCGTCATCAGCGACAGAGAAGCAATCGTCACCGCAAGTCGCGACTTCATGTAAGCGCCGGTCACGCCGTTCGATTTACCACTGACATCGCGGGCGATGAAGTAGTTGAGACCCCATCCAAGGATTGCCGGTGCGGTGGTGACAACGCCGAGCGCCAGGCCATAAATGCCTGCGGCCTCCAGTCCCATGAACTTAACGATGTAGAATGACAGCGCAAAGCGCAGAACGAGCGTCGATCCGCGAAGTCCCGTATTGAAGAGAATGCTGAGCCCCGTCGCTCCGAGGCGCTTGTTCCAGAATGGGATGCGCTTCACCGCCAGATGCCTATTGTCTGTCAAGGCCGGGCCTCAATAATGCAGGCCGGTACGGTCTTGACGGACCACCCGCGCCTGCTTGAGCCCACCTTCTTCGAGAGCCACCAGTGAGAGAACAGTGCTTCCGGCATCCTCCTCATTTTGCATGAGCACAACCTCATCGACCATCCTGGCAATCGGCGCAGGCACCGGATGCGCGTCGGCGATACCGCCATCGACGACGATAAGATCGAAAGCCTCGTTTTCCTCACTCACCATCTTCCCGGAGAGATGCGCCTGGAGATCGGCCCCGGCGGGCAGGAATTTCTTCAACGACGCGTCCTCGAAATCGATGATCCCGCCGTGCCCGCCATCTTGCCCAGCAGCCTTGTCCACCATGGACGTGGGCACATCCAATAGCAGGCGCGTCAATGCCGGGTCACGACTTGCTCCATCGGCCAACAGCACGCGTCTTCCCAGACGGGCGGCAGCATGGGCCAGATTGAATGCGGCATGGGAGGCGCGATTTTGCGGACCGACGGAAGTGACCAGCACCGCGTATCCCTGGCCTAAAGGAACGGAAGCGCACAGTTCCTTCACGAGCCCCGCATAGTCTTCCTTTTCGTTGGCCAGAAGAGCGCGGCTGCGCTTGGCCGGGATGATCATAGCTGAAACGAGAGGCGTTGGCCCATGGGCTGGCCCAGACGCGGCGACAGGCGCAATTGTTGAAACCGGTGGCGATTGCACTGCCTGAACCTCTTCTACAGGCGGCGTGACTGCAGGCGTTTCAGGCTTCGTCCTCTTGAAGCGACTGACGACGGAGGGGTTAGCGGCAACGATCGCTGTGTTCCGTCCACCGAATTGGTCGCGCAGCACCAGAATGCCGGCCGCCAGGATCATGCCAAATAGTCCGGCACCGGTGGCGATCAAGGTCCTCGGCGGACCAGCCTTCTGAAGAGGTGCCTCGGCAACCGAGATGATCCGCGAATTCTCCGTCGGAGTGCCCTGCTGTTCGGAAAGCTGACGGGTTCGCAGCAGGAAGGACTCATAGACGGCACGATCGCTGTCGAGCTTTCGCTGAAGCTCACGCAGTTGCACCATCGTGCTTTCTTCGCCGTTTTGAGCGCGGGTCAGTCGATCGAGATTGGCCTGAAGAAGGGCCAGTTGATTTTTCAGCCGGTCGAGATTGCGTGATGTCGTGGTGGAGAAATTGCGGAGTTGGTCGTCCAGGATGGTGGCAAGCGACTGGGTTCTTGCCCTGGCGGCCTGAAGCGCTGGATGCTGCGCGCCGAGCGAGGTCGCAAGAACGGCCTGCTCCTCCTGGCTTTGCTGGTAACGTGCTCTGAGCGAAATGATCGATGGGGTGAGCGAGGAATCGGGTACCGATCGGAGATATTGCCGGTCGTTACGGGCCTGTCTCAGTTCGGAGACCAGTGCTTCGTTCTCTGCAATCGTGCCGGAAAGACGCGCGATCTCCGCATTGGTGTCGGAGATCTGCTGCTCGATATCAGGGCGACCAGCGACATTGGCGAGGTTGTGGGTCGCTCTGTAAGCCTGAACGGCGCGATCGCCATCCTCCACCGCCTTGCGCAGTTGCTCCAGCTGCGCCGACAAACCGCCGCCCGTGCGCTTCAGCGTGTCGGCATTCATTTCCGAGCGGAGTTCCAGATAGGTATCAGCAATAGCATTGGCGAGCTTTGCCGCCTGCTCCGGGCTGCTGGATTTCACAGTGACGTTGACGATGAAGCTCTTGCCGACAATCGCGACGGACTCGGCCTTACGCAATCTGTCGACGGCAAGCTGGGTGCGGCTCTTGCTATCGGTATATTCGGCATTGAATGCGCCGAATTCCGGATCATTCTGTAGATTTTCCTTTTCGACGACCCGGGTCAGAAGCTCATTCGATGTCAGCAGATATTGCTGGTTCAACACGTGAGAATCGACCGCGCGCGGCTGAGCGGTCAGATCGCTTTCCAGAATCCGGGAGCCTTCCGGGTCGAGCAGGATCTGCGTCGTTGCCGTGTAATAATTGGGGATGAGCAGCGATACGCCGAAGGCAATAGCTGCAAGGAGCAGTCCGCTCAAAAGAATGACGAGGATATTGCGCCACAAAAGAGCGACGAGCCGCAGCAGTTTTTCCGGTCCATGCGTGGGTTCGCGATAATCCGCCCCGTCCACCACACCCTGATTCATCGCCATCTCAGTTCACCGGCCCATAACGCAAACACATAAAAGCAGACGAGGAACTGGTGAGGACAATATCACCATGACCCGCGCGAAAGAGATGTCCAAGCTTTAACAAGCGGTCGCCTTAGTATATCGGCGCTCCAGCATAGACACTCTCTGGATCACCCTAGAACAGCACCTGTTAACATACCGTTTGCCAGGTGTTGGCGGATCATAACGCAAGAAGGCCGGGAAGCATGGGGCTCCCCGGCCTTCGATGTCTGTGTTGGCTGTCGAAAGTTCAGACGGCGATTTCGCGCCGTTCGCGATCCGTGATGATCGAAAGATCGAGCACCTTCTGAAGGTTCGCTGCATGACGGAAATCAGGGTCGGCGACCCCGCCTTCCATCACGGCCTTGGCGAACTTCTCGTAATTCGTCGGCACCGGCTCAGGCTCGATATCCCGCCAGACCGCCTTTTCGATATCCTCGCCAAGGCAACCGCGCAGCGTCGAATATTCCGGCGTATGGACGACCTCTAGCGCGCCCTTGTCACCATGCAGGCGCAGGCGAAGCTCATTCAGGTGGCCGGTTGCCCAACGGGTAGCGTGGATGACGCCCATGGCACCATTGGCCAGTTCCGCCGTCATGGTGAAACTGTCATTGGCATCGAGATCATAGACATCGATGCGGTTGCCCTCATATTTATCGAAGGTCTTCAGACGCGTGAAGATGCGCTCCACATCACTGCCTGCACCGTAGGATGCAAAGTCGAGAATGTGGATGCCGACATCGCCCAGCACGCCGTTCGAACCATGCTTGGTCGACAGACGCCAGAGCCATTTGCTCTCGGTCATCCAGTCGCCCCAGGCTTTCGAGACCAGCCAACTCTGGAGATAGGATGCCTCCAGGTGGCGAAGCTTGCCGATGCGGCCTTCCAGCACCATCTTGCGGGCTTCCTGAAGCGGCGCCACGTTGCGATAAGTGAGGTTGACCATGGCGACGAGACCGGCATTTTCGGCGGCATCTGCCATTTCCGACGCCTTGGCGTAGGTTTCGGCAAGCGGCTTTTCGCAGAAGACGTGCTTGCCCGCAGCCAGAAGCTTCAGGCTGGTTGGGTGATGGATCGCGTCGGGTGTGACGTTCGCAACCGCGTCGAATTCGCCCCATGCCAACGCGTCATCCAGCGAGGTAAAGGTCAGCGGTATATTGTGGCGCGCGGCAAAGGCACGGACGATCACCTCGTCCACGTCAACGGCTGCGACCGTTTCCACGCCGGAAATCTGAGAGAAATGGGTGGCATGCGTGTTCGCCATTCCACCGGTACCGAGAATAAGAAGCTTCATGATGAGTTACCTGTAACCTGCTTCACCAGCCTTGTGCAGTTTGGGACCACGCTCCTCGATGGGTTCGAGCGCCTTATCGACAGGAACGTTCGGCGCATCGTGGATGCTCTTCAACGCGCCTACCGGATTGTAGGCCCACTTGACCGAATTGCTGATGACCTTCTGGATGTTGGCGTCGTGGTAGGTGGGATATGTTTCATGCCCCGGACGGAAATAGAAGATGTTGCCGGCACCACGGCGCCAGGTGAGACCGGAGCGGAACACCTCCCCCCCCTGGAACCACGAAATAAACACGGTTTCCAGCGGTTCTGGCACGGAGAACTGCTCTCCGTACATTTCCTCATTTTCCAGTTCGAAATGCTCCGGCAGGCCGGCAGCGATCGGATGCCGGGGATTGATGGTCCAGATACGCTCGCGCTCGCCCGCCTCGCGCCATTTCAACGCGCAAGGGGTTCCCATCAGCCGCTTGAACGGCTTGGAGAAGTGGCCGGAGTGGAGAACGATGAGGCCCATGCCTTCCCAGACACGCTTGGCGACACGCTCGACAATCTCGTCCTGAACGGCGCCATGGTCCTTATGGCCCCACCAGACCAGCACGTCGGTCTGGTCCAGCCTTTCCTGCGAAAGCCCGTGTTCCGGCTCCTGCAGGGTTGCGGTCGTCGCGTTGATCTCCGGGTCCTTGTTCAGGGCATCGGCAATCGCATTGTGCATGCCGTTGGGATAAACAGCACGAACCGTTTCATTGATATGCTCGTGGATGTTTTCGCCCCAGACGACGGTGTTGATGGTCATAGACATACTCCTTGGTAAACCAGCGAGGGTTGTTAACGCCGGCGAACTGAAATTGATCAGGCGGCTCCGCGTGTTTCTGCACGTTTCAGAGCAACGCCTGTTTGATCGAAACGGTGAATGTGTTCCGGCAGGGGTGAGAGCTTGAGCTTCTCTCCCGTCGCCCGGTGCGAAACGCCCTCCTCGCGCACGACGAGCGGCTCATCCGCACCGATATCGACATAAATATAGCTGTCAGAGCCGAGCATTTCGGAGTGGACGATCTCGCCCGTCCATCCACCCGCGCCATCCGAAACGACAATATGCTCCGGCCGGATGCCGATCGAGTGCGCCCCATGGCTTTCGGCGAAACGACCACCGATGAAATTCATCTTTGGCGAGCCGATGAAGCCTGCGACGAAGGTATTGACCGGCGTCTCGTAAAGTTCGAGCGGCGTACCGATCTGCTCGACACGACCGTCCCGCAACACGCAAATTCTGTCCGCAAGCGTCATCGCCTCCACCTGATCGTGGGTCACGTAGATCATGGTCGTGTCATGCATGCTACGGTGGAGCTTGGCAATTTCAAGACGGGTCGCGACACGAAGGGCCGCATCGAGATTGGAAAGCGGCTCGTCGAAGAGGAAGACCTTCGGATCGCGAACGATGGCACGACCGATTGCCACACGCTGGCGCTGACCGCCCGAGAGTTGCTTGGGCAGACGCTCCAGATAAGGCGTCAATTGCAGCATCTCGGCTGCGGCCTCCACGCGCTTGCGCCGCTCCTCCTTGCTGGAACCGGCAAGCTTCATGCCGAAGGCCATGTTCTCGAAAACGGTCATATGCGGATAGAGCGCATAGGACTGGAAGACCATGGCGACACCACGTTTGGCAGGCGTCAGCCGGTTGACGATCTCTCCGTCGAAAGAAAGCTCGCCGCCGGTGATTTCCTCCAGGCCGCATATGAGCCGCAGCAGCGTTGATTTTCCGCAGCCGGAGGGACCGACGAAAACCATGAATTCGCCGGAGCGGATATCCATGTCGATACCCTTGATGACCTCGAAAGCGCCGAAGGACTTGCGTAGATTTCGCAGTTGAATGCTGGTCATGAGATTTCTCCTAGCCTTTGACGCCACCGGCGGTGAGGCCGGAAATGATACGTCGCTGGAAGATCAGAACGAGGATGACGAGTGGGACGGTGACGATGACAGAGGCCGCCATGATCGTTCCCCAGGGAATTTCGAACTGGGAGCTTCCGGAAAGAAGGGCGATTGCCACCGGAACCGTGCGTTGCTCGTTCGATGAGGTGAAGGTGAGCGCGAACAGAAACTCGTTCCAGGCAGCGATGAAAGCGAGAAGCCCTGTCGTAACCAGCGCCGGCCACATCAGCGGCAGGAAGACCTGCGTGATGATGACCCATGGCGAGGCGCCATCGACGATCGCCGCCTCTTCGATTTCCACCGGCAAATCCCGCATGAAGGTCGTCAATACCCACACCGTAAAGGGCAGCGTGAAGATCATGTAGGAGAAGATCAGCGCCAGTGGCGTGTTGAACAGGCCCGCCCAGCGGATCAACTCGAAGAGACCCGCCAGCACTGCGATCTGCGGGAACATCGATACCGAAAGGATCGTCAGCAGCAGCAGAGCGCGTCCCCGGAAGCGAACGCGGGCAAGCGCATAAGCCGCCGTTACCGCAAGAAGCAGGGATAGCGCCACAACGCAGGTTGCCACCATCAGCGAGTTGCCGAGATTGCGCAGGAAGCTGTCATTGGCCAGCACGTCGGCATAGTTGCCGAAAGAGAATGCCCTGGGCAAATAGTTGATTTCAAACAGCGCCGTACCGGATTTGAGGCTCGTCAGGATGGCGTAATAGAAGGGGAACACGGCCACTATAATGATGATGGCGACGAGCGCATAAAAGGCGGTGTTTTTCAGAACCGTCGTTGCCGTCATCTTGCGCCTCCATCGGTGTTGACGCGGCCAAGCCACATGTAGACGATGGTGATCGAGGCGATGATGAGAAACAGCATCGTCGAGACAGCAGCCCCATAGGCGAACTTATCGAAGTCGAAGAGGTTTTCGCGTGCCAGCACCGACAGGGTGCGCGTCTGCGCATTGTTGGGCGTCAGGATGTAGATGAGGTCAAAGACGCGCATCGCATCCAGCATGCGGAAAATAACAGCGACCATGAGTGCCGGACGGATCATCGGAAGCGTAACGCGCAGGAAAACCTTGATCGGATGGATGCCATCGACCTTGGCGGCCTCATACATATCCTTCGGCACCATCTGTAGACCTGCGAGAATGAGGAGCGCCATGAAGGGCGTTGTCTTCCACACATCCACAATCAGCACGGCGGTCATCGCCGTTTCGGGATTGGCGGTCCATGCGATCTTCTGGCTGATGAGGCCAAGGCTCAGCATCATGTCGTTCAGAATGCCGAACTGGTCGTTCAGCATCCAGGACCACATGCGCGCCGAGACGATTGTGGGAATGGCCCAGGGAATGAGGATCGCGGCACGCACGAGGCCTCGGCCCTTGAACTCGGCGTTGAGCACCAGCGCAACGATGAGACCGAGGACGGTCTCAAGCGACACAGAGAGGATGGTGAATTTCACCGTGTTCCAGGCAGCGCCCCAGAAAACCGGATCTGCCAAGAGGCCACGATACACGGTGCGGCCACTGCTGAGCGTAATCCACGAAATGTAATTCTTGAGGCCGACGAACTCGGCGTCGGAAAGGTTGGTCAGAGAGGCGTCCGTTAGGCTGAACCAGACGGTTCTGACGAGAGGCCAGCCCGCGACAAGAGCGAGCACGAGAAAGGTCGGGGCGAGGAACAGCCAGGCTGAGCGCAGCCGCTCCGACTGCAGGTCGGAGCCGACCATCGCCGCTGATCGATCAGGGACAGTTGTTTTCATGAGAGCTTCCACCGATTGGACAGGGGGCGAAGCGGCAAGACGTGCCGCTTCGCGTTCACAGTGTTACCAGGCACTGCCCTTGAGATCGGTCAGCTCGACTTCGAGAAGCTCGAGGTTTTCGGCAGCCGAGCCGGAGCCAGAGAGGGTGTTGTGGACGGCACCCCAGAACTTCGACGAGACCTCGTTGTATTTCACCTTGGTTGCCGCTGACGGACGCGGAACGGCCGTCTCGAAGATCGGCTTCCACTGCGGCATGAAGGGTTGCGCGGCCGCGACATCCTTATCGTCATAAAGCGCAGCAATCGTCGGCATATTGGAAAGCTCTACAGCCCGCTTTTTCTGCGTTTCAGCAGAGGTCAGGAACTTGACCAGCTCGATGGCTGCATCCTGGCTCTTCGAGTACTTCGACACAGCCACGTTCCAGCCGCCCAGGGTCGAGGCAGGCGCCTCACCCTCTACACCCGCTGGCAGCGGCGCGACGCCAAACTTGCCCTTGATGGCGCTATCGGCGCCATTGCCAAGAGCATAGGCATAGGGCCAGTTGCGCATGAAGACGGAATTACCGGTCTGCCAAACGCCGCGCGCCTCTTCCTCCTTATAGGCCAGCGCGCCCTGGGGCGAGATGGTGCCGATCCAGCTCTTGGCCATGTCGAGAGCGGCAGCGGCCTTTTCGTTGTTGATGCTGATATCGCCATTGGTCTCGACGATATGCCCACCGCCAGCAGACGCCACCCATTCAAGTGCGTTGCAGGTCAGGCCCTCATAGGCGCTGCCCTGGAACACGAAGCCCCAGAGATCCTTCTGGCCAGCTGCACGCTCCTTGTCCTGAATTTCCTTGGCAGTCTCGGCCATCTCCTTCCACGTCTTCGGCGGCTGCTTGCCGTATTTATCGAGCAGATCCTTGCGATAGAACATCGCTGGCGCGTCGGTATACATCGGCATGGCCACGAGCTTGCCATCGACCGTCTGCGACGCGACCACGGACGAGAAATGCTGGCCGATCACGTCCTTGGCCGCCGCCGTCAGATCGACGAACTGGTCGGCAAGCTGTGGTGCCCAGACGATATCCGTCTGGTAGACGTCCACGTCCGTGTTTCCGGCTGCAAGCCAAAGACGATACTGGCTGAACTGTTCGCTGGACGATGGCGGCATCGTCACGAGCTTTACCTTATGGCCACTCTGTTTCTCGAATTCGGCCAGCCGCTCGCGAATGAAGTTGAGATTTTTGCCGGTGGAATTGGCCGCCATGGCAATCTCTGCTGCCTGCGCGGATGCAGCAAAAGCCAAAAGGCTGCCGCATAGGAACAAGGCCCTTTTAGAAAAGTTCGTCATCATTCTCCTCCCTCTGAAACTTTGACGATGCATAAATTGAAAACGCTTTCAATTTTTTGAAGCTTACAATTCCTCTTCAACCTGTCAATAGGTCATGAAATGGGATTCTCAAGCGCTATTCTCTGTGCAGTGCACCAACGATGAAGAAACCTATGGATTCCAACGCTTCATCTACATTTTCTAATTTTAAATCGCTTTCGATTTTTGTTGCTTGAAAAATTCGATCTGAGCTAGCATGCAGATGAAAACGGCGGACATCATGAAGCTCAAGGAATTCGCAGAACAGGTTGGCCTTTCTCCAACGACGGTCAGCCGTGCACTTGGAGGCTATCCGGAGGTTCGTCAGGAAACCCGCGAGCGGGTGATGGAGGCTGCGCGCAGACTTGGCTATCGTCCCAATGCCAATGCCGTGCGGCTTGTGACAGGACGCGCAGGCGCCATCGGCGTGGTCATGGGCCGCAGCGGCGGCGGTCACTTTTTTTCCGAATTCATGGGCGGCATGGCCGCGCGCCTGGAAGGGCAGGAAACCGATATTCTCGTCAGCGTCGCCATCGACAACAATCTCGATGAGGAACTGGCAATCTTCAACCGTCTGGCGGCAAGCGGCAAGGTGGATGGCATCGTCGTCCATTCACCCCGCCCGGCGGATGAGCGCATCGCTCTGCTCCATCGGCTCGGCGTTCCCTTCATCGTCCACGGTCGATCGAAGACGTCCTTCCCACATGCCTGGCTCGATATCGACAATCGCGACGTCACCTATCGCCCCACCATGCATTTCCTCGAACGCGGACACCGGCGCATTGCGATGATCAATGGGCCCAAGGGCCGAACATTCGTTAACGACCGCGAACAGGGTTTCAGCGACGCGCTTTCGGAATACGGGCTCTCGCCCGACCCGAAGCTGATGATGAACGAGCATTTCAGCGAGGAAACGGCCTTTCGATTCGCCCGCGCACTTCTGGAGCAACCATCGCGCCCCACTGCCTTCGTGGCTGGCGCAATGATGACGGCGCAAGGCGTCTACCGGGCCGCAACGCAATTGGGTCTCATCATCGGCAAGGACGTGTCCGTCATCGCTCATGACGACGTGTTTCCCTACCTGACGCCTGAGAGCATGCTGCCGCCGCTCTCCACCACACGCTCGTCCATGCGGATGGCGGGCATGCGCGTTACCGAACTTCTGCTTCAGATCATCTCCGGCAGGCCGGTGCAGGAATGCCAGGAACTGTGGCCGGTGGAATTGATCCTGCGGCAGTCCACAGGCGCCCCCGCCTGACAGGCAACAGTTCGCTTACCGCTTGTTCTGGAGCGATGATGTCCTTTAGGACGCTTGACGTCTCTGAGCCGACGCATCTGACCGCCACACAACCCGTGACGGCTTCAGGTCTAATGGTTGCCAAGCTTAAGTCACCGCCGAGGCGAGTGGCGGAGTGCGTCATCGAGATATGAGAGCCCGCCTATCCTGCCGCCATTGAAGCCGGATAAGAAGCGCCTACTGCTGAATATCAAGCAATCGCTCGAGATAGCGGCGCTCCACATCCGCAGGCGGATTATTGCCGAGCTTCTCACGGATCGCTTCAAGAATTTCACGCGCACGCTGCACGTCTATCTCATCCGGCACCCGAACCTGTGAATCACCGAAATCCGGGCCGGAATTGGCGCGTGGACGGCCAAGCGGATCGCGGCCGTTCTGGTCGCCCTGCCCCATCATGCCCTGCTGACCTTGGCCCGGCTGCTGGCCCTGCTGGCGCATGGCCTGCATGATCTGGCCCATCATATCCTGTGCGCCTTGGCGCAACGCATTCAGCGCATTGCCTTGGCCTTCGACAGCCCGTTCGCCGCGGCCCTGACCCAGCGCTTCACCGGCGCCCTTCATTTCCTGCTCGGCCTTGCCGAAATTCTGCCCCGGCTCCATGCCGAGATCGCGAAGGCCCTTTTGAAGATCACCGAGCTGCTTGCCCAGTCCCTCCTGCTGCTGGCGCAGATTTTTCAACGCGTCACGAAGCTGTTGGGCTGTCATCTGATCGGGGTTTTGTCCTTGCCCGTTCTGCTGCTGGCCCTGCTGCTGTTGACCCTGCTGGCCCTGTTGCTGGTCCCCAGGCTGCTGCTGGCCGTTTTCGCCCATCTGCTGCTCGCCGCCCTCTTCGCCCTCTTGCGGATCGCCGCGCTGCATGCGGTCGCGTAGCGCCTGATCGAGCTTGAAGGTCTCGTCCATCAACTTCTGCTGCTGCTGCATGATCTCGCCCAGCTTGTCGATCTGCTGGCGCAGCTGGCTGTTTTCCTGCTGCTGGCCCTGTTGACCGCGCTGCGGCCTGCCGGCCTGCAGGTTATTCATCATGCGCTGCATCTGCGACAGCATTTCCTGCGCCGCATCGCGGTTGCCGGAGCGGGCAAGGTTCTCGATCTGGTTCATCATGTTTTCCAGATCGCGTTGGCGCAGCACGTTCTGCGCCTGCTGGTTCATATTGCCCTGCGGCGCATTCTGCATGCGCTGTGCGAGTTCCTTCATGAACTCGTTCATTGCCTCGCGAAGCTCCTGCATCAGCTTGGCAATCTCCTCATCCGGCGCCTTGCGCTCCAGTGCCTGAGAAAGGGCATCCTGCGCATCGCGCAAGCGCTTTTCGGCCTGAGACAGATCGCCATCCTCGATGCCAAGCGCAATTTCCCAGAGGTAATCCGCGGCGTCCTTGAGCATCTCCTCATTGTAGGCAAGCTTCATACGCGTCTGCGCCGATTGCAGCAGAAGATAGTGCGTCTTGTTGGGAATGGTTTCTTCCGGACGCAGGCTGACCGCCTCGTTATAGGCGATCGCCGTCGGCATCTGACGCGTGTCGAGCGAAAAGATCTGACGCTGTTCTGCGACTGAAGCCGCAAGCGGCTCGGAAAAATTGCGCCCTGGTAGGATCATCTCCTGCGGCGGGCTCTTGCCCACTTGCCCTGCGCCATCCGTTGCCACCAGCGTGATCCGGACGCGTTTTCCCGCCATCGGATGTTCGGTCAGATTGCGGCTCGTCACGCCCTTCATGTCACGCGGGTTTTGGCGGGGAAGATCGAGCTTGTATTCCGGCGGCGGATAAAGCGGCGTCGCGCCAGCCTGAACGTCGAGAGGCTCGATCACGGCATGAGCTTCACGCACGCCATAATCGTCCTTGGCGATAAAGCCGATCTCCAGTGCACCATTGGCTGCCCTGCGCGGCAAATTGTCGAAGGCGATGACCGGTGGCTTGTCTGGAATGATGTTGAAGAACCAGGACTGGCCGTTCGCCTCGATCGTTCCGCTTTCTTTGAATTCCATCGTAAAGGTGCGGGGCGCAACAGTGGCCTGCCCCTCCGGGCTTGGTTGCGGCGGCGCGGCTGCGACTGTCGCCTTATCCTGGCCCCCATCCGGCGTAAGTTTTTGCAACGCGCCGGCCTCGTCAGGCTCGAAAGTAACCTCTTCCTGGCCTGCCCCGCCCGTCATGCGGATCGTCAGCTTGGAGGATTGGGGAACGGAGACCGCATCGGCACGATCGGCGTTCTGGCTGGTGAGAAAAATCGGCGCCCGACCGGTATAGGATGGCGGCGTCACCCAGGCATCGAGACGGATATCAGGGTTGAGCGGCCCGGAAGCTGGACGGCTGCGAAATGCGTCGGCAATGCTGCCTGCACCGTTCGAATAGGAAAAGCCGAATGCGGCAACGAGGAGTAGTGCCGGGATGGCACGGAGCGCCATCCGGTCGTGACGGGCGATATCCGGCCGCGGCAAACCTGCATCGAGTGCGGCGATCCGCTCGGCCATGCGCATCTGGTGCTCTTTCCACAGAGCACGCGCAATAGGGGTGTCGAAAGCGGGCTCGTCTTCCTGCACGCCGACCGGCTGGTGCGGAAGACCGTTGCGTTCTTCAAGCAGGCGCGACGCCTCTTCCTTCGAGGGCCAGCGCAGACGCGCAATCGGCAAGAGCGCGCTAAGGAATGTAAAGACGAGGATAAAAACGACTGCCCAGCGCAGCAGGTCGGGCATTTGCCGGAACAGGCCAAACCAGCCAAGCGAAAGAAACAACGCGGCGATCGACAGAGGCAGAAGCGTTTTCGGCGCAAGGCGCTCGGCAAAGAGGACGAGCTTCGCAAAGAACCGCTTGGCTGCCACGCGCCGAGCCAGCTCAGGTCTCTTGTCGAAAGCGCCTTTTCCGCCTTGCCTGGTGGTCATCAATCCGTTCTCCCGGTCTGGCCACACGATCTCGCAATTGCCGCAGCCGCGAAATCTCTCAGTGCAACAGCGTGCAGGATACCATTGTTTGTGGCGAAGACGAGGGCAAGCTGGCGCTTGCCCCGTATTTTTCCTGCTGGTCGCCTAATCGTGATTGCGATGTCAGTCGAGCCAGGCGGGCACGGAGTCGAGCGCGATCAGCTCCTCATAGGTGCCGCGTGGGCGAATGACGTGGAACTGATCGCCATTGACCAGCACTTCCGGCACGAGAAGACGCGAATTGTAGGTACCAGCCTGCACCGCGCCATAGGCACCGGCGGAGCTGACGGCAATAAGATCGCCCGGTTCAGGTGCTGCCATCTCGCGGTCGAGCGCCAGATAATCACCCGTCTCGCAGACCGGTCCCACGACATCGGCCTTGATCCGCGCCGCATCGGCCGAAGGCTGCACGACGGGACGGATGCCGTGATAGGCTTCATAAAGCGTCGGACGGATGAGATCGTTCATCGCCGCGTCCACGATGACGAAAGCCTTTTCGCCGCCGTCCTTCACATAGAGAACTTCGGTCACGAGGATACCGGCATTACCGACGATTAGGCGACCAGGCTCGGTGACAATCTTGCAGTTGAGGCTTTTCAGCTCGTTCTTGACGATGTGCGCATAGGCATCCGGCAACGGCGGCGGATTGTTGTCGTCCTTGTAGGGAATGCCCAAGCCCCCGCCGATATCCACATGGCTGATCGTGTGGCCGTCTGCACGAAGGGACTCCACCAGCTCACGCAGAAGCCGGAAGGCATCTTCGAAAGGCTGCAGCTCGGTAATCTGGCTGCCGATATGCATGTCGATGCCACTGACATCGATACCGGGAAGTGTTGCGGCATGGGCATAGACCGCCCGTGCCCGCCGGTAGGAAATGCCGAACTTGTTTTCCTTCTTGCCGGTTGAAATCTTGGCGTGAGTCTTGGCGTCTACATCCGGGTTTATACGGAAGGAGACATGCGCCTTCTTGCCGGCCTTCACCGCGCGCAGATTGAGAACCTCGAGTTCCGGCTCCGATTCCACGTTGAAACAATAGATGCCCGCCTCAAGCGCCAGATCCATTTCAGCCGGTGTCTTGCCGACGCCGGAAAACATGATGCGGCTTGCCGGGACGCCAGCGGCCAGTGCGCGACGAAGCTCGCCGCCTGAGACGACGTCGATACCCGCGCCAAGCTTTGCCAGTGTCTTCAACACCGCCTGGTTCGAATTGGCCTTCATGGCGTAGCAGACCATCGCGTCCACATCGCTGAAAGCTTGCGAGAACACCTTGTAGTGACGCTCGAGCGTCGCCGTCGAATAGACGTAAAACGGTGTCCCGACAGCCTTGGCGATTTCAGGCACGGGAACGTTTTCGGCGTGCAGCACGCCGTCGATGTAATGAAAATGGTTCACGGCTGTAATCCGTTACAGAAGCTTGTCGAGGATGAAGGGGCGTTCCGGTGTCTTTTCCACCTTGTTGCTGGAGCGCTGGTTACGCTGCTCGACTGGCGTGTTTGGCGCATCGAGATCGCCCTTGCGGCCGCAGCTGGAGAGAGCAAGACCTGCGGCGAGCGCCACGCTAACCGGAATGATGATACTGCGAGAGGTTTTAAAGAGCATGGACCCGTCCAAAGGAAATCTTGCATCTCTGATACCGAAAAACAGGGCGCTTGTGCACCCTGTTTCTTGTGATGGTGGCGTAACGCCAGATTGATCGGTCGCTCGATCAGTTGCGACCGCGCCACCAGGCAATCTGCTTGCGCACTTCTGACGGCGCCGTACCGCCGAAGCTGGTGCGGCTTGCGACCGACGCCTCGACCGACAGCACGTCGAAGACGCTGGCGGTGATCGCCGAATTGATCGCCTGGAGTTCCTCAAGAGAGAGATCGGCGAGATCGCAGCCCTTTTTCTCCGCAAGTGCCACAGCATGGCCCGTGACGTGATGCGCATCGCGGAATGGAAGGCCCGCTTCGCGCACCAACCAGTCGGCAAGATCTGTTGCGGTCGAGTAACCGGAACCGGCAGCGGCGCGCATGCGATCGGCTCTCACCTCCAGATCGCGTATCATGCCGGTCATGGCGGCAATCGCAAGCTCAAGGCTTTCGGCTGCATCGAAGACCTGTTCCTTGTCTTCCTGCATGTCTTTCGAATAGGCGAGCGGCAGACCCTTCATCACGGTCAGCAATGCAATCAGCGAGCCGTTGATGCGGCCGGTCTTGGCCCGCACCAGTTCCGCGGCGTCGGGATTCTTCTTCTGCGGCATGATGGAGGACCCGGTCGAGAAGGCATCCGACAGACGGATAAAGCCGAATTGCGGCGTCGACCAGATGACGATTTCTTCCGCCAGGCGCGAAAGATGGGTGGCGCAGATCGACGCGATCGAGAGAAACTCCAAGGCAAAGTCGCGGTCCGACACGGTGTCGATGGAGTTGCGGGTCGGCTCACGGAAGCCAAGTGCATTCGCCGTCATATGGCGGTCGATCGGATAACCGGTGCCAGCGAGGGCCGCGGCCCCGATCGGGCTTTCATCCAGATGCTCGATGGCATGGCGAACACGGGCGCGGTCGCGGCCAAACATTTCGACATAGGCCATGCAGTGGTGTCCGAAGGTCACCGGCTGTGCCGTCTGTAGATGGGTAAAGCCCGGCATCACGGTATCGGCATGCTGCTCGGCACGGTCGAGGAAGGCCGTGATCAATGCGCTCAACATGCCTTCGGTCTTCTGCAACTCTTCCTTGACCCAAAGGCGGAAATCGAGCGCCACCTGGTCGTTGCGCGAGCGCGCCGTGTGCAAGCGTCCAGCGGCGGGTCCGATCAGATTGGCCAGGCGGGCTTCGATGTTCATGTGAATATCTTCGAGCTTGCGCGAAAACTCGAAGGTACCGGCCTCGATTTCTGACAGGATCGTGTTCAGACCCTCGATGATCTTGTCTTTATCTTCGGCGGAAATAATGCCTTTTGCAGCGAGCATGGTGGCGTGGGCGATGGAGCCGCGAATATCCTGGGCGTAAAGCTTCTTGTCGAAGCCAATGGAGGCATTTATCTCTTCCATGATGGCTGAGGGACCGGAGGCAAAGCGTCCGCCCCACATCTGGTTGGAGGATTTTTGTTCTGAGCCGTCAGCCATTGTGCATGCCCTGGAGTATTCGATGACAGAAAAAAGACCTTTCAGACTTCCTTCCGCCAGACTTGTTGCAATTGCCGCCATCGCCGGCATTGTCAGCGGCGGGGGAGTGGTGTTGTTCAGGCATATTGGGTCTGAAGCACAGGTTCAAGGGGCAGCGGTGGCGGATGCGGCTTTATGTGAGGGCGCTGCCAAGCGCATCGCCAGCATCGAGCCTCTGCTGAAAGGCCAGATCGCAGCGATGGCGCCGACCGAGAAGCCCCGCGTCATTCCGCTTTCGTTCAAGTCCGCCGAGGGCACCGCGATGACGCAAGCGGATCTCAAGGGCAAGACCGTTTTGCTGAATCTCTGGGCCACATGGTGTGCGCCCTGCCGCGAGGAAATGCCGGCTCTCAACGCCTTGGAAAAGGAAAAAGGCAGCGATGCATTCGAGGTCGTGACAATCAACATCGACAATGGCGAGGATGACAAGCCGAAGGCCTTTATGAGCGAATACAAGATCGATTCGCTTAAGCTTTATCGCGACAGCTCGATGGGTGTCTTTAATACGTTGAAGAAGGAGGGCCTTGCCTTTGGCCTGCCAGCCACCCTGCTTCTGGACGACAAGGGCTGCCTACTGGCCTCGATGAACGGCCCCGCCGCGTGGGATAGTCCCGATGCGAAGGCGCTGGTGACTGCGGCCACGCAGCCCTGATCAGCGGGTCGGGACCGGAATCTCGCCGCGGTAATCGTAGAAACCGCGGCCCGATTTACGGCCAAGCCAGCCTGCTTCGACATATTTGACCAGCAAGGGGCAGGGGCGATATTTGCTGTCGGCCAGACCGTCATGCAGCACCTGCATGATCGAAAGACACGTGTCGAGACCGATGAAGTCGGCAAGTTGCAACGGACCCATCGGGTGATTGGCGCCGAGCTTCATGGCCGTATCGATGGCTTCCACCGTGCCGACACCTTCGTAAAGCGTGTAAATCGCCTCGTTGATCATCGGCAGAAGAATGCGGTTGACGATGAAGGCGGGGAAATCTTCTGCAACAGTGATCGCCTTATCGAGCGAGCGGACATAGTCCTTGGCGGTATCGAAGGTCTTTTCGCCAGTCGCGATGCCGCGCACGAGTTCGACGAGCTTCATCACCGGCACGGGGTTCATGAAGTGAATACCCATGAACTGCTCCGGACGGTCCGTTGCAGAGGCCAGGCGGGTGATCGAGAGAGACGAGGTATTGGTAGCAAGCAGGGCTTCTGGCTTCAGCACCGGGCAGACCTGCGCGTAGATCTTGCGCTTCACCTCTTCGTTTTCCGTGGCAGCCTCGATGACAAGATCCATGGCCGCAAGATCGTTCAAATCGGAAGAGCCGCCAATCAGGCCAAGCGCAGACTTGCGCGCATCGTCCTCAAGCTTGCCGTTGGAGACCTGTCTCGCCAGATTGCCGTTGATGGTGGCAAGCCCAGCTTCGATCCGGTCCTTCGACACGTCGTAGATATGCACCTTGTAGCCTGCCAGAGCAGACACGTGCGCAATGCCGCAGCCCATCTGACCGGCTCCGATGACACCGATGTTCTTGAGTGGGGCTGTCATGCATATATCTCCTGTCAGGTTCGTCTCAGCGCTCATTACATCCAAGCGCGTCTCGGTCTCTTAGACTGACCCTGTTGCGCGTCAGGTCTTCGTTGTTGCGCATATTGCCACAAAACGAAAGCGGCGCGTCGGTAAAAACGCGCCGCTTCCTATCATTGCGGTTATCAGATTGTTTTTTCAAGCTCTGGAAGGGCTTCGAACAGGTCTGCGACAAGACCGTAATCGGCCACCTGGAAGATCGGCGCCTCTTCGTCCTTGTTGATGGCGACGATGACCTTCGAATCCTTCATGCCCGCCAGATGCTGGATGGCACCGGAAATGCCGCAGGCGATGTAAAGCTGCGGTGCAACCACCTTGCCCGTCTGGCCAACCTGCCAGTCGTTCGGCGCATAGCCGGCATCGACCGCAGCGCGCGATGCGCCAACCGCAGCACCGAGCTTGTCGGCAACCGGCAGAATGACTTCCTTGAACTTCTCGGAAGAACCGAGCGCGCGGCCACCCGAGATGATGATCTTGGCGGAGGTCAGTTCCGGACGGTCGGAAGAGGCAAGCGCGTCCGAAACGAAGGAGGAAACGCCAGGGTTCTCCGCCGCCGAGACGGCTTCGACGGAGGCAGAGCCGCCAGCCTGAGCCGGAGCAAAGGACGCGGTACGAACGGTGATCACCTTCTTGGCGTCGGTCGACTGAACCGTCTGGATAGCGTTACCGGCATAGATCGGGCGCTTGAAGGTGTCGGGGGAAACGACGTCGGTGATTTCGGAAATCTGTGCCACATCAAGAAGAGCCGCAACGCGTGGCAGCACATTCTTCGCCGAGGCCGTCGCAGGGGCGATGATCACGTCATAGGATGCGGCAAGCGAAACGATCAGGGCAGCCAGCGGCTCGGCCAGCTGGTTGGCATAGGATGCGTCGTCGGCAAGCAGAACCTTGGATACGCCGGAGAGCTTTGCAGATTCATCGGCTGCTGCCTTGGCGCCGGAACCGGCGACCAGCACATGCACGTCGCCGCCAATTTGCGTTGCCGCCGTCAGGGTCTTTGCCGTCTGGTCGGAAAGGGTTGCATTGTCGTGTTCTGCCAGAAGAAGAATGGCCATGGTTTATCTCCCTTTCGCTTTCCTTAGAGGACGCCGTCAGCTTTGAGCTTCGACACCAGCTCAGATACGGATCCGACCTTGACGCCTGCCTTGCGGCCAGCGGGCTCTTCGGTCTTCAGAACCTTGAGGCGCGGCGCGATATCGACGCCGAAATCGGCTGGCGACTTCTTGTCGAGCGGCTTCTTCTTGGCTTTCATGATGTTCGGCAGCGACGCATAGCGCGGCTCGTTGAGACGAAGGTCGGTGGTGACGACGGCGGGAAGTTTTAGCTCGACAGTCTGGAGACCACCATCCACTTCGCGCGTCACAGCAACCTTGCCGTCAGACGGCTCAACCTTGGAAGCAAACGTGCCCTGGCCCCAGCCGAGGAGCGCTGCGAGCATCTGGCCGGTCTGGTTGGAATCGTCGTCGATCGCCTGCTTGCCGACGATGACGAGGCCAGGGTTCTCCGCCTCGACAACACCCTTCAGCAGCTTGGCAACCGCCAGCGGCTCCACAGTCTCGTCGGTTTCGATGAGCACGGCACGATCGGCACCCATCGCGAGCGCGGTGCGCAGCGTCTCTTCGGCCTTTGCAGGACCGATGGAGACGACGATCACTTCCTCAGCCTTGCCGGCCTCTTTCAGGCGTAGCGCTTCTTCAACGGAGATTTCGTCGAAAGGGTTCATCGACATCTTGACGTTGGCAAGCTCTACACCCGAGCCATCCGCCTTGACGCGGATCTTCACGTTGTAGTCCACCACACGCTTTACTGGGACAAGGATCTTCATCGGCAGCCTTCTTTCAACTCCTGACCATAAAGCGCATACGCCAAACGGTCCTCCTGACAATCAAGTTGAGCCATGGATACGCATTTTTCCAATGAGATCAACGGAACAATGCTCATGACGCGATGCACTCACGAAATATCTTACGTTGACGTGAACGTAAATACTCGCTCTCAGAATAATTTTCACGGAATGCTGTCGGATGGCCGTTCCGTTTGCGACACGCCAGCGTCTTGCAGCACATGATTTTTATGCCGGACTGCCCGGGGCGTGACCAGCGTTCGATCAAACAGTGGAACGCCGCTTCGCCGAAAGAAAACGACGAGGATGGCCCCTGTCACGATGCCACCGACGTGCGCCGCCCAGGAGACGCTTTCTTCCGGGTACAAGAGCAACATGACGAACTGCTGGCCGACCCAAAACGCCAAGGGAATAAAGGCTGGAAGCGGCACCGGAATGCGCATGAAAACCAGTACCCAGACCCGCACACGGGGATGCAGCAGAAGGTAGGCAGCGACCACACCGGAAACAGCGCCGGATGCCCCGATCAGCGGTCCTTGAGATTGCGGCGCGATGAAGCCGTGAAACAGCGCTCCGGCGGCGGCGCAAGCAAGATAGAAGATCAGGAAGCCGAGATGGCCAAACGCATCTTCGACATTGTCGCCGAACACCCAGAGAAACACCATGTTGGAAGCGAGGTGCCAGAAGCTCAAGTGAAGAAACGCATAGGTGACGATCGTGGCATCCGTCGGGACCAGCACCAGCGAAGGATCGAGCGAGGCGTAATCGAACAGAACGGCGGGAATGAAACCGAGCCCCAACACCGCAGCGCTCGCCTGCTGCTCGCTCGAAAATGCGCCCACGACGAGCCAGACAAGAATGTTGATGCCGATCAGCGACAGCGTCACATATTGCAGCTTGATGTGCTTCAGCGAGTTCGCATCATGCAGCGGAATGAACATGGAATGCGACCTCTACTTCTACGCTCGATTTAGCGATTCTTTCCCGGGACCCAGAGGATATCCGCCTTTATCGCGTCGGCGTTGTGATTGGCAAAACGCGCGGCAACGAAGAGAAAGTCGGAAAGGCGGTTGATGTATTTCAACGCCGCGGGGCTGACAATCTCGCCTTCCGTCTTCGCAAGCTCCACGATACGCCGCTCCGCCCGTCTGGATACCGTGCGTGCCAGATGCAGATACGCTGCCGCAGCCGAGCCGCCGGGCAGGACGAATGATTTGAGATCGGACAGCGTGTCGTTTAAGGCATCGATTTCCTTTTCGATGCGTGAGACTTGCGATTCAACGATCCTCAACGGCTCGTAAGACAAGGGCTCGCCATCATCGGGCGTAGCCAGATCCGCGCCGAGGTCGAAAAGATCGTTCTGAATGCGAGACAGCATGGCGTCGAGTTCGGGAAGATCTGTCGTATGAAGGCGCGCCATGCCGATGACCGAATTTGTCTCGTCCACATCGCCGTAGCTTTCTACCCGAAGATCATATTTTGCCCGGCGCGGACCGGAGACCAGAGCCGTGGTACCGTCATCGCCGCTCCGTGTATAAATCTTGTTGAGTTTTACCATATCAGCGTCCGCCTCCTGTCAACCACAAGGTTAGCATGATCAAAACAATCGCCACGGCCTGAAGAATTAGCCGCAGCTGCATCAGCTGGTTGGAACGGTTGGCATCGGTCCCCTTCAGCATATTGAAAAGACCGCGAATGAGAACCAGCACGACCAGCCCCATGACAATGACCGCAAGCACGGTGGTAAAGCTGGACATCCTATTGCCTCCCTAAGCATGTCGCGCGCACGTGTTCCGCGGTTTGCGATAATGACCACTGCAAAGCGTTCTAACGGATGAGACGGCGATTTAGCTAGTCGAACTTGCGTAGAAGTCTGTAAAATAGAGAAGCTGGTAGAAGTCGCTTCAGTAACACACCCTGCTTTGCCGGCCGAGTGACGATGTAGTGCGGCTTTGGACGACGCGCCGTCAAAGCGTGATGCAATTCCTTGTATACCGCTTCTGGGCCGAGCTTATGCTTGTTGACCGGCCCGCTGCCATCAAGCCGGGCAAGCTGGCGTCGATAGTCCTGCGCATGCGCCGAATTCTCGGTATCGATATTGGCCTTGATATGCTTCAAAGCAGTCGCCGTAAAATTTGAGGCGATCGGGCCGGGCTCGATAAGGCTGACATGAATGCCACTGCCCTCAAGCTCCATGCGCAAGGTGATGCCGAGCCCCTCCAAAGCAAACTTCGATGCGTTGTAAGCGCCGCGATATCGATAGGGCACGAGGCCGAGAATGGAGGAGCAATGGACGATTCGCCCCTGCCCTCGTCTGCGCATGAATGGAATGACACGGCAGGTCAGGTCGTGCCAGCCGAAGACATTGGTCTCGAACTGCTGGCGCAGCACCTCCACAGAAATGTCTTCCACCGCGCCAGCCTGTCCATAAGCGCCGTTGTTGAACAGCGCATCGATCCTGCCACCCGTGCGGGCTGCCACCTCATCGACCAGCGCGGAGATGGTCTCCGGCCGGGTGTAATCCATGATGAGCGCCTCGATGCCCTGAGCTGCCAGTGGCGCCACATCTTCCGTTCGGCGCACCGTGGCAAAGACCCGCCAGCCATCGCGGTGAAGCGCGCCCGCGCAATAAGCACCGATCCCGGTGGAGCATCCGGTAATGATGATGACCGGCTTTTCAGACATGGTTTCCTCGACACTCAAGAAGCAGATAAAGAAGATTGCGTCCTGCTGAATAGCGCACAATTCTTATCGATAAAATGGAACCGATGCGTGGCCTCGGGCACTATACAATTCAAAACCCATTTTCCATATTTCATTGCATCTTACGAATGAAATGCTGATCAAGGAGGTGACATGGCTGCCGCTTTAAGCCTCGCTCGCAAGGTTGCCTACGACGCCTATATCCACTTTGCCGAGGATGATGGTTGGGCCATGGCGAGCCACGTGGCGCTATCGGGTCTCTTGGCACTTTTCCCGTTTCTGATTTTCGGTACGGCGCTCGCAAGCTTCCTGGGTGCGGACCAGTTTTCCGAAACTGCTGTCCATCTGATCTTCGACACGTGGCCGGAGGCAATCGCCGGGCCGCTTGCGGCTCAGGTTCAGCAGGTTCTGACGATACCGCGTGGCGGGCTCTTGACCATCTCGGTTCTGGCAGCCGCCTACTTCGCCTCCAACGGGGTGGAGGCCATTCGCATCTCGCTCAACCGCGCCTATCGCGTCACCGAAACCCGGTGGTGGTACATCACACGTTTGCTCAGCCTCTTTTACGTCGTGCTCGCAGTGATCGTCTTTGCCGGCATCAGCATCGTGCTGGTTGCCGTTCCCGTCGCGTTGAAATTCGTTGAAACCCGCTCGCCCCTTTTGACCGAAGTGTTGCAATTGGTTTCCAATCTCGGCCTCTATGGAACGATCATAGTGCTGACAGTCGGCCTCGTTGCCGCCCATCTCTGGCTACCGGCTGGCCGTCGCAAGCTGTGGGACGTATTGCCGGGCATTATGCTGACGATGATTTTCTGGATCATTGGCGCGGCCATCTTTGCCTATTACCTTGCCACCTTCGCCAACTATGCCGCCACCTATGCCGGTCTGGCTTCTGTGATGATCGTCCTCGTGTTCCTTTACATGGTCGGCGTCATCTTCATGCTGGGCGCGGAAGTCAACGCGGCGCTGATGAAGTACCGCGTTCGCCGAGTGGTGAAGGCTGGCATCCGCACCGGCAGCCTGAGGCGGGCACTAGAGGCCGACGAGGCGGCGGACATCTGACGGCGTGCGACCGGCCTCGCGCAGGACTGCTAAGCCTGTGCTGCCCTCGCTTTTCGATAGCTTGCGCCCATCCGCGCCCAAGATAAGGCGGTGGTGGTGATAATCCGGTACAGGCAGATCCAACAGCACCTGAAGCAGACGGTGGACCGAGGTGGCGTGGAATAAATCGAGCCCGCGCACAACCTTCGTCACGCCCTGAAGCGCGTCATCAACAACGACGGAAAGGTGATAGCTGGATGGAGCGTCGGATCGCGACAGCACCACATCGCCCCACGCCGCCGGATTCGCTTGAACCCGAGTATCAATGCCCTGCCCCCACTCGGTCCAGACCAACGGCTCAGAGAGCTGTGCCAAGGCTCTGTCCATATTCAGCCGCCACGCATTTTTCACGCCAGACGCCAACAAAGCTTCGACCTCTTGAAAGCCCCGTGCCTTGTCCAACGGCGGATAAAGCGGTGCGCCATCCGGATCGCGCGGCCAGCTTCGACCGGCCGATTCGTACGCCGAGACGAAAGCCTTGATCTCGCCACGGCTCATGAAGGCAGGATAGACCAGCCCCATCTCGATAAGACGATCAAGTGCTGCACGATATTGCGAAAAATGCTCCGACTGCCGCCGAACCGGTTCCTCCCAACGCAAGCCGAGCCAGCGCAAATCCTGATAGATGCTCTGTTCGAAGGCAGGGGTACAACGCGTCAGATCGATGTCTTCGACGCGCAGCAGAAAACGCCCGCCTTGCGCGACGGCCATGTCATGGTTCAGGAATGCCGAAAGCGCATGCCCAAGATGCAGCGGGCCGTTCGGACTGGGCGCGAACCGAAAAACCGGATTTTGACGAAGGGGTAAAATCATGATGTCTTCTGCCACGTTTTGCGGCGAGCTGTCATTATGGGCCGGGTTCTAAGATGAAGATCATCCAATCCATGGCCGATATCGAGGAGGGCGTGTCCGCACTTCGCCTGATCGATCCCCGTCTGGAGCCGGTGATTGAGCAGGCCGGTTCTATCCCGCTCAGGCTGAACGAGCCGGGTTTTGCCGGATTGGCGCATATCATCGTTTCGCAGATGGTGTCTCGCGCCAGCGCCGATGCCATCTGGCGCCGCATGATCGCGGGAACGGGCGTGATGACGGCCGAGCGTTTTCTTGCCGTCGACGAGGCGACCCTCTCAAGCTTCGGCTTGTCCAATGCCAAACGCACGACGCTTTTGTCCCTCGCCACGGTCGTAGCCGCCGGAGAGCTGGACCTCATCGGCATCACCAACCTCGAACCGACAAGCGCGATGCACCGATTAACCGCGTTGAAAGGCATCGGACCTTGGACGGCGGAGGTTTATCTGATGTTTTGCGGCGGGCACGCGGATATCTTCCCGGCTGGCGACGTGGCGCTTCAGGCCGCCGTGATGCACGCGTTCGAATTGCAAGCACGTCCGACCCGACAAGAGCTCGTCGAAAGAACGCTTTCCTGGTCGCCATGGCGCTCGGTCGCCGCGCGCATTTTCTGGGCCTACTACGCCTCGATCACGCGGCGCGATGCGCTGCCGATTGCCTGAAATCTGCCTTTCTTTCCGCGCTTCATTTAGAGGCTTCACAATCCTGTAACAACGGACCTAATATACAGATGCAGATGCCGAATCGGTCAGGAGACGCCCTTGACGATTGCAGTTTCACCACAGGCCCTGCCCGCGCTCGTACTGAACGCAGACTATAGGCCACTGAGTTATTATCCCTTGTCGCTCTGGTCCTGGCAGGACGCGATCAAGGCAGTCTTTCTCGACCGTGTGAACATCATCGCGGAATATGACCACGCGGTATGCTCTCCCAGTTTTTCGATGCGATTGCCGAGCGTCGTCAGCCTCAAGACCTATGTCCAGCCCACGCGAAATCCAGCCTTCACCCGCTTCAACGTGTTCCTTCGCGACAAGTTCGAGTGCCAGTATTGCGGGTCTCGCGAAGATCTGACATTCGACCACGTCATCCCCCGCGCCCATGGCGGAGAGACGACATGGCACAATGTCGTCGCAGCCTGCTCTCCCTGCAACCTGAAAAAGGGCAGCAAGCTACCGAAACAGGCCGGCATGTTCCCGCACCAGCATCCCTACCAGCCAACCGTGCAGGACCTGCACAACAACGGGCGATCCTTCCCGCCGAACTACCTGCACGAAAGCTGGATGGACTATCTCTACTGGGATACCGAACTGCAGCCCTGATTTTTCAGGACTGCAATGTTTTTCCTTATCAGACGCTCTTACGGCTTGCGCCCCAGAAGGTGATCCCAGCCAGCACCGCGCTCGCAATCACGTTCCAGCCTGCGAAGGAAAGTCCGAGCACCCGGAGTGCTGCCTCATTACAGGATGGAGCCTTGATCGCATTGAGATCGCTCAAGAGATCGCCGGCATTGGTGGTGATCGACGGCGCGCCGGTGGAGCAGGTCGTTGGGCCAGCCCAAAAGCCCCATTCCACGCCCGAATGATAAACGCCGAGCCCAAGACCGATCAGCATGGCAACACCGATCAGGACAAGCAATACCCGGGTTAAGGCAACCGGCAGCTTGAAGACACTGGTGACGATGGCCAGGAGACCAATCGGAATGGCGTAGTAATAAGGATCACGCTGCAGCAGGCAAAGCGCGCAAGGCGTGTAACCGCCAATATGCTGGAAACCAAGCGCCGACCCAACTGTAAAGATCATGCCCGCAGTGACGAGCACCGCCGAGACAGAACGGCTTTTTTCTGCTGAGGCTACATAGGTCATGATCGTCCTTCACAACTTTGGAGAATTTTGAAAACACCTGAACAGGTGGAAAATAAGGCGGGATCACACCGCTCTAATCCAGTCAGAGCCGGACTGCAATCCTCAGAGCCACCCAGCGTAGGATGGCGAAACAAAGTTTCGTGAAACACACTTTTCAGCAAAAACAGGTTGACCAAAGACCCGCGGTTCGTATAGTCCGCCGCATACCAACCGACACGCTTCGGAATTGCCCCTTTGGCGGAATTGGTAGACGCGCCTGACTCAAAATCAGGTTCCGAAAGGAGTGCTGGTTCGATTCCGGCAAGGGGCACCATCGGCTTTCCCGCACCATTGAAAAGATTGCGCTTTCAGGCGCTATCTATCCGACTTTGACGAGTTGGAGAGTGGGACGGATTGGTTGCCGTCTTCAGTTCGGCACTATTGAACAACCTCTCATGTGATCCCGGCTATGGTGGCCGTATCCCCCACAAACAGCCGCTTAGGCAGTCTGATACCCGACCAACACTGGCGGAATGCAGCAGTGGTTAAAATGACGGACCCCGAGATCTATCCATCGATCAAGTGACCATCCGAGATATCGATACCAACGATCATGCCCGCAAACATGAGAAGGAAGAGAAGAGTGCGATTGCTCAGTGCCAATTTCATGAAGCGATGGGCTACCTCTGAATGGATCGACCGGGCCAATCGCTTCTTGTAGCTCCTATTCAACCAAGAGAACCATGAACGAACGGGGAGGAAGGTCTTGTCCCCAATCCCGTCGATCAGGACGAGCGCGCCGTTCTTCTCGTCCACGACGATGTTTTTCAGGTGCACGTCCACGGCAACGATGTTGCTTTTGACCAGCCAGTCGAGGAACTCCGAAAGCGCTGCGTCCGTCTCCCGACTATATTGTCCGCTTTCGATCGCATCCTGAAGCGTCATGGCAAGCGCACCGTTCTTCCGGCGCACAGCCTTCACCAATATGCCCGTACCCTTGTTGGTGGAAACGATCCCTGCAAAGTGCTGAAGATGGCGCGCGGTACTGGGGCCTTCCTGGGCAACCCGCTCATATTCTCGTAACTCGCGCCGCAGCGGGACGACCGCCTTATAGAAACGCCGCACCAGATACAGCAGCCGGATGTTCTGGAAGTACCGGCGTGGCGGTATCTTTGTCTGCACCTTTACCAGCATGTTCGTACCTGGGAGCGCGTAGACCTCACGCGACATGCCAGACGCCAAAGGCTTTTCTAAAAGCCTCAGCGGGGACTGGAAATCATCGCCTACCGACGCCAATACCGACATCATCGCCTCCTACCATCTTTAATATGAAATATTCCTAATATTACATATTAACGCGAGACAAAAGCACGTTTGCGAGAAGGCAAGGGTATCGCACTTCGGCTGAACCACGAGAAAGCAAAAAAGCGCACCGAAAGCGGCGCGCCTTTGCAAACAAAAAACAGTATCGAAGGAACTACAGGCTGCGCCCGATATCCAGAAACTTCTGACGACGTTCGGCGCGCAGCTGGCTTCCGGACTGAGGTGTCAACTCCTTCAGTGCCGCTTCGATCGTTTTGCCGGTCGCGGCAATAACGCTTGAAGGGTCGCGGTGCGCGCCACCGATTGGCTCTGGGATAATCCCGTCGATAACGCCCAGCGCCTTCAGGTCGTCTGAGGTGATCTTCATGTTGGTTGCGGCCTCCTTGGCGCGGGTCGAATCGCGCCAGAGGATGGAGGCTGCACCTTCGGGGGAGATCACCGAATAGATCGCGTGCTCGAGCATGTAGACACGGTTGCCCGTCGCGATCGCGATTGCACCGCCGGAGCCGCCTTCGCCGATAACGACGGACACGATCGGCACCTTGGCGTTAAGGCACATTTCCGTCGAGCGGGCGATGGCTTCCGCCTGGCCGCGTTCTTCAGCACCGACACCTGGGTAGGCGCCAGCGGTATCGATGAGCGTCACGACGGGTAGAGAGAAACGGTCGGCCAGTTCTAGAACCCGGATCGCCTTGCGGTATCCTTCCGGACGCGGGCTGCCGAAGTTGTGCTTGAGGCGGGACTTGGTGTCGTTGCCTTTTTCCTGGCCGATGATGGCGACTGGCTGGCCGTTGAAGCGGCCAAGGCCTGCCTGGATGGCGGCATCTTCGGCAAATTTGCGGTCGCCGGCAAGCGGCGTGAAATCGGTGAAGAGGGCACTCGCGTAGTCGATGAAGTGCGGGCGCTGCGGGTGGCGCGCAACCTGCGTCTTCTGCCAGGCATTCAGCTTGGAGTAGATATCCTGCATCGCATCGTTGACGCGCGCTTCCAGCCGCGAAATTTCCTCGGACGTATCGATGCTCTCGTCTTCGGCGGCCAGTTTCTTCAGTTCAAGAATCTTGCCTTCCAGGTCCGAAATGGGTTTTTCGAAGTCGAGGTAGCTGAGCATGAGATCCGTTTCCGATCGTTTTGCGCAAGGTTTGACCGGGCTCTCCCGGCGGTTCCGGTCGCTCTAATCAAGGTTTTTACCCTGTTTGGCAAGAGGGTGGTGTGTTTGAACCAACTCTTGAAGGCGTTCTTCCAACACATGTGTGTATATTTGTGTCGTGGAAATGTCCGAATGGCCGAGCAGTTCCTGCACTGCGCGCAGATCCGCGCCGTTCTGCAGAAGATGGCTGGCAAAGGCGTGCCTAAGCACATGCGGCGAGACGGCAGACGGAGTCAACCCTGCGCGGATCGCGATATCCTTCAAATCACGGGCGAAGACCTGACGGGGCAGATGACCCTCCTTGCTGGCAGCGGGAAAAAGCCAGGGGCTTTCCTCCTGCGGCTTGCCCTTCGGTGTCAGCGCCTTGCGGGCCTCATCATATCTTTCCATCGCTTCGATTGCCGTGCGTGACAGCAAGACGACCCGGTCCTTATTGCCCTTGCCGCGGATCATGAGGAAACGGCCTTCGTGACGCAGGACCTTTGCCGGCAGAGAGACGAGTTCGCTGACGCGCATACCCGTGGCATAGAGCAGTTCCAGCAGTAGGTGCATTCGGATCCGTCCCAGCTGTCCCGGCCCCTCTTGGCTCGCCTCTTCCGCAGCTTTGGCCAGAAGTGCCGTGACGCTCGCGACACTCATGGTTTTGGGAAGAGCGCGGCCTTTGCGTGGCGCGTCCAATATGCCGGTTGGGTCGTCGGTTCGAACACCCTCCGAATAAAGAAATTTGTAGAACTGCCGGAGCGCGGAAAGGCGCCTCGCCTGCGAGGATGCGGCGAAGCCTTGGGCGGAAAGATGAGCGAGATAGGCCGATAGGTCGGCTGTGCTTGCTTCGGTCAACGACGTCTGGCGAGATGAGAGAAACTCTATCAGGTGGCTGAGGTCGCGCTCATAGGAGGCAAGCGTGTTCATCGCCGCGCCACGCTCGGCGCTCATCATCTCCAGAAAGCCTCCCAGCCGTGCGTGATCTTGGCGAGACATGGCTTTATGTCCTCAAGGTGTGGGCGGGTTGAGACGCTCGGAAGGAATGCGCACCGTGACTTCCCGCTCGCGCGGCTTCACCAGCGAGACAAGCGACACCATGGTCCCATAGACAATGCCGGCAATCGCCGCGAGGATGAAGATGAAACGGAAAAGGGTGGGCATGATCACTCCGCAGCATTTGGTCGCCTTGCCTGTGGGAACATATTGGCAAGGGCATGGCGTCGCCCGAGTCTTGCGCCTGACAATCGGCGTCGTCCTGTCGGGCTATTTCTGTGGCCTATAAGGCGCGATTTGGCTTGACGCTTGGTAAACATTTGAAGATACCGATGCCAAATGGGCCATCTTTCATGATCGAAACCAACTTATCCCTTCCCCAGAGCCTGGGAGAAAAAGCGCGTGCCGCCCTTGGCAGGCGCAACGTCGTCTTCGTCGGGCTGATGGGCGCGGGAAAATCCGCCATCGGCAGGTCGGTCGCGCATCAATTGAAGATCCCCTTCGTCGATACGGATGACGAAATCGAGCGCGTTTCGCGCATGACGATCTCAGAGCTTTTCGCCACCTACGGCGAAGAAGAATTCCGGGCGCTGGAAACGCGCGTCATCAAGCGGCTACTTCGGGGCAGCGCAAAGGTGGTTTCCACTGGCGGGGGGGCTTTCATCAACGAAAACACCCGCAGACACATCAAGCGTGGCGGCGTTTCGCTCTGGCTGAAAGCCGACCTCGAAGTGCTTTGGGAACGCGTCAACAAGCGGGATCATCGCCCCTTGCTGAAGACCGAAGACCCCAAGGCAACACTCGCTGCCCTGATGGAAAAACGTTATCCGATCTACTGCGAAGCCGATATTACGATTGAATCCCGCGATGTTCGCAAGGAGATCATCGCGACGGAAGTTCTAGAAGCCATCGCCAGCCTCAACAAGAAAGCGTGATGCCATGCCCTCTGCCATCCAGACCGACGAGCGCCTCGTTCATGTTCCGCTGGGTGAACGTGCCTATGACATTCTCATCGGACCGGGCCTGATCGCTCGCGCCGGTGGAGAGATTTCCTCACGGCTGAAGGGGAAACGCGCCGCGATCATCACCGATGAGCACGTTGCGCCGCTCTATCTCGAAACATTGATGGATGGTCTGCAGACGGATGGCATTGAGGCCGTATCGCTGACCCTGCCCGCTGGCGAAAAGACCAAGAGCTTCGATCATCTCGTGACCGTCTGCGATGCCATCCTTGCCGCACGGATCGAGCGCAACGATGCGGTCATCGCACTTGGCGGCGGCGTCATCGGTGATCTGGCAGGCTTCGCCGCTGGCATCGTTCGCCGCGGCGTCCGTTTTGTGCAGATTCCGACCTCGCTTCTGGCGCAGGTGGATTCCTCCGTCGGCGGGAAGACCGGCATCAACAGCCGCCACGGCAAGAACCTCGTCGGCGTCTTCCATCAGCCAGATCTTGTTCTCGCCGATACCGCTGTTCTCGATACGCTGAGCCCGCGCGAGTTTCGTGCAGGCTATGCCGAAGTTGTCAAATACGGCCTGATCGACAAGCCGGAATTCTTCTCCTGGCTTGAGAAGAACTGGGCTGAGATCGAGAAGGGCGGGCCTGCCCGCATCGAAGCGATTGCCACAAGCTGCCAGGCGAAATCCGACGTGGTGGTTGCGGACGAAAAGGAAAACGGCGTTCGGGCGCTGTTGAACCTCGGTCATACCTTCGGCCACGCGCTGGAAGCGGCAACAGACTATAACAGCGCGCGTCTGGTTCACGGAGAAGGCGTTGCCATTGGCATGGTCTTGGCCCACCAGTTCTCCGCCCGCATGAACCTTGCAAGCCCGGATGACGCGAACCGCGTCGAAGCGCATTTGAAGGCGGTCGGTCTACCGACCTCGATGAAGGATATCCCGGGCCAGCTGCCGCCTGTCGAAACGCTAATGACGGCCATTGCGCAGGACAAGAAGGTCAAGGGCGGAAAGCTTACCTTCATCCTGACCCACGGCATCGGCCAGTCTTTCGTGGCGGATGATGTCGCGGCATCGGAAGTGCAGAGCTTTCTGTCGGAAAAGCATCCGGGCTAGCTATCGGTTGTCTCGACCTTTCAACGCTGGCGTTGACCGTCAGTCCTTGATCAGCCGGCTTAGCAGATGAGCATATCCGCGCGCGTCGTCGATTGCTCGGTGCGTGTGCTCGATCGCACCCAGCCACTCCTGTGGATAGTGCTTGACATCACACTGCCAGAAATCCCGCCCGGTCGCTCCCGCGACCATCGACATGATGCAGAGCGGCGCGTGCTTGAAGAGACGATCGGGAATCCATGGTCCCTCGAAGAGGGCTCTGCCAGCGAAGCGGCTCAAGTAATAGTTGAACCATGGCCCATCGAGTGCGACGGGATGGGCAGCAAAGATCGGGTCGGCATCAAAAGACTTTATCCAGGCTATGAACTGGTCGATTGCCAGAGGCGCCGGAATGGCGTTTGACGTTGCGGCCGCCCATGCTTCAGGGTGCCTGCGCCAGAACTGCATGGTCAGAGGGTCTTGGTTCGCATCAGGCAACGGCTCGATAACCACTTCGAACTCGCCGAGGCTCTCGCCACTGTGAGACAGAGCGACTGAGCCGAAGGACAACATTGAGTGTTGACCTGGGATAGGACCGTCAAATTCGCAGTCGGTGACAATGTAGATGAATGACATTTGCCCCTCACACTGAGGTACTGCGGTCAGATTTTCCAAAGGTTTTGGCTCTAAAACCGCGTCGGCTCGCCCGGCGCCGCAGCTTCGATGGCAAGTGCGTGCAGGCCTGCATCCAGTTCGGGCTTCAACAGTCCATTAATTGCACGATGACGATCCACGCGGGACTTGCCGGAGAACTGCTCGGACACTATCTGAACACGCATATGCGTCTCGCCCGTGCCGGTCATATCCGGCTGGTGCCCCGCATGCATGTGGCTTTCATCGATGACATTCAGGCGATCCGGCAAAAATGCTTCCCGCAGCTTGTTTTCCATGCGTTGGCGCAGGGACATGGCATCCATCTCCTGATGATCGCGTTGTTAGAGCCTGTTTGGAAGCTCGGCGGCGGAGAGCCGATCGGTTTCCACACAGGCCTAAAGGGGCTCCCTAAAAGCCTGTAACATTCCGCTTTGTCAATTCTTGTTGTGCACCCTTTTGCGCACCATAATTGGGATATCATGAAACTGGATTCGAAATATTTCGACCGCATCCGCACGCGTCGCAAAAGAGAGCAACCGCCGGAGGCTCAGGCCCCCGTCTGTCAGTGGGATGGATGCGACAAGCCTGGTAATCACCGCGCACCCGTTGGCCGTAACGCCGAGGGGAAATTCTTCATGTTCTGTTTCGAGCACGTGAAGGAGTACAACAAGGGCTACAATTATTTTTCGGGCCTCTCCGACAGCGAGATCGCCCGTTACCAGAAGGAAGCGATTACCGGCCACCGCCCCACCTGGACAGTAGGGGTCAACAAGACCGCGCGAGACAGCCCGCTTCATTCCACCTTGCGTTCGGGTGCTGCAAATGCGCGCATCCGGGATCCCTTCGGATTCACCAATGGTTTTGGCGATGGAAAGGCTGGCGGCCAGCGGATCCAGCCGGACCGCAAACTGAAAACCCTGGAGGCAAAAGCCTTCGACACGCTCGGGCTCGAAGCCGGTGCAAAACAGGATGACATCAAACGGCGTTACAAGGAGCTTGTCAAAAAGCACCATCCTGATGCTAATGGTGGCGATCGCGGTTCGGAAGAACGTTTTCGGGCTGTAATTCAAGCCTACCAATTGTTAAAACAATCGGGTTTCTGCTAAGCCCTTTTTGTGATTGCCTTATGAAGATGTGGCCGGGTGGTTGCTACCCGCCTTGGAGACGTGATGAGCAAAATTGACCTTGATATTACCAACCTGCCGGATACGACTGTTTCTGTCCGCGAGGTCTTCGGTATCGATACGGATCTGCGTGTTCCGGCTTACAGCCAGGGCGACGCCTATGTGCCAGATGTGGATCCGGACTATCTTTTCGACCGCGATACGACACTGGCGATCCTTGCAGGCTTTGCTCATAACCGACGTGTCATGGTGTCCGGCTTCCACGGCACCGGTAAGTCCACCCATATCGAACAGGTCGCAGCGCGCCTCAACTGGCCGTGCGTGCGCGTCAACCTCGACAGCCATGTCAGCCGTATCGACCTCGTCGGCAAGGACGCCATCGTCCTGAAGGACGGCAAGCAGGTCACCGAGTTCAAGGACGGAATTCTCCCCTGGGCCTACCAGCACAATGTCGCGCTCGTCTTCGACGAATACGACGCGGGCCGCCCCGACGTCATGTTCGTTATCCAGCGCGTTCTGGAATCGTCCGGCCGCCTGACGCTGCTCGACCAGAGCCGCGTGATCCGCCCTCACCCGGCCTTCCGCATCTTCGCAACTGCCAACACCGTTGGCCTTGGCGATACCACCGGCCTTTATCACGGCACGCAGCAGATCAACCAGGCACAGATGGACCGTTGGTCGATCGTCACCACGCTGAACTATCTGCCGCACGAGCAGGAAGTGAACATCATCGTTGCCAAGGTGAAGAGCCTCGACAACGAGAAGGGTCGCGAGACCGCATCGAAGATGGTGCGGGTTGCGGATCTCACCCGCTCGGCCTTCATCAATGGTGACCTCTCGACCGTGATGAGCCCGCGTACCGTCATCACCTGGGCAGAGAATGCGGAAATCTTCGGCGATCTCGCCTTTGCCTTCCGCGTTACCTTCCTCAACAAGTGCGATGAGCTGGAGCGGACCCTGGTGGCGGAACAGTACCAGCGTGCTTTCGGCGTCGAGCTGAAGGAAAGCGCGGCAAACATCGTTCTCAGCGCCTGAGCTTCGGCAAAAGCCGGAGGATCATCTGAGACGTGAAGACGAAGACGCTCCCGTGTGGCTCTCGAAGTCTGCGCGGAGCGTTCAGAATCGGCAGGAAAGACCATGGCAGCGCGCGGCGATAATTCGAGACCAAAATCCGGCACGGTGATCGACACCGAACCGTTGCGTCAGGCAATCACCGGCTGCGTGCGTTCGGTGGCGGGCAGTTCCGACGTCGAAGTGGTTTTCGCCAATGAGCGTCCGGGGCTTGCGGGCGAGCGGATGCGCCTGCCGGAGATTTCCAAGAAGCCCACGGCGCAGGAAGTGGCGATCACCCGCGGGCTTGGCGATTCCATGGCGCTTCGCCTTGCATGCCACGACAGCGATGTGCACGCGACGATGTCGCCGCAGGGTGCGGATGCACGGCAGATTTTCGACGCCGTCGAACAGGCGCGTGTGGAATCCATCGGCGCACTGCGCATGCCGGGCATGGCGAACAATATTCGTGCGATGAACACGGAGAAATACGCCAAGGCCAATTTCGGCAATATCAACACCCAGGAAGATGCACCGATTGCCGAGGCCGTCGCGCTTCTGGTGCGTGAAAAGCTGACGGGCGAAAGGCCACCGGAAAGCGCCGGCAAGATTCTCGATGTCTGGCGTTCCTTCATCGAAGACAAGGCGTCTGGCGATCTCAAAGACCTCTCTACCGTTATCGAGGATCAGAAGGCCTTCTCCAAGCTCGTTCGCAAGATGCTGACCTCCATGCAGATGGCGGAGGATTTCGGCGACGAGAATGACGAGCCGGAATCGCAGGAAGCCGAATCCGACGAGGACCAGCCCCGTAGCAACGAGCAGCAGGAAGAGCAGGTCGAAGAAGACGCTGGCTCCGATGCTGCCCCTGCCGAGGAGAGCGAAGCCTCGCAGGAGCAGATGGAAGACGGCGAGATGGATGGCGCCGAGATGTCGGAGGACGAAATGTCCGACGATCTCGACGAGGATTCCGAGACGCCCGGCGAAACCCGTCGCCCGAACAGCCCCTTCGACGATTTCAACGAGAAGGTCGATTATCGCATCTTCACCCAGGAATTCGACGAGGAAATCCACGCCGAGGAACTCTGCGACGAAGCAGAACTCGATCGTCTGCGCGCTTTCCTCGACAAGCAGTTGGCCCATCTTCAAGGTGCCGTCGGACGTCTGGCAAATCGTTTGCAGCGCCGCCTGATGGCGCAACAGAATCGCTCCTGGGATTTTGATCTGGAAGAGGGCTATCTCGACCCGGCGCGTCTGGTGCGCCTGATCATCGACCCAATGCAGCCGCTTTCCTTCAAAAAGGAGCGCGACACGAAATTCCGCGATACGGTCGTCTCGCTCGTCATCGACAATTCCGGTTCGATGCGCGGACGGCCGATCACGGTCGCCGCAACTTGCGCCGATATTCTGGCGCGCACGCTGGAGCGCTCGGGCGTGAAGGTGGAAATCCTCGGCTTCACCACAAAGGCCTGGAAGGGCGGCCAATCGCGTGAGCAGTGGCTGGCCAATGGCAAGCCACCCTCTCCTGGCCGCCTCAACGATCTGCGCCACATCATTTACAAGAGCGCGGATGCGCCATGGCGTCGCGCCCGGCGCAACCTGGGTCTGATGATGCGAGAAGGCTTGCTCAAGGAAAACATCGACGGCGAAGCATTGATGTGGGCGCATAACCGCCTGATCAACCGGCCGGAGCAGCGCAAGATCATGATGATGATCTCGGATGGTGCGCCGGTGGACGACTCGACGCTGTCGGTCAATCCGGGCAATTACCTCGAACGGCATCTGCGTGCCGTCATCGAGCAGATCGAGACGCGTTCGCCTGTTGAGCTTCTTGCGATCGGCATCGGCCACGATGTGACGCGCTACTACCGCCGCGCCGTCACGATTGTGGACGCGGACGAGTTGGCTGGCGCCATGACCGAACAACTTGCCGCCCTCTTCGAGGATACCAGCGCAAGCTCCGGCAAGCCATCCCGCAGGATGCGCCGTGCGGGATAGGCCACCTCGCGGCGGCGGCGATGCTCCCCGCCGGTCTTCCGGCAAAGTGATCGGCGCGCTCTTCTTTGCCCTTGCGATCTTGGCCCCGGCGGCGATTGGGGCCTCTTCCCCCGAAGTCGCGGTGACGTCCACACCAATCAAAGATTTTCTTGTCGGGTCGAATGAGACACATTTCGGTATGCTGGAGTTTATCGGCGGCCTGTCGATGCGTTCATCCGATCCCGCCTTCGGGGCAATTTCCAGCATTCGCCTCAGAGCGGACGGACGCAGCTTCGTTGCCGTTCTGGATACCGGCCACTGGATGACCGGTGAGATTGAACGCGACAGAAAAACGGGCGTTCTCTCGGGCGTTTCGATGGTTCGCGTCGACCCGATGCTGAACGAGACCGGAACCACTGCGCGCAGAAAGGTGGACATGGATGCGGAAGGCTTGGCACTGCGGGGCAATCATCTCTATGTCAGCTATGAGCAGTTCCACCGTATCGGCATTTATCCCGACAAGGATTTGGCAGATGCCAAGCCAAGCGGCAGGCTCCCGCATCTGATCCCGAACAACGCGTTAAAGCGCAATGCTGGACTGGAGACGCTCGTCGCTTCACCGGAAAATTCGCCGTTGAAGGGCGCGCTGGTTGCAGTGGCGGAAGATAGCGTGGACAGAAGCGGCAACCTCTACGCCGCCATCTTGGAGGGACCGTTGAAGGGTCTGTTCGCCGTGAAGAAGCATGGCGATTTCGCCGTCACCGACGGTGCCTTTTTGGCAAATGGCGACCTGCTCTTGCTGGAGCGCCGCTTCAATTTCAGCGAAGGCGCGGGCATGCGCATCCGCCGTATCAATGGCAAGGATGTTCTCCCAGGTGCTGTCGTCGATGGAGAAACACTGATCGAGGCTGGCCCATCCTATCAGATCGACAATATGGAAGGCATGGATGTGGTGACCCAACCAGACGGATCGACGCATATCATCCTCGTCTCGGACGACAACCACTCATTTCTCCAGCGAAACCTCATGCTGGAGTTCAAGCTGAATTAGTTTTTCGAGGAGATGCTTGGGGTGCCGGACCAAGCATTCCTGCAGCATCGGCCCGAAATCGGAACAGACTATCGAGCCGATGATGCAAAAAGCTGGTGGCAGATTGCTCGTTCTTTGTTGGCGATTAAATTCCATCATCGAATACGGGAAACACGTTTGTCTGAAGCCGGAATTTTCCGGCTCCAGAACGAGCCTTACGCGACATATCCAAAGGTGATGCCCGGTGCTACCGCAGTCTCGACCCAGATGCTTTTCGTCTGGGTATAGGCCATCAAAGCGTCCCTACCGCTTGAGCGACCGTACCCGCTCTTTCCAAAGCCCCCAAACGGGGACATGACGCTGATTGTCTTGTAGCCGTTGATCCAAAAGGTTCCGGCGCGCACCTGGGAGGCGACGCGATGTGCTCTTGCGACATCGCGTGTCCAGACCGCACCCGCAAGGCCGTAAGGATTGTTATTGGCTAGTGCAACCGCTTCCTCTTCCGTGTCAAATGGCGTCACGCCGACAACCGGACCAAAGACCTCTTCACTGAAAAGAGTAGCGCTTGGAGCCACGTTATCAAGAATGGTTGGCGCAAAATAGAAACCACCCGTTTCTTCCAGTGACTGCGGGCGGCTGCCGCCAGCCGCCAAGGTTGCGCCCTCATTGAGGCCGAGCGTCACCATCTCTCCAATCTTGTTCCACTGACGCAGATTGTTGATGGGTCCAACCTGAGTCGTATCCTCAAACGGATTGCCAACAGGAATTCGATTGGCCGCAGCGGCATAACGTGCAACGAACTTCTCATGGATCGAGCGCTGAACGAGGAGACGGGAACCCGCAACGCAGCTTTGGCCAGCGCCGCCGAAGATCGCCGATTGTGCCCCGAGAATGGCCCGGTCGAAATCGGCATCGTCAAACACGATGTTTGCCGACTTGCCGCCCAGTTCCAGAATGCACGGAACCACATTTTTTGCTGCCGCCGCTGCGACAAGCGATCCTGCATGAGCTGAACCGACGAAGACCACAAGCCCGGTTCGGGAATGCTTGATGGCAGCCTGCCCCGCTGTTGCACCTTGTCCTGCGATAACATTGACGAGACCGCGCGGTGCGCCGGCACGTTCGCACAGCAGGCCGAGAATGAGAGTGCTGAGCGGTGTGAGTTCGGAAGGTTTGATCACGACGCCATTGCCTGCACAGATGGCGGGCGCTATCTGCCACCCCCCCGTAAACAAGGGCGCGTTCCAAGGGGTGATCTGAACCACGACGCCGATCGGTTCGTTGCGCGTGTAGTTCAGATGCGAGGTGGGAACGGGGATCACTTCCCCATGCAATTTATCGCACCAGCCAGCATAATACTCGAACATTTCCGCGACTTTGAGGACCTCGCCGCGGATATCGCGGATGGGTCTACCGGCGGAACGACTTTCGATTTCGGCAATGTTGGCAGCATTGTCACGAATTTGGCGCCCGATCTCGAACATGATGCGACCGCGCGCGGATGCAGTGAGCTTCGTCCATTCACGTTGCGCTGCGTCCGCCGCGTCCATCGCCGCATCGACGACCGACTGACCAGCGTCCGCAAACTCGGCAAAAATCCGACCGGACGAGGGGTCTGTAAGGCTTAGCGTTTCACCTGAGCCATACACGATCTCACCGTTTACGAAGCTGCCGATTTCGTCGGTCTTGAAAAAGCCCGTGAAGAGTTCGCGAACGCGCGGGCCCTGATCCTCTGTCATATTCATGATGTTCATTGTTCTCACGACCCTATTTTGAAGATGGTTTGAAGGCGCCCATGCGGGTGAAGTCTTCACTGTCTTTCAACTCGGATTTGCTCCACAACTGGCTCACAAGTTCGGCTATGGGAAGTTCCGCCCCCGTGCTCCGCGCCAGTTCGCTCGCAAGGCGAACATCCTTGCGCATCAGGCCCATGGAAAAGCCGCTGTCAAAACGGTCGGACATGATCCAGGTGGGAAAATGCACCTCACTGATCATCGACTTTCCAGATGCCGCATTCAGCACACGCAAGGCAGCTTCCGGATCAATGCCGCTCGAAAGCGCGAGTTTGAGTGCTTCGCTCGTGGTGATCATGTGCGCTGCTGCGAGAAGATTGTTGACCAGCTTCGCAACATTCCCAGATCCGCTTGCGCCGACGTGAAGCACCTTGGCGGACAGAGCCTCGATGACTGGCCGGGCGAGTGCGGCATCTTTTTCCGCTCCACCAATCATCATTGTCAGCTTTCCAGAAGCTGCTCCAGCCGGACCGCCGCTGACCGGTGCGTCCAGAAAACCATGATTCAGCTCCGCCAAACGACGCGCCAATTTGCGGCTGACATCCGGCTCGGAGGTGGATGTATCGATAATGATGATGCGCGTGCCACTTCGCTGCTCGAGAATATCGATGTGTTGATCGATAACGGCTTCGACGTCTTTTGCTGTTGGGAGTGAAAAGACAAGGTAGTCACTCACTTCGAACGCCGCAGCAATCGTCTCTAAAGGTCCGACTGCCGATTTGGCTGCAAGGATGCGACGCTCCTGCGAAAGGTCAAAGCCGAGGGTGCGGAAGCCTTTCGATGCCAAAGTCGTTGCCATGCCGATTCCCATACTGCCGAGGCCAATGACCCCTACAGTCGCTTGCGTCTCTGCCGACATTCAAATCCCCTTTATAAGCGTTCAGCCCTGCTGATTTCGATAGGGCAAACCTCTCATCTTCATGGAAGAGCCGGTAGTCGGAACGTGGGGAACAACGCGTTGCAGCAGGAGCAACGCCTCCTTTACACCTTGAAGGCAGCCATTGCGGAGGCGAGATGACTTGCCAGGCGATCCACCGAAGTGGGAAGTCTTCGACGGGCTTTGACGATAAGGTGCGCACTTGCCTGCGCCAATAGCGGGTCGCTCAGTTCGGCAACGCCAAGTGCCGAGCGGGAGAGTTCCGTCGCTACGGAAAAGTTTGGCAGGAACGTTACGCCGAGTTCCGCTATGACGAAGCGCCTCAACACATCGATCGAGGGTGTCTCCACCAATGGTGCGACTGCCATCCCGCAGTCTGCGGCCACGCGAGCGACAAGCTGAGTCACCCCATGTCCTTTGCTCAGCAGCGCATAGGGGCTTTCTGCCATGCAATCCTGGAGCCTGATACTTGGACGGGCAAGCAGTGGGTGTCCGTTCGGTGCGACGAGACACAGCGGCTGTCGAGAAATGGCGAGCGACCGTAGTCGCGTATCAATGACCGGATTATAGGCGATGCCGATGTCGGAATCGCCGTTGACAACAGTGTCCAACACATCGTCGGTGCTGCCCAGGGTCAGTGAGTAGGCCACCAATGGGTAGCTCTTCACGAAGGTCTTGAGCCCATGCTCAATCATGTCGCCGAGAAACCCTTCGCCGCAGCAAATACGGATGCGAGCCTGCTGGACACTACGCAACTGGTCGAGTTGCTCGGAGAGAAGATTTCTGTCTTCGATCACCCTTTGTGCATGCTCTAATACCAGCCGGCCAGCATCGGTCAGGCCTACGCCGCGACTGCTGCGCTCGAACAGGGGAAGCCCGACGTTTCTCTCTGTTTCGGCGATTTGCCGGCTGACAACCGACGCGGCAACATGCAGGAGTTCTGCCGCGCTTCGGATCGAACCCGTTCGCACGACGGCGGTGAAGATCCGGAGAGCTTTGGCGTCAAGCGTTTCCATCAGCGCATATTTCGCGGCAGCAGCGATCCTGTCAATGTATTCGGCTCAAATCCTCGATAACCGTCAAGCTGACGCAAGTTGATCTTGGACCAGTGCTATCCACATGTTCGCCCCAAGAGGCAAAACATCATCGTTGAAATCGAAGAAGGGCGAATGCAGGCCCGGGTTACTCCCGCTTTTCCTTCCGCCTAGCCAGAAGTAACAACCGCGTTTTTCCCGCAGCATGAAGGAAAAATCTTCCGCCGCCATGCTCGGATCCGCATCGACAACCTTAATGCCCGGCACTCGGGGCGCTAGGTTGCGGATGATGGCGGCGCAGGCTGGGTCGTTGGTTGTTGCCGGATAGCGGCGCAGGTAGTCAATCTCCACCACGCAGTCGAACGCGGAGGCGATTGCATTTGCAATTGCTGCAAGACGTTTCTCTATCGTTGCGCCAACCTGCTCCTCGAACCAGCGGGTTGTACCTTTGACGACGACCTCTTCCGGTATGACGTTCCACGCATCGCCGCCATGAACTTGCGTTACCGATACGACCGCGCTTTGCAAGGGGGAAACGTTACGGCTCGCGATGGTCTGGAGCGCTGAGACAATCTGCGACGCGGCCACAATCGGGTCTGCACCCTCATGCGGCATCGCACCATGGGCACCGCGTCCCGTGACCTTGATCTCGAAGGTGGCGAATGCGGCCATCATTTCTCCATCACGCGCCACACATGTTCCGAGATCCAAAGCGGGCCAATTGTGCATGCCATAGATGCCATCCATGACGAAGTCCCGGAAAAGCCCGTCCTTGACCATAGCCTGGCCACCGCCATCATTCTCTTCAGCGGGCTGGAAGACGAAATGGACGGCGCCATTGAAGGCTTGTGAAGAAAGCGATTTCGCCGCCGCGAGAGCCATGGCCACATGCCCATCGTGACCGCAGGCGTGCATTTTTCCGGCGACGCGGGATGCATATTCGACGCCACTCTTCTCCATAATAGGGAGGGCGTCTATGTCAGCGCGAATACCGATGGCCTTCGAGGACATGCCGCGTTTTAAGCTGCCCACCACGCCGGTTTTGCCATAACCGGTTTTTACCGCGTAGCCCCATTCTGCCAATCGTGCAGCGATGAAGGCGGATGTTTCCGTTTCCTCGAAGCCCAGTTCAGGATTACGGTGCAGATGATGCCGCCAGTTCACGGCCTCGGCAACATCCGCGTTCTTGAGAAATGTCCGCACCGGCTTTCCTTTGATTAAAATGCCGGTCGCTCTCCATATGCGACCGGATTATTTTTATTGACCCGTGAGCCGCAGTGAAAGATCTGCGATCACGACCGATCCCATGAAGGTTCCAAACATCACGCAGACTGCTACGATAACGATCTTCCAACCGGACTTTCTGGCGATATCGAACTCACCTTTCGTCAGCGCGAGGCCCCCGTAAGCCAGAGCAGGCGTTGCAAGGGCCAGGAAGTTCAACACGGTGACCTTCTCGAGAACCCAGGCAGAGCCTGGGACGAATGGCAACGTCACGATGATGGCCAGAAGCGAGGTCCAGGCTACACCGGGCAGGTAAAACGGCAGGTAGCGCGCCAGGACGAGGCCTGCGACTGACACTAGATACAAGATCGCCATGCCGGGCAGTGCGGCAAGCGGATTGACGCCTGTCGCGATCCAATTTGCAACAAGCCCGATGACACAGGCGATGACAAGGAGGCCCGAGTAGTTGGCGAGATTGATCCCGCGCTCATCTTCGGCGTGGATAGGAAGTTGCTCCTCAAGGGAGGAGGTTTGGACCGAGTTCATGCTCATCTTGTCTCTCCTTTGACTGCCCAGTTGGCCGGATCGTTCGGACGTGCTTTCTTGTAGAGCCATTCCGTCAACGGAAGAGCCACGAAAAGGCCAACATAAAGACCGGTGGCATATGTCAGGATGTTACTGGCAGCTGCGAGCGCCAAAATGACATCCTTGTTCTCGGGCAAGACAGAAACAAGTCCTCCCGTGCATGCGGCAAGCATGCTTCCCGAACCGACGCCGCACGACATGGCCAGTGCACGGTAATCGAACCAGCCGAGCGACTGAATGAGCGGCGGCACAATGGCAAAGACGAATGTGCCAATCAAAGTACCCGTCGCGTACACACCCATGGCTCCTGCGCCTTCCGGGCTGTTGAGGCCGAAGCGATCCGCGATCACAGCCAGGTTCGGCTCGCGGTCAATCGAATAGGTCGCCCCTATCGATTCCCGCCCCATGTTCAAGAGGAAAACCGCAACGGGGAAAGCAATGACGATGGTTCCAAGATTACCGAGTTCCTGGACGACGAGTGCCGGACCGGCTTCGATGATTTTGTCAATCTGGGGCCCGACCGTGGTACCGAATTTGGCGATGAACGGCATGATGGAAATAGTGATCATCGTGCCGGCCAGCTTCACAGCGTCCGGAGGAATAAGCGCTGCGGTCTTTTTCAAGATATTAGGATTGAGCGCGATGCCCAAAGCGAAAGCGTAAAGAATTGGCAGGAATACAACGGTGCCAATGCCGATTGGCAGTCTCAGTATGCCGATATATTCGGAAACGATGACGATGGCCAGCACGACGCCGTGAAGCCACCATCCTTTCAAGGATGTCGTGTTCATGATTGTTGTCCCTCTGGTCAGTGCGGCGCTCGCTTCTTTTGCTTTTGTCAGCCGTCAGAAGGAATTATGACTGCGGCTGACGCTATTGGAAGCCCGAAGAAGCGCAACGTCGTGTTGCAAGGCCAGCAACGCGACGATCACCAGCCTTGGTCGCAGGTCGCCCGGATTGCGCTACTCCAGCGACGTCAACACGCACAAATACTTTCAAAACCGGAGGCTCTAAGATCGGCGTCATCCGTTCCCAGCTCTTAGGTATTTGGTTTCAGCATATCATGTCATGGCTTGGGGTTCGTCTATACGGGGCGTCCTGTTGGGCGCGCAAAGGACGCTTTACCCCTTGGAAACTACACATCGTGCCTTAGACCCGAATGTGGAACATCGCTAGGCAATTCAGTCTCGCGAAAAACCAAGCTCGGCGAGACGCTTCTGCGCGGTCGGCGGCATGGGAAGGTCAGGATTGTTGAGCGCAGTCTCGATCAGGAGTTCGTCGCTTGCCTTCTCCGTGACTTCGATCAGCGTCTTGAAGAAGGTATCAGGATCGAGTCCCGGCTGGATAGGCGGCAGGATGCGGACCTTGAAGTGGCCCGGATAGCGCATGGTGGAGCGGCGCGGCCAGAAGAGGCCGGGATGCATCGCGACCGGCACCACCGGCACTTTGAGATCGCGATAGAGCCGCGCGATTCCGTAGCGATATTCAGGCTCCGCCCCTGGCGGACGTCGTGTTCCTTCCGGATAAATGATCAACTCACGACCCTTGGCCATCTCCTCCTTGGCGCGGTCCATGACCTTCAGCATGGCCTTGCCACGTGCAGCACGATTGACGGGGATCATCCGCTGCTTGGCGACATACCAGCCAAAGAGCGGGATCCACATCAGCTCGCGCTTCAGGATATAGACCGGGTCTTTCAGATCGGGCAGCAGCGCGTAGGTGTCCCAAAAAGATTGGTGCTTCGGCGCGAAGATACATCCGGTTGCCGGAATGTTTTCCAGTCCCTCCACCTCGAAAGTCGTTCCGACAATCGTCTTCATGAGCCAGTGGTTGGAACGCGCCCAGTTCTTCGGGATCTCATAGGCAAGTTTGCGTGGCACGAGGAAGTAGATCGGCGTCAGCACGATCATGCGCAGGATGAGATTGAGATAGAAGAAAGTGTTGAACAGAACCGAACGTAGTCTGAGCATGTGTCTGGTATCTCCGGGCGCTTGAGCCGAAGACGGGTGCCTCTTCACGCCAGCGCAGATGGGCAACGCCTACACGATACGGGGGCCATGCAGCAAGACCTATCCGCCGAGAAGGAGGCCTGACGAGACGGGCAAGATGTTTTGGAGCGACCGCTCAGACCCCGGCGCGATCTTCCAAACTCGCGTCTTACGCGACGAGCATTGGTCTCGTCGCAAGTGATGCCGCAACACCGCTTCACGCTTTTGCGCGACAGGCTTTAGTCCCTCAGACCGTTGCCCTTGCCGATCCCCGTCAGGTCGCGGAGGGCGGCGACGACGAATTTCGCGTATTCATACATCATGGTGCGCAACACGTCGGGATTGGCAAACCAGTTGGTGCGGCTCAAATCGGAGTTGATGACCGGATAAGCGATGAATTCCGTATTGGGGCTGGCGCTTCTAAGCTCATGCAGGCTTCGATGCATATGGTAGTTGTTGGTCACGACGACGATCGAGGTATAGCCCTTGTCGCGGATCCAGCCTGCCGCCTCATTGGCGTTACCGATCGTGTCGATCGCCTTGTAACCCATATCGACACAGCAGGCGAAGAGATCGGGCGAACTCTGCGTCATCTTCCGGATCTGTGCGCGTGTCGTGGATGGGTTGACGCCGGAAATCAGAAGCCGCTTGCCGACCTTATCGCGCAACAATCCGACCGCCTGGTCTATCCGCTGATAACCCCCGGTCAGGACGATAATGGCATCGGCTCTTGCGCCTTCCGGTGGGCGCATGGTTGCAACGGAATCGGCAAACCATAAGAATCCGCCGAAGACGGCACCGGCGGTCACAACAAAAATGAGGATGGCGACGCGGATGAAGCGGCGCAAGGGCCCGCGTCGCGAGAACAATCGGTTCCGCGGCGAATCAGCCATATGATCGTGCCGGTCTATGCGACTCATTGCCATGAGTTACCATAAGCAGGGACTATGGCAAGGAACAGGCGGTTGTGCCTGGCCCTCAACCACCAAACCTGCTTACAAGCCATCGCTCTTCGACGGGTCTGAACGGATGCGGTCGATCTCGTCGATGGTACGGATCACCGTCATGCGCGCCGTGATTGTCGTCAGCAGCGAAATGATGATCATGGTCGCGAGAATACCAAGATAGCCGTCGATGCCGACCGAGAAGGAGCCGAACAAGGCGGTGGCCTGATCGCTTTGCGGTGTGGCAAGGGAGCGCGACTGCCAGAAGCCGGCGGCAACGAAGACGAGCGCGGCAACAGCACTGCCCGCCCCCGATCCCTTGAGGCTGATCTTTAAAAAGTGCTTCTGGAATTCGCGTGCGACGAATCCGCTTTCGGCGCCGACGAAATGCAGCACCTCGACAATGTGCCGGTTGCCGGAAAGTGCCCCGCGCGTGGCAAAGATCACCGTCAGCACCATGGCGGTGAAGACCAGCACCAGCACGCCCACGCCGATCATCACTGTCGTATGCGCCATGGAGACCAGACGATCCACCCAGGTGCGGTGGTCGTCGAGAAAGGCCTGTGGGATTTCGGTCTTCAGCATTGCCCGCATGGCTTCGAAGTCCGGCGGGTTGTTTTCATCGATGGTGATAATCACGAGACGCGGGACCGGCAGCTCGGACAGATCAAGCCCGGAGCCAAGCCATGGCTCCAAGAGGCGGCTTGTCGCGGCATCGTCCATGATCGTGCCTTCGCGGGTGCCGACAAAACCCAGCGCCAGATTGCGGGCCTTGTTGAGCGCCGCATTCATATCGAGGCCGTCTTCGGGTTTGATCTGAATGGTGATCTCACGCGAAATCTGGCTCTGCCAGCTGGCGGCGGTGGCGCGCACCATGCTGACGGCACCGAGCGTCAGACAGGCGAGAAACGCCATGATGGCAATAACGACGATCAGCGCATTGCCCTGAATGTTGGAGGGCGGCAAGATCGGCGCCATCGGGCGGATGCGCATCTGCGGTGCGCCCTGCTGCGGCGCTCTCGGCTTCAGCGTCTTGCGGTTCATCTCATTCATAGATGTCGAGCCGCCCTTCGGTCAAAATCATCCGGCGTGCATCCACCTGATCCATCAAGCCAAAATCATGGGTGGCGATGACGACGGCGGTGCCCAGACGGTTGAGTTCCAGAAAGAGATTGAGCAGCCTCTTCGCCATGGGTGGATCGACGTTACCAGTCGGCTCATCGGCCAAGAGGATTTCCGGCTGGTCCATCAGCGCGCGTGCGATTGCGGCGCGCTGCTTTTCCCCGCCCGAAAGAATGGCGGGAAGAACGTTGACGCGCTCTCCAAGCCCGACCCACTTCAAAAGCTCGATCACATCGTTGCGATAGGCGCTTTCTTCCTTGCCGCGAACGCGCAAAGGCAAGGCGACATTCTCATAGGTGGTCAGGTGATCGAGCAGACGAAAATCCTGAAACACGATGCCGACGCGCCGACGCAGCATTGGAAGCTCGCTTCGCGGGATGCGTGAGATATCGCGGTTGAACATGCGGATATGGCCGCGAGTCGGCTGCAGCGACATCAGCAGCAAGCGCAGAAGCGTCGTCTTGCCCGCACCGGACGGACCGGTCAGGAACTGGAAGGACCCTTTGGGAATATCGAAGGTCATGTCCCTGAGAATTTCCGGGCCCATACCGTAACGCAGCCCGACATTTTCGAAATGGATCAACGCTTTTCCAGTCTCTTTCTTTTCCGGTCCGCTTGAGCGTCTTCGAATCTCCGCCCCATCGCTTCTTGCCCGCGAGTGGCGGGAAACGCGGCTCGAAGCAAGCGATCTTTGCGAAGCGTTAACCAATTAAATTTACGACTGGTCAAGATTCCTTTCAATGCCCAGGGTGAACTTGGGCTGAAAAACTGACCAAGGGACTTCATGGCTATGTTCCGTCCATTTCGCAAACAAACGGCACATGATTACGACCTTTTGATGCCAGATACGCCTGTACGGCCAAAGACAAGAGCCGCTATGCGACCGGAAACGATCGACGCCGACTTCGTGACCGTAAAGGAAACGGTCTATCGTGACTACGGAAACGACAATCGACGCAAGGCTTATCAACAAGGCAAGCACAGAACTGTCGGTGCGCTCGAGACGTTTGAAGCGATGATCGCATGGGTCGACCGCAAGCTCTCCTCGCTTTCGGTCGATGGCTATTCGGCCGTTGTCGCAGCCGCAGCCGTTGGTATGTTTTTCATGTCCGGTGGCTTTTCCGTGCTTCCAACGAACACACAGGCCGTTGCAGCAGCACCGGACCCACTCGCCATCACCCATATCAGCATCACCCCGCAGGATGCAGGTGGCATGGAAGTTCTGGTGATCAACGGGATTGTCGACAACAGGACCGACAACATCCAGGAGGTCCCCTCCATCCGCGCCGATCTCTTCGCCGCGAAGGGAGAGAAGGTCGCAAGCATGCTGATCGAGCCACCCGTCCCCGAAATTGGACCGGGCCAGAGCCACGGCTTCTCGGCGAAACTGCGCCATCCCGGTGGAAAAACGCCGGAAATCAAGCTTTCCTTTATCGAAACGGATGCTTCCGCCCGCTGACTGTGCTACCGCAACCCCTTCATTCCATCCGCCGGCAGGATCTGTCTGGCTGCGGAGCAATGCAGGAGATACCATGCCCGTCGTTCGTGGAAAAAACATCGAGCCGCTTTACACAGCCGACCAGATCGCCGAGCGCAACCGCGATATGGCAAAGCATATTGCCCAGGGTCCGACGAAGGACCTGCTGGTCATTGCGGTGTTGAAGGGCTCCTTCATTTTTGCTGCCGACCTCATCCGCGCCCTGCACGATAGTGGACTTGCACCGGAAGTCGAGTTCATCACGCTCTCCAGCTATGGCACCGGCACCGTTTCGCAAGGCGTGAAGATCGTCAAGGATATCGATAGCGACGTAAAGGATCGCGACGTTCTTCTGATCGACGATATCCTCGAATCCGGTCGCACCCTGCGTTTCGCCAAGGAACTGCTCTACGAGCGTGGCGCCCGCAACGTCTCCATTGCCGTGCTGTTGGACAAGAAGGTCAAGCGCAAGGAAGATCTGGAAGCTGATTTCGTCGGCTTCGAATGCCCGGACTACTTCGTTGTCGGCTACGGCATGGATGTGGCCTATGCCTTCCGCGAATTGCCTTTCGTGGGCGTCGTCACTGGCGATGCGGAATAATCTATTTTCTCAAAAATCGGTCATAACCAAAAAGGGCTCCCGAAGGAGCCCTTAATCAATTTAGGCAGCGTCTGCCACGCCATCATGCGGCGCGTTGGGCTTGACCTTGAACAGTAGCCTGTCGGTGCCGGCAGTCACCTTGACGGTGGAACCATCCGGAACCTCGCCACCCAGGATCATCTCCGCCAGCCTGTCCTGAACGGATTTCTGGATGACACGCTTCAGTGGGCGTGCACCATAGGCAGGGTCGTAACCCTTGTTGGCAAGCCAGGTCCGTGCATCCTCATCCAGTTCGAGCGTGATCTTGCGATCGCTGAGCAGCGAAACGAGGCGGCGAAGCTGGATATCGACAATCGCACCCATCTCATCGCGATGCAGGCGATGGAAGAGGATGATGTCGTCGATACGGTTCAGGAACTCGGGGCGGAAGTGACCACGCACGCGCTCCATCACCATTTCGCGGACCGAGTCGACATTGTCGCTGTCACCCATCTGCGTCAGGAACTCTGAACCGAGGTTCGAGGTCATGATAATGATGGTGTTCTTGAAATCGACGGTGCGACCCTGGCCATCGGTCAGACGGCCGTCATCCAGCACCTGCAACAGGACGTTGAAGACGTCCGGATGCGCCTTTTCGATTTCGTCGAACAGCACAACCTGGTACGGGCGGCGGCGAACCGCTTCCGTCAGCGCACCACCCTCTTCATAGCCGACATAGCCCGGAGGCGCACCGATCAGCCGGGCAACGGAGTGCTTCTCCATATATTCCGACATGTCGAGGCGAACCATCGCGGTTTCGTCATCGAAGAGAAAGCGAGCGAGCGCCTTGGTCAGCTCCGTCTTACCCACGCCCGTCGGGCCGAGGAAGATGAAGGAGCCGATCGGCCGGTTCGGGTCTTGCAGACCGGCACGCGCACGGCGTACCGCCCTGGATACGGCCTGAACCGCTTCACCCTGGCCCACCACGGACTTGCTGAGTTCGTCTTCCATGCGCAGCAGCTTCTCGCGCTGACCTTCCAGCATCTTGTCGACGGGAATACCCGTCCAGCGGGAGACGACCTGGGCAATGTTGTCCGCCGTCACCACTTCCTGCACCATGGAGGCGGCACCGTTGCTGTCGCGCTCCTCCGCCGCAGCCAGTTCCTTTTCCAGGCCTGGAATGATGCCGTAGGTCAACTCACCAGCGCGCTGGAACTGACCGTTGCGCTGGGCAATCGCCAATTCGTTGCGTGCTTCTTCAAGCTGCTTCTTCAGATCCGCGGCATGGCCAAGCTTCTGCTTTTCCGCCTGCCAACGGGCCGTCAGGGCATCCGCCTTTTCTTCCGTATCGGTCAGCTCATCTTCGAGCCTCTTCAGCCGGTCAGCCGAAGATGCATCCGTCTCCTGCTTCAAGGCTTCGCGCTCGATCTTGAGCTGGATGATGCGACGATCCAGTTCGTCCAGTTCTTCCGGCTTGGAATCCACCTGCATGCGCAGGCGCGATGCGGCTTCGTCCATCAGGTCGATGGCCTTGTCCGGCAGGAAGCGATCGGTGATGTAGCGGTTCGAAAGGGTCGCAGCCGCAACCAGGGCCGAATCCGAGATACGGACCTTGTGGTGCTGCTCGTATTTTTCTTTCAGACCGCGCAGGATCGAGATCGTGTCCTCGACCGTCGGCTCATCAACCAGAACCGGCTGGAAGCGACGGGCAAGGGCGGGGTCCTTTTCGACATGCTTGCGGTACTCATCGAGCGTGGTGGCGCCAACGCAGTGCAGTTCGCCGCGTGCCAGGGCAGGCTTCAGGAGGTTGGACGCATCCATGGCGCCATCTGCCTTACCGGCTCCGACCAGCGTGTGCATTTCGTCGATGAAGAGAATGATGCCACCGGCTTCGGCTTGCACCTCGTTCAGCACAGCCTTCAGACGCTCTTCGAACTCACCGCGATACTTCGCACCGGCAATCAGCGCACCCATATCGAGCGCCATAAGCTTCTTGTCTTTCAAGCTTTCCGGCACGTCGCCATTGATGATGCGCAACGCCAAGCCTTCGGCGATCGCCGTTTTACCGACGCCCGGTTCGCCGATGAGCACGGGGTTGTTCTTCGTGCGGCGCGACAGAACCTGGATCGTCCGGCGAATTTCGTCATCGCGGCCGATCACCGGGTCGAGCTTGCCTTCGCGCGCTTCCGCCGTCAGGTCACGAGCAAACTTCTTCAAAGCATCGAAGCCCTGTTCGGCATTGGCGCTATCGGCGGTGCGCCCCTTGCGGATATCGTTGATCGCCTGATTGAGAGCCTGCGCCGTCACACCTGCCTTTTTGAGCGATGCGGATGTCGACGCGGATGTCTCGATAGCAAGCGCCTGAAGCAGCCGCTCGACGGTTACGAAACTGTCGCCTGCTTTTTTCGACAGGTCTTCAGCAGTCGCAAAGACCTTGGCAAGCGGTGCCGTCAGCGAAAGACCGCCGCTGCCACCGGAAACCTTGGGCAGTTTCGCGAGTGCCGCATCATTGGCGAGCCTTGCTTCCTTGGGATCGCCGCCAGCGCGTTCGATGAGTGAGGACGCCATGCCCTGATCGTCGTCCAACAACGCCTTCAGCACATGCTCGGCCGAGAATTGCTGGTGGTTTTGCGCCAGCGCATAGGTCTGGGCGGATTGAAGAAATCCACGTACCCGCTCTGAGTATTTTTCAATGTTCATATCATAACCTCCTTTGCCGGCCTGCCCGCCTTCGGCACAGATCGGCACATTGGGATTGGAGCCCCCGGAAGCGGCAGACCCCTCTTCGGCATCTCACATGATAGATTTGCAAATGCCGCGTAGCCTTGGCGCGTTTGACCGCCGCGGCTTACCTAGTAAGGATATGGGGGGTGTTTTACGCCTTTAAAGAGCATGCGGTAGCGATGCATGCAAAATTCTGCGGCCCGTTTTCAAAGCAACGGCAAAAGCCGCAGAAGCGACAGGTTCGCAAACCCATCGCGAATGGCGTCAGGCCGCGAGAGCGCGGGCCACGGCAAGGCGGATGTCCGGCAATGCGAAGGGCTTGGGAACGACATCGATGATCTTGGTGACAAGGTCGTCTGCGCGCTCACGCTGTTCGGCATAGCCCGTCATCAGCAGGATTTTGAGGTTGGGATATTGCGTCGAGGCACGATGCGCCAGTTCGATCCCGTCCATCACCGGCATTCGGATATCGGACAGGAGAAGATCGAAATCCTGTTCGCTCAGTTTTTCGAACCCTTGCTCGCCATCGGCGGCCTCATGGGTTTCGTGTCCATCCAGGCGAAGCGCCCGGGCGACAAACGTACGCAGAGCGTCTTCGTCTTCGGTAATGAGAATTCTGGCCATCTTCCATTGCTCCTGGTATTCATTCCAGCGAGCCCAAACTCGGTCATTTCCCTTTGCAATAGGTAAATGACGGCGAGGCCACCGGTGGCATGGTTAACAACCCATGCCACATTTGCGTTCCACCCCATCCATGGCAGACCCGATAACCGATGAGTGAAGACTTGGCAGCAAGAGCTGCGCACAGCGCCGCAATGCGAGAACGCGCCGAAAGGGATATGGCGCGCATGGGTGTCGATGCGGCATTTATTTGCAAACTGGTCGAGACCTTCTACGAGCGTGTCCGTGAGCATGACACGCTCGGACCCGTCTTCGACAACCGGCTTTCAGGCCGCTGGCCGGAGCACATGGAAAAGATGAAGAGCTTCTGGTCTTCCGTTGCCTTCAAGACCGGCGCCTACGGCGGAAAACCGGTCCAGGCGCATATGGGTGTCGGCGGCATGAGCGCCGATCTCTTTCCCCAATGGCTGACTTTGTTTTCCCAAACGCTGGATGAGATCGCGCCGACGAAAGAAGCGCGTGACTGGTTCATGCAGACCGCGGAGCGCATCGCCAGAAGCCTGACGCTCTCCCTCTTCTACAACCCTGCCTTTGACGATCCGGCGCTTAAAGCCTGACCGGTTTACCGATCTCAACTTGAGGTTACTCAAGGCTGGCCGAAATATCACCACTATTGTCTTGAAGGCTGCAATCGGACGTGGTTATTACATTGGCGGGAGGCGTACCAAGCGGTTCGCCGAAGCTTCAGTCAAGGCAATCAGTGATGGATCGCAGATCGTTTATCAGAAACGCAGGCGTCGCAGGCGCAGGCGTCACAGCAGCAGCACTCGCAGCACCGGCTATCGCGCAGGAAAACCCGCAGATCACATGGCGTATGACCTCCTCCTTTACCAAGGGGCTGGATATTCTCTTTGGCGCCGGTCAGCTGGTTGCCGATCATGTGAAGGAAGCTTCGGGCGGTAACTTCGTCATCCAGCATTTCGCAGGCGGCGAAATCGTCCCCGCCCTCCAAGCGGCAGACGCAGTCAGCGCCGGAACGGTCGAGATGGCCCACACCTGCTCCTATTACTATGTCGGCAAAGACCCGACTTTCGCGCTCGGAACTGCCATCCCCTTCGGCCTCAATGCGCGCCAGACCAATGCCTGGTTCAATCAGGCTGGCGGCAACGATCTGCTGAACGCTTTTTTTGCCAAGCACAACATCTATTCCATCCTGCTCGGCAATACGGGCGCGCAGATGGGCGGCTGGTTCCGCAAGGAAATCAACACCATCGATGACCTCAAAGGCTTGAAGATGCGCATCGCCGGACTTGCCGGCCAGGTCATGCAGAAGGTCGGCGTCACTCCCCAGCAGATCGCTGGCGGTGACGTCTATGCCGCTCTTGAAAAGGGCACGATCGACGCAACGGAATTCGTCGGCCCCTATGACGACCAGAAGCTCGGCTTCTACAAGGTCGCCAAATATTACTACTACCCCGCTTGGTGGGAGGGCGGCCCCGCCGTTCACGCCTTCATCAATCTGGAGAAGTATAACGGCCTGCCGGAAAACTATAAGCGCATCCTGAAAGACGCCTGCGCCGCCGGAAACGCCTATATGCTGGAACGCTATGACGCTCAGAACCCGAAGGCCCTCAAGGAACTCGTGGCACAAGGCGCAATCCTTCGCCCCTTCAGCCAGGAAATCCTCGACGTATGCCATAAGGCCGCAGTCGAAACCTATGCCGGCATTTCTTCGGTGAACCCAGATTTCAAGACCATCTATGAAAGCCAGCAGGCCTTCAAGAAAGACGCCTATCTCTGGGCGCAGATCGCCGAATACACCTACGACACCTACATGATGATACAGCAGCGCAACGGCACGCTCTAAGCATCGTCTAGGCACCCAACGTAAAGCCATCCGTCGAGTACGGATGGCTTTTTGTTGTCAGGCCAAATGAGAAGGGGCGCGACTTTCATCACGCCCCTTGATTATTTTCTGGCTTCAGAAATCAGACGAGATCGAAGCGGTCAGCGTTCATCACCTTGTTCCAGGCAGCAACGAAATCCTTTGTGAACTTGCGTCCGGCATCGGCAGAGGCATAGACCTCGGCAAAGGCGCGAAGCTGCGAGTGCGAACCGAAGATCAAGTCGACGCGCGTGCCGGTCCACTTGACTACATTGGTGTTGCGATCGCGGCCCTCGTAGACGCCCTTTTCGCCAGCGACAGGAGCCCATTGCGTGCTCATGTCGAGAAGGTTGACGAAGAAGTCATTCGTCAGCACTTCGGGACGGTCGGTAAAGACGCCATGCTCCGGCTTGCCGACGTTGAGAACGCGAAGACCACCGAGCAGAGCCGTCATTTCAGGACCGGTGAGCGTCAGCAGGTGAGCACGGTCGATCAGCGCTTCCTCTGCCTTCATGAACTGATGGCGCTTCTCATTGACATAGTTGCGGAAGCCATCGACACGCGGCTCGAGTGCGGCGAAGGATGCTACATCCGTCTGCTCCTGCGAGGCATCGGCACGGCCAGGCGTAAACGGAACGACCACATCCTGTCCGCCAGCCTTTGCGGCCTTCTCGATACCGGCAGCACCTGCCAGCACGATGAGGTCGGCAAGTGAAATCTGCTTGCCGCCCGTCTGGGCCGCATTGAAGTCACGCTGCACGCCTTCGAGAACCGACAGAACCTTTGCAAGCTGCTCGGGCTGGTTTGCTTCCCAGTTCTTCTGTGGCTCCAGGCGAATGCGCGCGCCATTGGCACCGCCGCGCTTGTCCGAACCGCGGAAGGAAGAAGCGGATGCCCAGGCAGTGGACACCAGTTCCTGAACCGAAAGACCGGTCGCCAGAACCTTTGCCTTCAATTCGGCGATGTCCTGATCGTCGATCAGCGGATGGTTTACAGCCGGAACGACGTCCTGCCAGATCAGATCCTCTGCCGGAACTTCCGGGCCGAGATAGCGCACCTTCGGCCCCATGTCGCGATGGGTCAGCTTGAACCATGCGCGTGCGAAGGCATCGGCAAACTGTTCCGGGTGCTCCAGGAAGCGACGCGAAATCTTTTCATATTCGGGGTCGAAACGCAGCGACAGGTCTGTCGTCAGCATGGTCGGCAGCTTTTTCTTCGAAGGATCGAAGGCATCCGGGATGGATGGCTCCGCGTTCTTCGCCACCCACTGCTTGGCGCCCGCCGGGCTCGTGGTCAGTTCCCACTCGAAATTGAAGAGGTTTTCGAAGAAGTAGTTGCTCCACTGGGTCGGGGTCTGCGTCCAGGTCACTTCCGGTCCGCCGGTGATGGCATCCTTGCCAACGCCCGTGCCGAACTTGCTCTTCCAGCCAAGGCCCTGGTCTTCGAGTGCGCCGCCTTCCGGCTCTGCGCCGATCAGCGAGGGGTCGCCAGCGCCATGCGTCTTGCCGAAGGTGTGGCCGCCTGCAATGAGAGCAACCGTTTCTTCATCGTTCATCGCCATGCGGGCAAAGGTTTCGCGGATGTCGCGGGCAGCGGCAACCGGATCCGGATTGCCGTTCGGGCCTTCCGGGTTGACGTAGATCAGACCCATCTGAACCGCGCCGAGCGGTTCGGAGAGCTGACGCTCGCCGCTGTAGCGCTCATCGCCGAGCCATGTGCCTTCCGGACCCCAATACAGCTCTTCCGGCTCCCAGACATCGGCGCGGCCACCGGCAAAACCGAAGGTCTTGAAGCCCATGGATTCCAGCGCGACATTACCCGTCAGGATCATCAGATCCGCCCAGGAAATCTTGTTGCCGTATTTCTGCTTGATCGGCCACAGAAGACGGCGGGCCTTGTCGAGGTTGGCGTTATCCGGCCAGCTGTTAAGCGGCGCGAAACGCTGCTGGCCCATCCCGGCACCGCCGCGACCGTCGGTGATGCGGTATGTACCGGCGCTGTGCCAGGCCATGCGGATGAAAAGACCGCCATAATGACCGAAATCCGCCGGCCACCAGTCCTGCGAATCCGTCATCAACGCATGAAGGTCGTTCTTCACGGCCTGCAGGTCGAGCGACTTGAACGCTTCGGCGTAGTCGAAGTCCTTGCCCATCGGGTCGGACAGGCTGGAATGCTGGTGAAGCTTCTGGATATCCAGCTGATCGGGCCACCAGTCACGATTGCCTCTTCCGCGCGGGGAAGAATGTGCGACGGGACATTTGCCCGCGCTAGCATTGGGATTGTCCATGATGTTCTCCTGCTTTGCTAAATCAAATCATCAAATTCAATGAAGAGCGGTTGCGGAAATATGGCCCGCCCACTCGTCGCACGATCACCCCCATCTTATAAGATGGAGCCGGCGCGGTGCTCCTCGCGGTTCATGTCTTAGCCAATAGATGTGATAGTTTTAAGTTGGATTTACCGATTACATCGATAGGAAATAATTATCAAACTACCTACTTATCGCGCTCAGGCCGCTACTGCCGGAGAAGCCGCCAATAGATGAAAAAATCAGCAAAAATATTCTCCGTCTCCGCATCTTTTTGAACGTTTCTGCCGTTTAATACATCACGCTTTATGGGATGAGACATCAACCGGAGCGATGGCATCCGGACACAGGGAAAAGGAAATACCAATGGGCTTGCTCAAGACAATCGTAACGACGGCTGCAACGACTGTTGCGCTGCACGCCGCGCTAATCTCTCCGTCTGCAGCAGGAGAAAACCTCGATCAGATCAAGTCCTCCGGTGTTATCAAGATCGGCACCGAGGGTACATACGCGCCCTTTACCTTCCACGATGCCAGCGGAAAGCTTGTGGGCTTCGACGTCGAAATCGGTCAAGCTGTGGCCGAGAAGCTCGGCGTAAAACCGGAATTCATCGAAGGCAAGTGGGATGGCCTGATCGCCGGTCTCGACTCCAAGCGCTACGACGCCGTCATCAACCAGGTCGGTATCACCGAGGCACGCAAGCAGAAATACGCGTTCTCCGAGCCTTATATTGCGTCGAAAGCCGTGCTGATCGTCAGCGAAAAGAACACCGACATCAAGGGCTTTGCAGATCTGAAGGGCAAGAAGTCGGCGCAGTCGCTCACCAGCAATTTCGGCAAGCTTGCGACTGAAGCGGGCGCCGAACTGGTCGGCACCGATGGCTTCGACCAGTCGATCCAGCTGGTTCTGACAGGCCGCGCCGATGCGACCGTCAATGACAGCCTGTCCTTCCTGGACTTCAAGAAGAAGCAGCCGCAGGCACCGGTCAAGATCGTTGCCGAGAAGCCGGACGCCGACTACTCCGGCATCATCGTTCGCAAGGGTGATGATGAACTGGTTGCCGCGATCAACAAGGCGCTAGCAGACATCAAGGCTGATGGCACGTATAAGAAAATTTCCGACACCTATTTCGGTCAGGACGTTTCCAAGTAAGCTCTTTCTAAATAGCGGATGCGCTGCATCTGCTATATCCTTCTCATATAATCATTCACAGACGAAGTCCGGCCACCGCCGGGCTTCCTTTTTTGTTTTGAGGGTTTCTTCGTGCCGCACTGGCTGCAATTGATGATGGATTCACTTCCCACGCTCCTGTGGGCCGGGGTGAAGTTCACGATACCGCTGACCCTGCTCTCCTTCGTCTTCGGCCTGGCGCTCGGGCTAGCGACGGCGGTCGCGCGACTGTTCGGGCCAGCTCCGATTGCTCTCCTTGCCCGCTTTTATGTCTGGGTGATCCGAGGAACACCGCTTCTTGTTCAGCTCTTCGTCATCTTCTACGGACTGCCGAGCATTGGTATTCTTCTCGATGCATTTCCCGCTGCACTCATCGGCTTCACGCTGAATGTCGGCGCCTATACGTCCGAGATCATTCGCGCCGCCATTTCGTCCGTCCCGAAGGGACAATGGGAAGCCGCCTTCTCGACCGGCATGAGCTGGCGCCAGGCCATGCAGCGCACGATCTTGCCGCAGGCGGGACGCGTTGCCGTACCACCCTTGTCGAACACCTTCATCTCGCTGGTGAAAGACACCTCGCTTGCCGCCGCCATAACCGTGCCGGAACTCTTCCAATCGGCCCAACGCATCGTTGCCACGACCTATGAGCCGTTGATCCTCTACATCGAAGCGGCCCTCATCTACCTTGCCCTGAGCTCTGTTCTATCGACACTACAGGCACGACTTGAAGCGCGCTTTGCCCGTTATGGCGGCATGATGGAGAGCAACCGATGATCGAACTCACCAACATCGAAAAGCGCTTTGGCGACGCCGTGATCCTGAAGGACATTACGCTGAGCTTTCCGGAAGGCAGCGTGACGGCTCTCGTCGGGCCTTCCGGCGGCGGCAAAAGCACGCTACTGCGCTGCATCAATCTGCTTGAACTGCCGAGCGAGGGCACGGTGCGGATCGGCTCGGACAGCGTGTCCTTCCATCATGGTCGTAAGGTCGCATGGCAGGAAATCCAAAAGATCCGCCGCCAGACGGGCATGGTGTTCCAGAATTTCCAGCTCTTCCCCCACAGGACCGCGATCGAGAACGTCATGGAAGGCCTTCTCGTCGTGCAGAAATGGCCGATTGAAAAAGCGCGTGCGAGAGCGATGGAGCTTTTGACAAAGGTCGGTATGGCGCACAAGGCGGATGCCTGGCCTGCGAATCTCTCGGGCGGCCAACAACAGCGTGTCGCGATTGCCCGTGCCCTTGCACCTTCGCCCAAGGTTCTGCTCTGCGACGAACCGACCTCGGCGCTCGATCCCGAACTCTCCGCAGAAGTGGTCGACGTCCTGGGGCAATTGGCGCGGGAGGGCACGACCATGGTCATGGCAACGCATGATCTGCGCCTCGCCTCAAAGATCGCCAGCCTTGTGGTGTTTCTTGAAGCCGGCAAGGTGGTTGAGACCGGCAGCTCGGACGCGATCTTCCGGGCCCCGCAGCAGGAGCGGACACGGCGTTTCGTCTCCTCCATCAACGCGGCCCAAACCCTGTCATAGTCCGTTTCAAGCTTCCGTCTTCGCGCCACACGCTCCAGTAGGCCGTCTGCACATCGGGCGACAGCATCGCCGCAAAAATCAATGTTCGAAAAGGAGCATGCGTAAGTTTCAGAGCGGGCGCAGTCGTTCAAAGAGAACGTGCGCGCTCTGGCTTCGCCTGCGGTCGCCGTGGGCGCCCGCATCTCGCGTCAAATCTGCGTGACCGCGTCACAAACTTCACGTCATGGGTGATACGGATATTGCGTCGCATCATTTTATAAGCCACTAGAAAATCATCATTATTAGAATTGCCAAAAATAATAACATCCGAATGCGGAGCGCCCGCAGAAACCGCTTGATTTTAAAAACGAACGTTCGTACTTAAATTTTCTCAAAGGATGTTTCATGGCTAGAACCCGCAAGATCAAAACCGACGATATTCTCGATGCTGCCGAGCGCGTTGTGATGCGCGATGGCGCGGCAGGGCTCTCCATCGATGCGGTGGCGCAGGAAGCCGGGGTCAGCAAGTCGCGTGTCGTCTATGATCACAAATCGAAAAGCGCGCTTCTTGAAGCGCTGATCGATCGCCACATGACCGCCGAAGAAAGCCGTATCCGCGAGGCCGTCGGTTCCCATGGCAAAGCACCTCATCCAGAGCTTTTTGGCCGGATCAGCCTGGCGGAAGAAGCGCCGGACGATATCGACCGTGCTGTGTGCCTCGCCATTTCGGCAGCCATGTCCAGCGAGGAAAAGCTTCATGAGCGCATGCGGGCATGGACGAAGGCCGACCTCGAAGCGATGAAGGCTGGCCCTCGCCCGCGAGCAGCGCTTCTCGCCTATCTTGCCCTGACAGGCCTCTGTTGCATGGAACTGTTCGATTTTCATCGTTGGGAGACCGGCGAAAGGCACGACATTCTTGATGGCATCAAAGACATCTACGCTTCATTACCCGATAAAAAATGACGATCGCTCGATAGCGATGAAGACGAGGACTTTAAAAATGCTGAGCAGAAGAGCTTTGCCCCGCCTTGCGAGCCTGTTTCTTGGCGGCATCATCATGCTTTCGGGACCATCGCTGCACGCGCAGGAAGGTGGCATGCAGATGCCCCCGCCTGCCGTTGGTGTTCTTGAATTGAAGACACGTGCCGTTCCCGTCGTCAACGAGCTGCCAGGCCGCGTCGCTGCCACGCGCGTGGCGGAAGTGCGCGCCCGCGTTTCCGGCATTCTTCTGGAGCGCGTCTTCCAGCAAGGCACGCTGGTGCAGAAGGACGACGTTCTCTACCGCATCGATCCAAAGCTCTTCAAGGTGCGGGTGGAAAGCGCGCAGGCCGCGCTGCAGCGCGCCCAGGCAACGCAGGCCAATGCCCGCCAGCAGCTTGAACGCCAGAAGACGCTGCGCGAACGCAACGTCGCGACTGGTATCGAATACGACACAGCCGCCGTGAACCTTGCACAGGCAGATGCCGATGTGGCGCTTCAGCAGGCGGCACTTGATGAAGCCAAGATCAATCTCGACTATACGGAGGTCCGCGCGCCCATTACCGGCATCATCGGAGCGGCCCTCGTAACCGAAGGCGCACTGGTCACGGCAGATGGAGCGCAAAACCTCGCGCTGATCCAGCAGATCGACCCCATCTATGCGGACTTCACCCAATCGGCGCAGGACATGCTGGCGCTGAAACGTGCCGTCGAGGAGGGTAAGCTTGCAAGCCCCGCGCCGGATCAGGCAAGCGTGCGTCTCGTCTTCGATGACGGCACGGTCTATGCCGATGCCGGTCGCCTGCTCTTTGCCAGCGCCAGCGTCGATGCCACCACCGGTCAGGTGACGCTGCGTGCGGAATTCCCCAATGCCAAACGCAACCTGTTGCCCGGCATGTATGTGCGGGTGCGCATCGAACAGGCCGTGCGTCAGGACGCCATCACCATCCCCCAGCGCGCCGTTCTCCGCAACGCCGAGGGCAAGCCGATGGTCTATATCGCCAAGGATGACGGCACCGCCGAAGCCCGACCGATCGAACTCGGACAGGCTCTCGATACCGAATGGGTTGTCGAGAAGGGTCTGTCGGCTGGTGAGAAGATCATCGTCGACGGCGCACAGAAAGTTCAGCCCGGCGGCAAGATCGCTGCGGAACCCTGGCAGCCGCAACAGCCTGCCGATGCAGCCGCGCAAGCGCCGAAGCAATAAGGTCACGTCATGGCACAGCTATTCATAAGACGGCCGATCCTTGCCTGGGTCTTCGCGCTGTTCATCTCGATTGCCGGCATCATCGCCATCCCCTTCCTGCCGATCGCGCAGTATCCGAAGGTGGCGCCGCCGCAATTGACGATTTCTACCAGCTATCCGGGCGCCTCGCCGCAGGAAATCTACCAGGGCGTGACCCGTCTCATCGAAGACGAGTTGAACGGCGTCGAAGGCCTGATGTATTTTGAATCCACCTCGGATACGGCAGGTCAGGTTTCGATCAACGCCACCTTCCAGGCCGGCACCAACATCAACCAGGCGTCGGTGGATGTGCAAAACGCCATCCGCCGCGTGGAAGCGCGTCTTCCCTCTGCCGTCGCCTCGCAGGGCGTGACCGTCGAAGAGGCCTCCTCCGGCTTCCTGATGTTCATTACGCTGACCTCCACCGACGGAACGATGGACGAGGTGGCACTTGGCGACTATCTCAACCGAAACGTTCTCGGCGAATTGCGTCGTATCGAAGGTGTTGGCCGTGCCCAGCTCTTCTCTGCCCAGCGCGCCATGCGTGTCTGGATCGATGCCGACAAGCTCGTCGGCCTCAATCTGACAGCTGCCGATATCAACAGCGCCATTACCTCCCAGAATGCGCAGGTGGCTGCCGGCCAGATCGGTGCTGCCCCCAACCCGGTCTCGCAGGATTTGACTGCCACTGTTCTGGTCAAAGGCCAGCTCACTGATACGAAAGAGTTCGGCAACATCGTTCTGCGCGCCAATCCGGACGGCAGTTCCGTCCGATTGAAGGACGTGGCCCGTATCGAACTCGGTGCAGAAACCTACAACTTCTCGAGCCGCCTGAACGGCCAGCCGAGTGCTGCCGTCGGTATCCAGCTTTCCTCCACCGGCAACGCGGTGGCCACCTCGAAAGCGGTGACGGCAAAGCTTGAGGAATTGTCGCGCTTCTTCCCCTCGGGCGTCGCCTACAGCGTTCCCTATGATACGAGCCCCTTCGTCTCCGCCTCGATCGAGAAGGTGATGCACACGCTGGTGGAAGCGATCATCCTCGTCTTCGTGGTGATGTTCGTCTTCCTGCAGAATTTCCGCTACACGGTCATTCCGACACTCGTTGTGCCGGTGGCGCTGCTCGGCACCTGCGCCGTCATGTATGCGACAGGCTTCTCCATCAACGTGCTGACGATGTTCGCCATGGTGCTTGCCATCGGCATTCTGGTCGACGACGCCATCGTTGTGGTTGAGAACGTCGAGCGCATCATGGCCGAAGAAGGTCTTTCTCCCAAGGCCGCCACGCAAAAGGCGATGCGCCAGATCACCGGCGCCATCCTCGGCATTACGCTGGTTCTCTCCTGCGTGTTCATTCCGATGGCTTTCTTCCCCGGATCGACCGGCATCATCTACCGCCAGTTCAGCTTGACCATGGTGGTATCGATCCTGTTCTCGGCCTTCCTGGCGCTGTCGTTGACGCCAGCGCTGTGCGCGACTTTCTTGAAGCCGATCCCCAAGGGGCATCATGAGAAGCGTGGCATCGGCGGCTGGTTCAATCGCAAGTTCGACAGCCTGACGAACGGCTACACCAAAACCGCAACCGGCACCGCCAAGCGTGCAGGCCGGATGATGGTGATCTATCTGGCGCTGGTCGCGGGTCTCGGCTACCTCTTCATCAACCTGCCAAGCGCCTTCGTGCCGAATGAAGACCAGGGCTTCCTGATCGTCGATATTCAGGGTCCACCAGAGGCCAGTGCCAACCGCACGCTTGCCTCCATCAAGCAGATAGAGACGATCTTCAAGGCAGATCCTGCCGTGAAGGACATCGTCGCGATCCAGGGCTTCAGCTTCTCCGGTAACGGCGCTAATGCCGCACTTGCCTTTGTGACGCTGAAGGACTGGAGCGAACGCGGCGCCGGGAATTCCGCGCAGGATATCGCCAACCGCGCCAATATGAAGCTCTTCGGCCTGAAAGACGCCACGACATTCGCGCTTTCGCCTCCACCCATCGAAGGCTTCGGCACCTCCGGGGGCTTCTCCTTCCGTCTGCAGGATCGTAACGGCATCGGCCAGGCGGCACTTTCCGCCGCCGCCGCAGAACTGATGCAAAAGGCGAGCCAAAGCCCGATCCTGACCGGCATGCGTATCGAAGGTCTGCCGGACGCAGCCCAGGTGCTACTGGTCATCGACCGGGAAAAGGCCAACACCTTTGGCGTGACCTTCGCGGATATCAACAACACCATCACCGCCAATCTCGGATCGTCCTATATCAACGACTTCCCGAATGCTGGCCGGATGCAGCGCGTCATCGTGCAGGCACAGGATCGTGACCGTCTTCAGGTGGAGGACCTGCTGAAGCTCAATGTCCGCAACTCCAGCGGCGGCATGGTACCTTTGAGCTCCTTTGCCATTGCGCAGTGGCAGAAGGGGTCGCCGCAGGTGGTTGGCTATAACGGCTATCCGACGATCCGTATCGCCGGCGCACCGGCTCCCGGAAACTCCACGGGCGCCGCGATCACCGAGATGGAGCGTCTCGCATCTGAGCTCCCTGCCGGTATCGGTTATGAATGGACCGGGCAGGCGCTTGAGGAAATCAAGTCCGGCTCACAGGCACCGTTCCTTTTCGGTCTCAGCATTCTCTTCGTCTTCCTGCTTCTCGCAGGTCTCTACGAAAGCTGGTCCATCCCGCTTGCAGTCATGCTCGTCGTGCCGCTGGGCATCATCGGCTCGGTGCTGGCCGTCATGGTCCGGGACATGCCGAACGACATCTACTTCAAGGTGGGGTTGATCGCCATTATCGGCCTCTCGGCCAAGAACGCGATCCTGATCGTCGAATTCGCCAAGGATTATTACGCCGAAGGCAGATCCTTGCTGGATTCGGCGGTGCAAGCCGCACGCGTTCGCTTCCGCCCGATCATCATGACCTCGCTTGCCTTTACGCTCGGCGTCGTCCCATTGGCGATCGCAACCGGTCCCAGCGCGGCAAGCCAGAACGCCATCGGTACCGGCGTTCTCGGCGGCATGATCTCGGCCACCATCCTGGCCGTCTTCTTCGTGCCCGCCTTCTTCGTCTTCGTCTTGACGCTGATGCGCACCAAGCGGCCGGTCACGGAGCATGAGGAACACCGGGAGGCACCGCCACCGGCGTCCGAAGCTCATTCGTCCTGACGAAGATTGAAACACAAACGCCGCGGATCGAAACATCCGCGGCGTTTTCATTTATCCGACCCTACAAATCTCGATTGGAACTACGTCGCGTCTGCCCCATCACCGACATGAGCCGCGATCTTTTCCAGAAGTGCATCGCGAATGCCGATGGCCTTCAGATGCTCCACCGTGTTGAAGACGTAATCTGAGTTGGGACCTGAGCTGCCCTCCGCATTCCGGATGATCGAGGCAGCATCATCCACCTCCAGACCACCGACATATTGCGGGTGGCAAGGATCGGCCACATAGGTCAGCGCGTTCAGCCGCCTACCGTCTTCAAGGCTCACCATGATCTGGCGTTCCTTGTAGACATTCGTCACCAGTTCCCGCTCCCGCAGATAATCGAGCACTGGCTTGCGGCCCGACGCCTTGACCCGGAAAGCAACGCCAAGGCAGGAGCCGCCGCGCTCGAGACCCAGCACCAGCCCCGGCCTTTCCTCCGTCCCCCGGTAGTGGTTGGAGCGGATGCAAAGCGCTCGCCTATAGCCGAATAAACGCGCTCGCTGGCGCTCCTCAAAAGGGAAGCCAGGGTTCCACATTAGCGAACCGTAGCCAAAGACCCAAAAATCGTCCATATCGCACGCCAAATCACTATCATACGCCGCGCAGCATTGGAGATCATCATGGCAACGTCAAGCCAATCCCGTACAGGCAGAAAATTCCTTTTTCTCGGGCTCGGCATCGTGCTTGTCATCGCCATCTATACGGCTGGCTGGTTTTATGCCGCCAAGCGACTGGAAGAAACGGTGATCAAGGCCATCGCCCCGGGCGGCACGTCCAGTGTGCAGGGCGAATGCACCGATATGGCGTTTCGCGGCTACCCCTTCCGCATCGGCCTCTTCTGCTCCAAGGTGAATGTCGAAGACACCAAAACCGGCGTGACGACATCCTTCGGCGCCCTGCGCTCGGCAGCACAGGTTTACGCTCCCGGTCATATCGTCTGGGAGCTGGATTCGCCGGCTGAAATTCGCACCTCTCATGGGCTGACCGTCTCGGCGCAATGGGCCGATCTTAAGTCCAGCCTTGTCACCAAGCTTAAAGGTATCGACCGTACGTCGCTCGTCATCGACGGGCTGAAGGCGCAAGCCGTCTCCTCCGTCACCAACCAGACCATCGATTTCGACGCCGCCAAGACAGAGGTCCATCTGCGTCAGAATGGTGCCGATCTCGACGGCGCGGTAACACTCAACGATGCCGCGACAGTCGTTCAGGGCTGGCCACAGATTCTGCCGCGCCTCAACGCCATCGCCGACGTGACGCTGGCGGGTAAGGCCGGCATGATCGACGGCAGCGATACGACAGGGCTTTACGGTGCAAGCGGCGAATTGCGCCGGGTGATGCTCGATATTGGCGATGGTCGCATCATGCGCATCAGCGGCCCGTTTGCTTTCGACGATCAGGGCTATCTGTCGGGCAAGTTCAAGCTGGAGATCGAAAAGCTGGGCGATTGGGCGGATAATGCCAAGCAGGCCTTCCCGCAGCTTCAATCCACCATCGACACCGCCCGCAAACTTCTCGGTGCGCTCGCAGGCGGCGGCGACCGCACATCCGTCGATCTCGTGGTCGACCGCGGCCGCGCCACCGTCAGCGGCTTCATACCGCTCGGCAAAATTCCGCCGATCTGAGGACGGAGCTGATCGCGACCGGCTACCCGATTGACGGGCGCCGGTGGATGTCCTTCCTGCTTTTGAAACAATGATAGGCAGATGCAGCAATCTCTGGAGTCCGCAAGCCAATCTCAAGCCAACCCGCTGCGGGACTGCGTGGCTGCGCTGCATCTGACACTTGTGCTCTTCGCGCGCTTCTGGCCGCAGCTCATGGCACTGTGGTTGATTGGCTTTTCCGGAAGCCTCGCGCTCACCGATCTGGCCGCGCTCATTGGCCGGTGGAACGCGCTGGCGGGTCTGTCTCTGCTATCGCTCGTCGTTCTTTTGAAGTTGGTTGTCATCGTCGCGCTGTTTGAGACCGTCCGCCGCGGCCTTCCGGCGCTCCATGCCGCCTCCGCGCAGAACGATCGGGCAGCGATAGAGCCGAACGTCCCAAAACAGGCAAACTTCATCACTGCCCTTGCGCTGACGCTCGTTCCCTTCTTCGCTTTCTATGCGGCCTGGGGCTTTCTTGCTGACACGCTACGGGATTATGCGCGACTGTCATTAGACCTTCTGCTTTCCGGCGAAACCGCAAAGCTGCTGGAAGTCACGGGCGGTGCCTGGCTTATCGTCTCCGTTGCCATTGCTTGGGCCATCCGACGCTTTGCCAAGTTCATGAGCAAGCGGTCGAAGTCTCCTTTATGGCCGATCGTCATCGTCATCTGCGAAGCGAACTGGGCATTCATCGGTATCTTTGTCATTTCCAGCTGGCAGGACGAGATCCGCAACTGGTTCACGCATCTGCCGGACATGATCGGCCATCTCTTTGCGGGGCTTGACCCGGTGCCCGATGCCATTGCGCAGGATCTCCCTGCACCCGCAGAATTTTCCGAGCCCTCCTTGAGCCAGAGGTTGCAATCCGTTTTCTTCTATGCGCTCTATCCCGCTGTCTGGCTGACGCTTGCTGCGCTGATCTATGGCTACGATATCAATGGCGAACATCCTCTGCCAAGCCGCGGTCTTTCGGCCGCTGTCTCCAAATGGCAGGCACTTCCGAAATTTCTGCAGGACTTCGTCTCTCACTTTATCGCGGGAACGTTGAAGCGTTACCGAACCCTGGCAGAAGGCGTGGGCCTCGCGCTCAGCTCCGGGTTCGCCTTGACCCTCTGCGCCATCCTTTCCTATCGCCTGCTGGACTTCGGTTCGGCGTGGGCGTGGTTTGGTATCTCACGCTGGATCGGCCCGCAGGACATTGCGCTTTGGCAAGTCATTGCACAGGGCATCTCCTTGCTCTTCGGCACGCCGAGCGACCCCGGCGAGGGACTGCTGGTCTCACCATTGAAAATCTGCCTGCTGGCCGCCACACTCGAAATTGGCTTTGCTCGTGGACGCGAATGGCGGGCGCGAGCGCTCGACGCGTGAACCGGTTTTCCTCCGGCTATCGCTACAGCATCGGCCCAAAAGGAGCACGGCGCTCTATTGCGAACCGAGATGAAGCGGGATGGAAAGTGCGGTGGGGCGCGACGGCGAGAAACTGATCCGTGCCGAAAGTTGACCTGCGACAGGCGCCGGCACAAGGAATTTCTCCTCAATCAAGGTGTTTTCGCCTTTTGAAAGCGGCGTCAGCGAGACGATGCCGCAGCCATTGATCGGTGTCGCCTTAGGATCAAGTTCGCGACTGACATTGTTCGCCAAGGTCACATCCAGAGGCAGCCACCGGCGGCCTTGACCGTCGACCAGACTGATCTGGCACTGCGACCAATCTTCACCGATGTCTTTCACTGCCGTCGCGCTGAGCCGAAGAATCACCAGCCGCCGCTCGCCGGGAAGGCGAAGTGGCGTGTCCTTGCCATCACCCAGCAAGCGGGCCGCCTCAACCTGCCATAGCGCACCCGCATACATGCGGTCGCGAGCATTTCCGACGATCTCGATTTCGGTAAGGCGTTGATATTCCTGAACGCTGCGCCAGGCATTCAGGGAGAAGGCCAGCACCACAAGGGCGGGCAGGCTGATAAACGAAATCCACCACAATGTGCGTTCCCGATCAGCGCCCATCATTGCCGATCTCCAATGCCGATTGAGAGATAACCTTGCCTGCGTCGATCGAGATGTCGAGCTGATCGCTAAGTTGCGGGGAATAGTGTCGGGCAAGGATCAGCGCCATCCGCGAGGTCTCAGCCTCGGGCAACTCGAAAACGAAAATGCCCGACGTCGGCAGACCGGGTTGAATGGTCTTGGTGAATAGGGCACCCGGCACGCCGTCAACCCGTGTCGACTGTCTGTAGGAACGACCGGATGCGCCAATGATTGTGGCCGCCTGTATCGGCAATGTCTCTGTCGATGCGGCAGCTTCCACCGTGACGACAACCCAGACGCCGGATGTATCGCGCTCTACCTTCCGCCCGAAGCTGTCATAGGAGAGGACCTTGGCTTTGCGAACCTGTGAGAGCTTGGCGCTGAACGCACGCCCAGAGACCGTTTCGCCCGCATGTCCACGCGTGATGATCGGGCCGGTCAGCATAGCGTAGGATGGCGTCGTTTCCTTGAGCGCCATCAGGACGAGGACCGAAAGCATTGCAAGAGCTGAGTAGAAGGCTGTCCGGATCACGGCGCCCCCTCGGTGCTGCCCTGACCAGACAGCGGCAGGATGATTTTCGCGATGGCGCCCTTCGCAAACCAGCCCGGAGCGGCATAGAGATTGTCCCGCGGACGAAAAACCTCACCCTGCACCGAGACATCCAGCGAAGACGGCACCGGGGCATCGTCCTGAAGTTCCCACACAGCCGTGACTGTCTCTTGCATCATCGGCTGCAAGTCGCCGAGCAGATCACGATCCCTGTCGAGATAGAATGTCGGTCGCGGAGCGTCCTTGATGTTGTCGATCCTGACCACATCGCCGTAGATATTGGAGCTTTCCGCGGACCTGTTTTCCAGGCGCATTGTGACGGCCACCGCTTGTTTGCCTGGTGTCACTTTCAGCCCGTTCGGCATGAGAGAGATAATGCTGGCAGAAGCCAGCTCTACCTGCCAACGCCCGGCATCGACGGACTTTGCAGCCTCCACGACCGGAACAATCTCGCTCTCGCGTCGCTCATACATGGAATAGCCGAGCGACAGACCGGCGGCAGCAAGACCGCCAGCCCCTGCAATCAGTTTTTTGAGCCGCCCTCTTCGGGACTGTTTTTCAGTATTCGCCACCATTGCCGATCAGCGATATCCGCCCTTACAATGTCCACTCCAAAGAATACCGCGGAAGACAGCGGCAACCCATGTTTCCATCGCAATTCCGGCTCAAGAATGACGGCGAAATCCCGACCCTATTTCTTCTGGTCCAGCGAATGACGGCCGAAGTCCGGCGCATCGACATCCTGGCCCGCCTGAACGATAGAGCGGCGAATATCGCGGGTGCGAGAAAATAGCTCGAACAGCTTGTCGCCCTCCCCCCAGCGGATCGCGCGCTGCAGATAGGCCAGGTCCTCCGAAAACCGCGCCAGCATTTCGAGGATCGCATCCTTGTTATGCAGGCAGATATCGCGCCACATGGTGGGATCAGATGCGGCCAGTCGGGTGAAATCACGAAAGCCCGAGGCGGAGTATTTGATCACTTCCGATTCGGTGACCGTCGAAAGATCATCCGCGGTGCCGACGATGTTATAGGCGATGATGTGCGGAAGATGCGAGACGATCGCCAGCACCTTGTCGTGATGCTCCGGGTCCATCTCGTCGACGCGCGAACCGAGCGCCAGCCAGAAGCCTTTCAGACGATCGAGAGCCGCAGCATCCGTGCCGGGCAGCGGCGTGAAGATGCACCAGCGATCGCGGAAGAGACCGGCAAAGCCGGCGTCCGGGCCGGATTTTTCCGTACCCGCAAGCGGGTGTCCTGGAATGAAATGCACATGCTCCGGCATATGCGGCGCCATCTGCGCGATGACGGATGCCTTGGTGGAACCGACATCGGTCACGATCGCGCCCGCCTTCAGATGCGGTGCGATCTGCTTTGCCACCTCTTCCGATGCGCCGACGGGAACCGAGACGATGACGAGGTCGGCCTCCCTCACGGCATCAGGCACTGAGGTGGTGTAGGATGTCCCAAGGTCCAACTCCTCGGCGCGCTTCAGCGTCTCTTCGCTTCGCGTCGAGACGACCACCTCGCGCGCGAGACCGAGCCCTTTGATATCACGAGCAATGGACGAGCCGATCAGGCCGATGCCGATCAGCGCGATGCGTTCGAACAGAATGTCTGCCATCACGCCTGACCCATGAACTCTTTGAGCGCGGCGATGACGCCGAGATTGGCCTCTTCCGAGCCGACCGTCATGCGCAGCGCATTGGCAAAGCCGTAGCCCCGGACCGCGCGCAGGATATAGCCACGACGGCTCAAGAACTCGTCGGCATCGGCAGCACGCTTGCCATCCTCATCGGGGAAATGAATGAGAACGAAGTTGGTGACGGAGGGCGTGACCTTCAGGCCAAGTTCGGTGAAGACCGAAGTCAATCTGTCGAGCCACAGAAGGTTATGCGCTACGGCCTGCTGCATGAAGGCCTGATCCCGAATGGCGGCAGCGCCGGCGGCAATGGCAGGCGCATTCATGTTGAAGGGGCCACGCACGCGGTTCAGCGCATCGATGATGGCAGCCGGTGCATACATCCAGCCGACGCGCAGCGCTGCCAGACCGTAGACCTTGGAGAAGGTGCGGGTCATGACCACGTTGCCGTTGCCGGAAACGAGCTCAAGACCCGCTTCATAATCATTCTTGCGCACATATTCGGCGTAAGCCGCGTCGAGAACCAGAATGACATTCTTCGGCAGCGTCGCCTGGAGACGACGGATTTCCGAAACCGGAACATAGGTGCCTGTCGGATTACCCGGATTGGCGATGAACACCATCTTCGTCCTCGGCGTAACCGCGTCGATGATCGCGTCGACATTGACCGTGCAATCGGTTTCCTTGACGGTGACCGGCGTGGCGCCTGCGCCCATGATCTGGATCTTGTAGACGAGAAAGCCGTGTTCGGTGATGATCGCCTCGTCGCCCGGACCGAGATAGACGTGGCAGAGCAGGCCGAGCAATTCATCCGAACCATTGCCGCAGATGATATTGGCCGGGTTCAGGCCGTGGACATCGGCAATTGCCTGACGCAGTGCCACGGCCTGGCCGTCCGGGTAGATTTCAAGATTGGACGCTGCCGCCTTGAAGGCTTCGATCGCCTTGGGGCTCGCGCCAAGCGGTGTTTCGTTGGAGGAGAGCTTATAGACCTTCGCTACGCCATCCACATGCTCCTTGCCCGGAACATAGGCGGCGATATCCAGGATACCCGGACGCGGAACAGGTTGGTTAAGCTCTGCACTCATTTCATCGACCTTCGGAAAAGCGCCGGGAAATCCGGCCTGACAATGCCGAAGGCATTAGACTGGAAGCAGCCCTTTGTCGAGTATCAGAGCGTCTTTTGCTGTTCCCAGTTTTTCGTCAATCTCGTCCGAGTGCTGGGCACACCCTGCGGCGCCAGCACCGGCACGAAAACGCGACGGGACGCACGCTGCGTCACCGGCAGCCCCTGATAGAGACGCTTTTGCGCCTCAACGATGATGACGCCAGAAAAGACAGGCCAGATTCTCCGCCCCATCGTCTCAATATAGCGACGGAACTTCAAAACAGACCGGACCTTGGATGGCGGGAAGAACAGCGCTTCGGAAGAGGCCCCGGGCGTGAAATTTGTTTCGCGCAGAAGTGCCGTCAACTGGCTGCGGGAATAGGGCCGGCCAGAGCCGAAAGGCGTGTGCTCCATCCGCGCCCAGACGCCGCGCCGGTTCGGCACCACGATGACGAGACGCCCCCCGGGCGCCAGCACCCGCCAGAGTTCTTTCAGCGCCTCACGCGGATTTTCGACGAATTCCAGCGAGTGGATCATCAACACGCGATCAATCGAGGAATCGGGCAGCGGCAACTCCTCATCAAAGACCAGCGCCGTGGAGGAGAGCTCGCCTGCCGGCCAGTTCACCGCACCCTGCCCTGCGGGCATGAAGGCAAAGGTGCGCTCCGTATCGTGGCGAAACCGATCGAGAAACGGCACGGCATAGCCGAGACCGACAAGACGCTCATCCGGCATCGATGGCCAGAGCGTCGACAGCGCCATGGTGATCGCCTGTTCGGCGGAACGGCCAAGTGGGGAATGATAAAATTCGCGCAGATCGACGATATCGGTGTTCATGGCTGGAATGTAGCGGCTCGCGAAAGGACTTCAAGCTTGGACTTCAAGCGCGCGTCGCCTAAATAGGAGAGACAGGTTTAAATGCGCGAGAGGGAGCGAACCATGAAGCCGCTGGATATCGAAGTCTTTCCATGCCGAAGCGACAATTTCGGCGTGCTGCTGCATGACAGCGAAAGCGGTACGACAATCTCCATCGATGCGCCGGAAGAAGCGCCGATCCTCGCAGCCCTCAACCGCCGCGGCTGGCAGTTGACCCACATCTTCACCACCCACCACCACCAGGATCATGTGGAAGCCAATCTCGCACTGAAGGAGCGTTTCCACTGCGAAATCCGTGGACCCCATGATGAGGCGGTCGCCATTCCCGGTCTCGACAAGACCGCCGCCGATGGCGACGAGTTCGAGATTGCCGGTCGCCGTGTACAGGTCATCGCAACGCCCGGGCATACGGCGGGACATATCTGCTATTATCTTCCCGAAGACGGCCTACTCTTTGCCGCAGACACGCTGTTTGCCATGGGCTGCGGTCGCCTGTTCGAGCGCCCAGCGGCCGATATGTGGCGCTCTTTCCAGAAGCTGATGGCGCTGCCAGACGAGACGCAAGTCTATTTCGGCCATGAGTATACGCTCTCCAACGCCCGCTTCGCCGTCACCGTCGATCCACAGAATGAGGCATTGAAGCGCCGCCTGAGTGAAGTCGAGGCAGTGCGCAATGAGAACCGCTTCACCATTCCCACGACGATCGCGCTTGAGAAGCAAACCAATCCCTATATGCGCGTGGCGGACACCGGCATCCGCGCCCATCTAGGCCTTGAGGGCGCGACAGATGAGGACGTGTTTGCTGAGATCAGAGCGCGCAAGGATAATTTCTGATGGCAGCACAACAGTCCGCGGCCGCCATCATCGCCGCCCTCAATCTTGAGCCGCATCCCGAAGGCGGCTTCTATCGCCAGACCTTTCGCGATCCGAATGGCGAAGAGCGCGGCCACTCGACGGCGATCTACTACCTGCTCGAAAAGGGCCAGCGCTCGCACTGGCACAAGGTGATCGACGCCGTCGAAGTCTGGCATTACTACGCTGGCGCGCCGCTATCGCTCCATATGTCCGAGGACGGCAAGAGTATCACGACTGCGCGCCTCGGCCCAGCGATCCTGGATGGTGAGCAGCCGCAGGCAATCGTTCCCTCCAATTGCTGGCAGGCGGCGGAAAGTCTTGGCGACTTCACGCTGGTCGGCTGTACCGTCGCCCCAGGCTTCGTTTTCGACAGTTTCGTCATGGCCGAACCCGGCTGGGAGCCGGGTTAAAAAGCCGCTTCTGCTTGAACGCGATCAGCCGCCATATTTCGTGGCGGTGATGTAGACCTGCCCGACCCTTGTCGGGATGCGCGCATAGACCGGTGCGTAGACATCCATGGTGCTTGCCTTGGCGAACCACACTTCCATGGAGATCGACTTCAGATATTCGATATCCTTGCGACCCTTGCGGAAGCCGGATTTTGGTACATAACGCATGTTGCAGACAACCGCGTCACCTGAAAAGCCGTTGGTTTTGAAGGGTTTCGTTCCGCTGGAACTCAACACCAGATCGAGACGCGACTCGCCGTCATAGATCGGCAGGCGGCTAGGGCAGATGCGGCCACCGACCGGAAAGATCAGGCCGGAGATCGGGTCGAGCACGGAGCGAAGATCACGATCCTTCACATCCACCCAATTGTCCGGCCGGGATTCCGGTGCCGGGTTGATGGTGGTCGAGGTGACGTTGCCGTTGCGATACTGCACGTCATAGGTGCGGGTGCGCTTGCCATCCTTGTAGACCAGCGAATACTCGTTCGCCTGCATGCGATTGCCGCGCTTGGCGCCAGACACTGTCGTCTTGCCGGAAATGTCCTTCAGCACGCTGGCGATGCCTGCCGAACTGAAAG